>Ga0114922_10004709_pt1 | contig 12652 bp, 10 predicted proteins | sample AartaG_FD_100975 | JGI IMG/M metagenome (GOLD analysis project Ga0114922, IMG submission 100975) | Deep subsurface microbial communities from Aarhus Bay to uncover new lineages of life (NeLLi) - Aarhus_00045 metaG | ecosystem: Environmental > Aquatic > Marine > Oceanic > Sediment | place... | reverse complement strand
TTGTTCGACGGCCGGGCATAGGGAATAGGGAACGGCGAACGGCCGGGAATAGGGAACAGGGAATGGGGAATAGGGAACGACAAGGGCTGGGCGAACCGCAGAGAAGGCAGAGAAGGCAGAGAACGCGGAGAACGGCAACGGCAGCAACGGCGGGCAATGGGCAATGGGCAATCGCGAACGGCAAACGGCACAGGCGGGAGGCGAGAAGCAGGAGGCGGGAGACGGCCAACGGGGAAGGATAGCGCGTGGCTGTTCGTCGTTCCCTATTCCCTATTCCCCATTCCCCATTCCCTGACCAGACAAATGCGGCGATCTGAACTGCTGGAGATGTACGAGCTCGAGGACAGCTACTGGTGGTTCGTCGCCAGGCGGCGGATGGTGCGAGGACTGATCGAGCGGTATGCCCCCGAGCGCGAGGAGCTGCGAGTGCTCGACGCCGGCTGCGGGACCGGCGGCACGCTGGTAGCGCTGGAGAGCCTGGGGGAAACCTGGGGCTGCGATATGTCGGCAGAGGCGCTTGCGATGTGCCGCGAGCGAGGGCTCTCGCGACTGCGGCAGTCCCGCGTGGAGCAGCTCGAGTTCGAGGACGAGAGCCTCGACGTGGTCGTTAGCTGCGATGTGCTCGAACACGTCGAGGAGGACGCGACCGCGATGGCGGAGATGGCGCGAGTGCTGCGGCCCGGAGGCATCTGCGTGCTCACCGTGCCCGCTCACCGCTACCTGTGGAGCGAGCACGATGAGGCGCTGGGACACATCCGTAGATACGAGACGCGAGAGCTTGTGCATCTCGTGGAAGGCGCAGGGCTCAAGATAGAGAAGCTCACCAAGGCAGTGGCGCTGGCCCTGCCGCCAATCATCGCCTACCGAGCCCTCAAGAGGCTTCTCCCCTCCGGGGGCGACAGGCCCAAGACAGCCCTGGTGCGCCTGCCGAGGCCGATGAACCGGACACTGATAGCCTTCCTGGACTTCGAGAGCTTCTTGATGAGGTACATTTCTCTGCCGATCGGGGCGTCGCTGGTGGCCGTAGCGAGGCAGGTTCCGACATCCCATAACGGCCGTCATTCGTCAGGCGTCAATCGTCATCCGTCGTTCCCGATTGACGGTTGACGGTTGCCGGCCGTTTCGGAAGGAGGCAATGATTGCGCGTGAAGGTGGGGCTTTCCATCGGAGGAGGCGTGCGGGCGCTGGAGAGGATTGACCCGCGTGAGCTGGCAGGGCTCGGCTTGCGCTCCGTGTTCGTCGCCTGCGCCGAGGATGAGATGCGGTGGCACGCCGAGGAAGCCGCAGGCTTCACCAGAAGCTGCCAGACCGCCGAGCTGGAGGTCTACGCCGTGCCGCTGGGCTACGGGAAGGTGATGGACCCCGACCCGTCCGTGGACAGCCTGTACGTGCGCGAGCATCCCCGGAACCTCCAGCTAGATAGCCGAGGGCGGCGATGCGGAAAGGCCTGCCCGAATAACCCGGCGTTCCTGGAGTGGTTCTCGTCGAATATGCGCACGCTGGCATGGCTGCTGGAGTGCGATGGGTTCCTCTGGGATGAGCCCTCGTTCTACTTCGCCCGAGGAAGCTGGGCATGCCGGTGTGACTACTGCCAGCGCCTGTTCTTCGCGCAACATCAGCAGGCGCTGCCGGTTGACCTGGACGAGAGGGTGGTGGCGTTCCGACGCACCAGCATCGTGATGTTCCTGCTGGCGGCAGTGGCAGCGGTGCACGCGGCGGACCGGCGGCTGCTCTCGATGGTGATGCCCGGCTCAACGGTCACCAGCCGAGAGGCAGGAATCGGGATGGACGGCTGGGAAAGCCTGCTGGAGAGTTCGGCCGTGGACCAGCTCTCGGTGTACGCCGAATGGCAGACGCAGGGCCGTGACCTGGAGGCGACGATCCGGTCAACGCACGAGGCAGCCGTGCGCGCGACCCGGGCGCGGCAAAAGGGATCAGTCCTGTGGCTGGGGGGCTCGCCGCACCCGCGAGACAAGCTGCTGGAGGGGCTCCAGCTCGCACAGCTTGCCGGAGTGGAGCACCTGGTGATAGCGGGGCACCAGAGCCTGATGGGATCGGCCGAGTTCGGGAAGTTCCGCAAGTCGCTGGCGCGGGTGATCGAGCAGGTGAATTGAGAGGCGAGAAGCAATATGCGGGATGCGGGGAACGGCGTACGGCGGGCCCTGGAGCCAGGAAGCTGGAGGCTGGAAACGACAAGCGGCGGGTAAGGGGCAAAGGGGAACGGCAGACGACAACGCCACGGCTCACCGCAGAGACGCAGAGAACGCAGAGAACGGTAACGACAATCGAAGTGCCCGCGAACGGCAGAGGCGGGAAGCGAGATCGCTGTCGTCTTGTCGTGGCTGAAGTTCGCGGTCGTTGGCCGATGTAAGCTGTCGTTCGCTGCCGCTTCTCGCATCCAAGAGAAGGTGGCTACAAGTAATGGTCCGTGCAGATGACGAGCAACGAGCTTCAACCTTTGGTCTGCTGGTGGCGTCACTCTCCGGGCTGCTGGCCGTCATCATCTGTCTGCTGCTGTTCAGAGCGATGGTGGGCGCGCAAGCAACACGCGCGGCTACACTGTCCCAGATGCAACCGTTTCTGCAGTGGGCCCTGCCCATCATCTGCCTGGGAGCCGGGCTGATCGTGGGAGCCAACAACAGGCGCTGGGGCACGCTCCAGGCGCCGGCGATCGGCGTCTTCCTCACCAGCTTCGCCTGGTCCATCGGGCGGCGCCAGGAGCTCATAGCGTCCCACACCGGCATCCTGGGCTACGTGCTCACAACCGGCGCCCTGCTGACCGTAGCGGGAGCCATGGCAGCGCCGTTGCTCAAGGAGAGGGCCACGACGGCCGTGATCGCGTTGGCGCTGCTGGGCGCGGGAGCGTTCGCGTATCTCCTGACCAGCCTGAGCGCCGTGTCGGGCGAGGTGCAGCGTGAAGTCATCCAGCCAGCCGGGGAGGTGACGACCGCCGGGCGGACCGTCCAGGTCCCGAGCGCACGAGTAGCTCTGCTCAATCCTGACAGCGGGGCCGAACTGTACACAACCGTCTCGAACGAGCGCGGCCGCTACCTCATACGCAGGGTGCCCATCGGCACTTACACGCTGCGGGCCTGGGACGACCTGCTGCCAGGCTCAGTAGTGGATACCAAGGTCACCGTGCAACGATCGCTCGCCGGGGGAACGCCCTGGCAGACAATAGCGCTGGCACCCGAGGTGCGGGGAAGCAGATAAGCACAGGTGGGATGACATAGAGGATCGTGCCCGGTCAGACGGTCCGCGCTGGGCGCTCCGACGAGCGCACGAGGAAACATACCCTCACGTCTTGACATTCCCAGTGCGATGTATATAATTGCTGGCTTGAATCATACTAATCATACTTATCGGATTGCCACGGCTAGGCAAGCAGGTGCAGGGAGGCGGGCAAGATGGAGAAAGCGATGGACATGGAGCACCTCTTCGCGGGCGCGGTGACAGTTGGCGAACGCGGGCAGGTGGTGATACCTGCCAAGGCACGAGAAAGCCTGGGCATCGAGGCGGGCGAGAAGCTGCTGGTCTTTCTGCACCCAGCGGGCAACGGGGTGGCGTTCGTCAAGGTGGCGATGCTCGAGGAGGCCGCGGCGATGATAAAGCGACTGGCCGAGCAACTCACCGAGGAGGATACGCACGAGCATGAATAGCTGGCGCGCGTGTGTTGAGACGGTATGCGTCGCGGCCCTCGCGTTGGTGGTGCTCGGGATGGGGCCGGCGGCGGGTCAGGATGCCGAGGCGACGGCGGCTGAACTGCAAGGCCCGTACGAGCTGAGCCCGAGCGAAGTGGCGCGCATGGCGATGGAGCGCAACCCCAGCGTTCGGGCCCAGGCCGAGAGCATCGCGGAGGCGATGGCCCAGCTTCAGCAGGCTGAGGCGATGAAGGGGCTCCAAGTGAACTTGCAGGCCTCAGCGATCCGCATGGGGCCGGTCGTCTCCCTCCAGCTTCCGGAGGAGATGGGCGGGGACGCGATCGAGCTGGGCGTGGACCACATAGAGCAGGCCGCAATCTCACTGATGAAGCCACTGTACACCGGGAAGCGCGCGGAGCTTGCCGCCGGGATGGCGCGGGATGGCATCGAGGCGGCCACCTGGGGCCAAGGCGCCGCCAGGAGGGCCGTGGCGCTGGCGGCACAGGAACTCGCGTACACGGCGCTGCGCACCGACCAGCTCGCGGTGGTGACCGCGGCCCGGGTGACCGCTATTGCCGAGCACGTCAAGATAGCCGAGGCGCTGCGCGATGAGGGCCTGGTCGCGGAGTTCGACGTGGTGCAGGCCCAGACCGAGCTGTCTCGGGCGCAAGGGGACCTGATCGAGGCCCAGACTGCGGTGGCGCAGATGGAGGCGGCGATACGTAACATCATCGCGGTCCCGCAGACCACCGAGATATCGCTGGAAGACGGCGTGCCGCCGGCAGAGCCGGAGGGCGAGCTTCCCGAACTGATTGAGGCGGCCTGGGGGCAGAGGCCGGAGGTGGAGGCCGCCGAGGCGGCTGTGCGCATCGCTCAGATGAATGTGCGGCTGGCCGCCGCCTCGCTGAACCTGACGGTGGCGCTCACTGGCCAGTACGGCCGACAGGCGGAGGCCAGCGGGCTGAGCAGCCAGTACAGTTGGCAGATCGGGCTCGTCGTGGAGAAGCCGCTGTACGATGGTGGCCTCAGGTCGGGGAAGGTGAGGGAGGCGCAAGCGCAGTTGCGGGCGGCCAGCCTGAACCTGGAGAGCGTCAAGCACGAGGTTGCCCTCCAGGTGACGCAGCACTTCCTCTCCGTGGCCGAGGCGAGGGCGAGAATCGAGACCGCGCAACAGGGCCTGACCGAGGCCAGGGAGCGGCGGCGGATGGCGCAACTGAGGTATCGCGAAGGGATCGCGGCGGGGATCGAGGTCATTGACGCGGATACCGCGGTCGCGGCGGCGGAGGCCACGATGGTGAACGCGGAGTACGACCTGCAACTTGCGACGGTGCGGCTGAGGTCGGCGGTAGGGATCGTCGAAGACGTAGAGGAGGTCGAAGGACAGTGAGAAGGTACTTCGCTGCCGTTGCGCTCGCGCTGGGCGCGATGGCGATAGCGACGATGGCCGGGTGCGGGAAGTCGCACCTGGCGACCGAGAGCAGCGCCGACGAGCCCGCCGCGAAAGCGGTGCCCGTCGAGGTCGCTACGGCGACGCGCGACAGCATCGAGCACAAGCTGGAGCTTTCGGGCACGATCCAGGCGAGCGACAGCGTGAACGTGGTGCCGGAGACGATGGGCAAGGTCGCCGCGGTGTACGTGGATGTCGGCGACCGGGTGGGTCGGGGCCAGCGGCTGGTACGGATTGACACGGAGCTCGCGGTGGCACAGCGCGATCAGGCAGCAGCAGGCGTGAGCGCCGCGCAGGCGCGCTTCGCACAGGCCACGGAGGCAAGGGACCTCACGGACGAGCAGACGCGGGTAGCAGTGCGGCAGGCGGAGGTGGGGCTGGAGACCGCCAGGGAGATGCTGCGCAAGGCAAGGACCGCGGCCCGCCTGCAGGAGTCAGTGGTTGAGAGCAACATCGAGCAGGCGCGCATGGGGGTGAGGAGCGCGGAGACGCGGCTGGCGGAGGTGAAAGCGGGCGCGCGGGCTCAGCAGCGCCGACAGGCCGAGGAGCAGGTGACGCAGGCGAAGGCCGCACTCGACCTGGCCAGGCAAACCTACGAGCGCCATCAGCGCCTCTTCGATAAGGGCGTTATCCCGGCCCAGCAGCTCGACCAGGTGCGCACACAATACGAGGTGGCGCAGGCGCAGCACAATCAGGCCGTGCAAGCCCTGAGTCTGGTCGAGGAGGGCGCCAGGACCGAGCAGGTGCAGATGGCGGAGTTGGGCGTGGAGCAGGCGAAGGAGCAACTGCGGCTGGCCGAGGCGGCGCGGGACCGGGTGGAGATCGCCAAGCAAGATGTGGCGACGGCGGAGCAGGGCGTGCGGCAGGCGCAAGAGACACTGACGGCGGCGCGAGCCAACCGGCAACAGGTGGCGCTGCGAGAGCGTGATATGCAGGCCGCCGCCGCCGCCATCGGGCAGGCCGCTTCGGCAGAGAAGCTGGCCGCCATCCAGGTCGAGAAGGCGTCCATCTACGCGCCCATCGCAGGGACAATCGCCGCCCGCTACGTTGACCCGGGCGAGGGCGCATCGCCGGGGATGCCCGTGCTCACCATCGTCAACAACGACCTTCTCTACCTGGAGGTGAGCGTGAGCGAGGAGGAGCTGGCGAAGATAGAGGTGGGACGATCCGCCGAGGTCAGGGCTGACGCGGTCCCGGACAGGACCTTCACCGGTTATATCTACGCCCTCAACCCCGCGGTGCACCCCGCCAGCCGCACCGGTTCGGCCAGGATAAGCATCGGCAATCCGAGCCGCGAGCTTCGGGCCGGGATGTTCGCGCGGGCGAGCATCGTGGTGGAGGAGCTTTATGACGTGATCGTGGTGCCACGCGAGGCGGTATTCTCCGAGCAGGGCAAGCAGTTCGCGTACGTGGTGGAAGGCGGCGCGGCGGAGAAGCGTGAGGTCGAGGTGGGAATGGAGGAGGAGGCGCGCAGCGAGATCGTGTCAGGGATAGAGGCGGGCGATCAGCTCGTGGTGCTGGGTCAGCATCTGCTCAAGCAGGGGCAGAGGGTGAAGGTACAGCCCCGGCGCGGGCGTGATGCCCGATGAACCCCGCCCGCTTCTCGATCGCCCAGCCGGTAACAGTGTTGATGGGTGTGCTGGCGGTGCTGGTGGTCGGGACGATCGGCTTTACGCAACTGTCGGTTGACCTGCTGCCGGACATCAGCTTCCCGGTGGTGGCGGTGATCACGGTCTATCCGGGCGCCCCGCCCGAGGAGGTGGAGGAGTTCGTCAGCAAGCCCATCGAAGAGGCAGCGGCGATCGTGGAGGACCTGGAGAGCGTGCAGTCGGTGTCGAGCCAGAACCTGTCCACGGTGATAATCGAGTTCAACTGGGGCAAGGACATGGACTGGGCTGCCTTCGATGCGCGGGAGAAGGTGGAGGCGGTTATCGAGCGGCTGCCAGAGGATGCGCAGCGGCCGGTGATAATGAAGATTGACCCGAACACCGTGATGCCGGTGATGACGCTGGACGTGACGGGGATGGAGGATATGCGACGGCTGCGGGAGATCGCGGATGACGTGATAAAGCCGGAGCTGGAGAAGCTGCCGGGGGTGGCTGCGGTGAGCATCTACGGGGGGCTGCAGCGCGAGATCCGCATAGAGGTGAACTGGGAGAAGCTGAAGGCTCGGAGGCTGCCGATCGCGCAGGTGGAGGCAGCCCTGCAGCTAGCGAACCTGAACGTGCCAGCGGGCTTCACGGTGGAGGGTCCGCGCGAGTTCACCATCCGCACCATCGGTGAGTTCCAGGCCGTGGAGGACATCGGCGAGCTGGTGGTAGCGAAGCGCGGTGGTCAGTTCATTCACCTGCGGGAGATCGCCGAGATCAAGGACACGCACAAGGAGGTGCGGAGTTACGCCCGCCTTAACGGCAAGCCCTCAGTGAGCCTCACTGTCCAGAAGCAGTCCGCGGCGAACACCGTAAGGGTGTCAGATGCGGTGACTGAGGCTCTCACGGAACTGCCCGAGAAGCTGCCCAGGGGGGTAGAGGTCAGCATCACCTCGGACTCGGCGGAGTTCATCAGGGATGCCCTGCACAACCTCTACGCGGTGGCGGAGGAGGGCGCGCTGCTGGCGATGCTAATCATCTTCCTATTCCTGGCGACCCTGAGGGGGACTCTGGTCTCCGCCATCTCGATTCCGCTGTCGGTGCTGGCCACCTTCATTCTGATGTACTTCAACAATATGACCCTGAACATCATCACCATGGGCGGCCTGGTGCTTGCCGTCGGCAGGATCGTGGATGACTCGGTGGTGGTGCTGGAGAACATCTACCGGCACCTCGAGGAAGGGGAACCTGTAGTCGAGGCCGCCATCGGGGGCACTCAGGAGTTGGCGATGGCGATCGCGGCGGTGACCTTCACGACCATGTGCGTGTTCCTGCCGATCGCCTTCGTGGGCGGGCTGGTCTCGACGATGTTCACGCCCATGGCGCTGGTCGTGATGTTCGGGTTGTTCTCCTCGCTGATCGTCGCGCTGACGGTGGTGCCACTGCTGTCAGCGCGCTTCCTGCGCATGCCCGGCGACGATGACGAGCTGAGAGCAGGCGGGTTCAGCCTGCTAAACAGAGCCCTCCGTCTCTGGGGCCGCGGCTTCGAGCGCCTGGCCAGATGGTACCGACGGGCCGTGGCATGGTGCCTGGATCACAGGGCAGTGGTGACAGCCGTTGCACTTGGCGTGTTCGTCGTGAGCGGCCTGCTAATCCGGCAGGTGGGAAGAGGCTTCTTCCCGGAGATGCAGTCCGACGAGATGTCGTTTACCATGGAGACGGAGCTCGGGGCCTCGGTGGAGCACACGAACGAGGTGGCGAAGGTGGTGGAGGGGATTGTGCGGGAGCTGCCGGAGCTCAAGCACGTGCATGTGGCTCTGGGCAGCAGCGGCGAAGCGAGCGGGATGTTCCGCGGCGCAGGCACGGGCACGAGGACGGCACGGTTCACGCTCAAGCTGACCAGGCGCGAAGAGCGGGAGCGAATGCTGCCGGAGATCAGGGAATGGCTGCGCGAGAGGTTAGAGGAGATCCCGGGGGTGACGGTAGCGTTCGAGGGCGGCATGGAGGGCGGCATGGGGGCGGCCGTGGAGGTCACTATTAGCGGCAACGAGCTGGAGGTGCTGAACGAGCTGGGCGAAAAGGCCCTTGCGGCCATCGAGGATGTGGAAGGCGTTTTGGACCTGGACCTCAACTGGGAGCCGGGCAACCCCGAATACCACGTGTTCGTGGACCGGGACAAGGCGGGGCGGCTGGGCCTGAGCGTACTCGACATCGCCCACACCGTACAGACGCAAGTCAGAGGAACACAGGAGCTGACCAAGTTCCGCGAGGCAGGCAAGGAGTACGACATCACGGTGCGCGCCCGCGAGAGCGACCGGGATTGGGTCCAACAGGTGCGCGACACCGATGTGGTAGCTCCCGACGGGTCGGTGGTGCCGCTGAGCGCCGTGGCTGAGGTGAGAGCCGCAATGGGGCCGACGCAGATCAGTCGCGATGAACGGCGGCGGTCGGTCACCGTTCAGGGGGGCAAGACGGAACGGCCGCTGAGTGAACTGACCGACGACATCAAGGACAGACTGAGCGCGCTTGACTGGCCCGAGGGCTACATCTACGAAGTCGGCGGCTCCGCCGAGGACATGGCGAAGGCCTTCGGGGGAATGGGTGTGGCTCTCGCGCTCGGCGTGCTGCTCATTTACATCATCCTGGCCTCGCAGTTCGAGTCGCTGGTGCATCCGCTGGTCATCATGCTGGCGATCCCCCTGGAGGTCATCGGGGTGTTCGGCGCGTTGATCCTGACCCAGACCACGATGACCATCATGGTCTTCTTGGGGATACTGATGCTGACGGGCATCGTGGTGAGCAACGCGATTTTGCTGGTGCAAATGATCAACCTGCTGCGCGAGCGCGGAGTCGAGTTGCGGGAGGCGATCATCGAAGGGGGCCGTATCCGCCTGCGGCCGATCCTGATGACCGCGATAGCCACGGTGTTCGCAATGCTGCCGCTGGCACTGGCCTTCCGCGCCGGGTCGGAGATGTGGCAGCCGCTGGGGATCACGGTGATCGGCGGCCTGATCACCTCGACCTTCCTCACGCTGTTCGTGGTGCCAGTCGCCTACAGCCTGATGGAACAGGCAGCCGGATGGGCGACCCGGCTGTTCAGTCGAGTGTGAGCAAGCCGGCGGCAGTCGTGGGACGAGTGCGGAGGTGAAGCAGGATGTCGGCTGAAGAGCAAGGGGAAAGCACCTTCCTGGTGATGATCTGTGAGACCCTGTTTGCGGAGAGGGTGACGGCGATCCTGGACGAGTTGAAGCTGCCGGGCTACACGCGCTTCGGAGGGGTCTCCGGCATCGGCGAGACCGGCCGGCATGAGGGGACCGCCGTCTGGCCGGGGACGAACACCATCGTCTTCACCGTCCTGCCGGAGGCGGCGCTGGCCGACGAGATCGTGAGGCGCGCCGAGCAGATCATCGCCCAAGAGTACAAGGCACGCCCGGGCTTCAAGGTCTTCGCTCTGCGGGCGGAAGAACTCGTGTAGCGGCGCACCGAGGAAACGCGCAACAGAAACGGCAACGGCAAACCGTAGAGAACGCAGAGGACGGCAACGACGTAGCTGAGTGAACGGCAATCAGAAGACCTGCCACAGAGGCGTGCCGGACGGCGGGGGAAGGGGTGAATGCGGCGAGGAGGCGTTCGAGGTGGCGCGGGGTGGGCCCATTGCCCATTGCCCATTCCCCTTTGCCCGCCGTTACTTCACCGCGCCGGCGGTCAGGCCGCGGACGATGTGACGCTGAAAGAGCAGATACAACGCCATCAGCGGAACCACCGCCACGCAGACGCCCGCCAGGATCGTCCCCCACTGCGCGATGTACTCCCCCTGAAAGCTCAATAGCCCCACCGGCAGAGTCTGATGCACCTGCTGCTTGATGAAGACCAGCGCAAAGGGCAGCTCGTTCCAGACCCACGCGGCCTGGAAGATGGCGACCGTGGCGACCGCAGGCCTGGCCAGGGGCATAAAGACTGACCACAGAATCCGCAAGTGCCCAGCCCCGTCAATGACGGCCGCCTCCATCAGCTCCTCGGGGATGCTGACGAAGTACGCGCGCAACAGCAGCACCGTCAGCGGCAGCCCGAAGGCCACGTACGGCCCGATGATGGCGAGATAATCCCCCACGCCGAGGGCCGCATTAATCTGATAGAGCGGAATGAGCACCGCGTGGGCGGGGATGAGCAGGCCGGTGAGAATGAAACCGAGGATCACCACAGAGCCGCGAAAGCGCAATCGCGCGAACGCATACGCCGCCGGCGCGCTGAGAATAATCATCGCGAGCACCGACACGATGGTGACGACGGTGGAGTTGAGAAGGTAGAGGCCGATGGAGCCCTTCCACGCGGCGAGGTAGTTGGCGAACTCCAGCTTCTGCGGCAGCGCCCAGGGGTGGATGCGCAACTCGCGCGCGGGCTTGAAGGAGCCCACCAGAGCCCAGATGATAGGCAGCATAAACACCAGCGCGAGGAGCGCGAAGGCGAAGTCCCTGACAGCAATCGGTAGCTTGCGCATAGTTGCAGCCCCGGCTCAGGCCATCGCCTCCTCCTGGCGCGTCAGGCGCAGGTAGATGACGGTCGCGATGAGAGTGAGGACCAGCATCACCGTCGCAATCGCGGCCGCGTAGCCCATGCGGTCGGCGATGAAGGCCGAGTAATACATATAGGTCGCGAGCACCTCGCTCGCGTGGTTGGGGCCGCCCTGCGTCATCACCCAGATGAGATCGAAGATCTTCACCGAGCCCACCGTGATGAGCAGCGCGTCCACCAGAATGATGCGGCGCATCAGGGGCAGGGTGATGCGCCAGAAGGACTGCCAGCCCGTGGCGCCGTCAATGTGCGCGGCCTCGTAGAGGTCGTCCGGGATGGCCTGGAGGCCCGCGAGCAGAATCATCATATGAAAGCCGGTGTAACGCCAGCCGGAGACGGCGATGATCGCAAAGGTCGCCAGCCCCGGATCGCCCAGCCAGCCGCGAGTCAGAGACCCCAGGCCGAGGCTCTCCAGCAGCTCGTTGAGCGCGCCGAAGTTCGGATCATAGAAGAGCGTCCAGATGAGGCCCACCGCCACCGCCGGCACAATCAGCGGCGAGAAGAAGAGCGTGCGCAACAGCCGGTGCCTGCGCAGCGCCGAGCCGATGCCCACCGCCAGCAGCAACGCCAGCGGGAGCTGGGTGACCAGCGACAGCACTATCCACCAGCCATTGTTCTTGAGGCCGGTGAAGAAGTGCCGGTCGGTCAGCAACTCCTGGTAGTTGCCCAGGCCGATGAAGCGCTTGACGGGGTCAAGGGGCGTCCACGAGTAGGTGCTGAGCACGCAGGTGTGCACGAGGGGGTAGGTGATGTAGAAGGCGAAAACAAGCGCGGCGGGGAGGACCAAGCAATAAGCGGCCAGGGTTGCGCGGCGCATGGTTGTGTTCCGACTTCCGACCAACGGCAAGGCTAACCGCAGAGACGCAGAGAACGCAGAGAACGGCACGAAACCAGCGACGGCAAACGGCAGACGATCGGCAATGGCGATGCAGTGGCTTGCCGTTCCCTATTCCCCATAACCTATTCCCCATCCCCCATCTCCAGCAGCTCGGTCTTCACGATCGTGTAGTCGTTGTCCTGCCACTCGAGGTAGACGATGGCATCGAACTCGCTGGCGGGCGGGCCGACCCAGACCGTGACCGTCTTCCAGTCATCCGAGTGCTCCACCACCTTCGCGACATACTCGGGAGCCTCCCTGACCGCCGCGAGCTTCGCCAGCTCCTCCGAGGGCCCCTCGGTGACAGTCGTGCCGCCGCGCGCGGCAAGCTCCTGCTTCACCTTCGCCTGGCGAGCCCGCATCTCCGACAGGATCTCCTCAGGAGTCATGGAGCCAGCCAGCAGCGCCTGGCAACCGTCGAGCAGCACCTCCGCCACCGAGCGCTCGGTCAGCGTGTCCGTCCACGGGCAAATGCGCGAGGCGCCCTCGACCTGCCTGGCATACTTCTGCAAGTGCTCGTCAGCGT
>Ga0114922_10004708_pt1 | contig 12655 bp, 10 predicted proteins | sample AartaG_FD_100975 | JGI IMG/M metagenome (GOLD analysis project Ga0114922, IMG submission 100975) | Deep subsurface microbial communities from Aarhus Bay to uncover new lineages of life (NeLLi) - Aarhus_00045 metaG | ecosystem: Environmental > Aquatic > Marine > Oceanic > Sediment | place... | reverse complement strand
GCCCGCCAATTAGACCCAAAAACGCATTTTACAGGATTTTCTTCGTAATCTCGTGTAACATATTTGCTCCTCGCGCAATTATACCTGTGGCAATGGTTGGTGCTATGGCAAAAGTTATTAAGCAAACAGAAGATGGCGATTTGGTGCTCAAAGCCCACACACAAGCGGACGCATTGTCTCGGCTCTACGAATTGTACTATGAGCGAATCTTCCGGTTCTGTGTTCATCGGCTCTTTGACAAAGAAATCGCCGAAGATGTAACTTCTACGGTCTTTCTCGAAGTGGCCCGCGGGATTCGCACTTTCAAAGGCCGAACCGTGCAGGATTTTCGAAACTGGCTGTATGCCATAGCCGCCAACCAGACAAACGCCTATATAAGAAAAGTGTCGCGACGCAAAAAGTTGCTCGCGGAAGCAACCGCCTCAATGACAGCTTCTGCCGGCCACAGCACTGATAATTCGCCGGATTGGCCGCAGCTTTACACGGCCATCCTGAAATTGAAGCCGCAGCACCAAACCATTGTTACGCTAAGGTTCTTTGAAAACCTCAAATACGAGCAGCTCGCAAAAATTCTAAACGTCAAAGAAGCAACTGTGCGTGTTACCTTGCACAGAATACTTAACGAATTGCGAAGCCATTTGCAGACCGTTATGGATGGAGAAATGTAAAATGTTTAAAGACGAAGCCGATTTCAAAAAAATTATCAGTCGGCTGAATATCGACACCAGACCGAACCTGGCGCATCGCGAAAATCTGCACCGCCAAGTGCTGTCCGTCTTCAACGAAGCCGGACAGCGACCTTCGACCCGGATAATCGACTTTAAGACAATAAGGAGAACAATTATGAAAAGTCCAGTTACAAAACTCGCCGCAGCGGCGGTGATAATAATAGTAGTGCTTATCGGCATACTTCAGCTCGGCGGTTCCACCCCAGCTTTTGCCGATGTCGTTCGGCCGTTACTTACCGCCCGCACCGCCACTTATAAAATGACCGTCAACATGAAAGACATACCAGCTCAAACTATCGAGGGTATGTTTATGGAACCCAGTCGTATGCGCCAGGTAATGCCTGGAGGTGGCATTCAAATAATCGACATGCCCCAGGGTCAGATGATAACTCTAATGCCGACAGAAAAGAAAGCCGTGATTATCGAAATGGAAAACATGCCCGAAGATACACAACGGCAAATCAATATGTTCCATGCAATCAGAAACCTCATACAGGAAGCTCAGGAAAATGAGGATGAATCAGTTGCGTTCATAGGTGAGCAGAAAATCGATGGCGTAAATGCCATCGGATACCATATTGGAGCCCCTAATATGGAAATGACATTTTGGGCGGATGCTAAAACGCTGATACCTATCCGGATAGAGTACTCTATGGGCGAGATGATGGGCATGGAGGCAACCGTCATTATGAGCGATTTCGTCTTTGATGTAGAGCTGGACGAATCGCTGTTCGAAGTGCCGGAAGATTATGATGTCCACACTATGCAAATTGATGCCTCTTTGCCGGGCGAAGAAGATTTTATTCAGGCCTTACGCTTGTGGTCAGAGGCTACCGACGGGGAATTTCCGTCAGAATTGAATATGAAAGCTACAGCGGAATTCATGAAAGCTTTCACAGATAAAACAGGGCTCAAGTTCGATAAGGATAAAGCCCCTGACCTTTCTGACCCACAGTTCCAGAAATTTATGGACATCTTTGCTAAGATAAACCGTGGTATTCTGTTTGCCCACACACTCCCTGAGGACGCTGATTGGCATTACGCTGGCGAGGACGCAAAATTCGGCGACGCCGAGACCGCTATCTTCTGGTATCGCCCGGAAGGCTCCGAAACTTACCGCGTTATCTATGGTGATTTGAGCGTAAAGGACGTGGCACCGGGTAATCTGCCGGAGTAAATCTGCCAAACAATATTTGTCACAAAGGCCGGGCTTTTGGAGCTCGGCCTTTTCTTTTTGCAAATTCCACAGCAAAATCTGCCGGAAAAAACATCTTTGTTTATACCAAAATGTATCCGGCCATCGTCATACATAACAGCGATAAGTTTGAAAAATGGAAAACCAGGCGTAATTGCGCCTAATATAAGGATAACGATTATGAAAAGCTCAATTACAAAACTGACAGCCACTATCGCCGTGGTTGTTGTGATAATTATTGGTATCCAGCATTTCAAGTCAAATGCCTCAACTGCAGAAATTGCGGGTTCACTTAATCCAGCCAAACAGGCTAACGCAACCACCTCTAAATTGGTCCCTATCGAAATCAAGCTGCCAAAACCAATGTTTCAGGGCACTGAGAAAGATATTCGTGTGCCTTATCTCGAACCGCTGGCCAAATCGTGTCCACCCTTCTTAGCTCCGGTTGGAACGACAAATGTCGCATTAGGCAAACCGGTCGCCGGCAGCGATGATGAGCCAATCATCGGCGAAATAGAAATGATTACCGATGGCGACAAAGAAGCCGCCGACGGCAGCTATGTCGAGTTAGGCCCGTTCGCCCAGCATGTTACAATCGACCTCGGGGCTATGCACGAGATTTGGGCTATTGTGATATGGCATTTCCACAAGGAGCCACGCGTTTATTTTGATGTCGTAGTACAGGTTGCTGGCGACCCTGATTTTATCACGAACGTCAGGACTCTGTTCAACAACGACATTGACAACTCCGCTGGCCTTGGCGTCGGCAAAGATAAACATTATGTGGAAACTAATAAGAGCAAACTTATCTACGCTAAGGGTGTTCAAGCCCGTTATGTCCGCCTTTACAGCAATGGCAATAACTTCAATGACTTGAATCACTATATCGAAGTGGAAGTTTACGGCAAGCTTTCCTTGTAATTTTGCTATTTACACTTTGACTTTTGATTTTCTAAAGCTCACCTGTTTATACTAATCCACTAATCACTCATCATTGCCACCTGTCAGCCAGTTCCCAACTAAGATTTCAAGGTCGGCTTCATCGACTGTACCGGAGAAGTCAAGGTCTGTACCATCACAATAATCATTGCTTATATCGCAGTTATCATCCCGCCAGTGTTCTATGAAGAACAAAAAATCTTCTATCGTGATACCATCCGGACAGACAAAATCCCCTGCCGGGATTTGCCAGGCCAGCCTCGGATAATTCGTTCCCTCACAGATACTCCAGATATCCTCGGTGCCGTTGGCCGTCTCACCCACGAAGTCCCACCCGGCTTCGAGGAAGGTGCTGGCTGTCTGCATTTCGGCTGTGGTTAGACCCGTGACAAGAACGCCACCCATGCCCATGCGGCGGGGGTGGCCGGAAGTCTCCATATCCCAAAAGCACGACGTGATATGGCCGACGATGTTGAAGCACACAAGACCTCCTTCTCCAACCGGTGATCCTGCAGTGACTGCACCGGTGCTGTAGCACATGGTGATCCAGCCTTTCCAGCCTCCAATCCCGTTCACGGCCACTAGACCAGCAGCTACATCTCCAGTGACTGCACAGGTACTGTAGCTCATGGTGATGTTACCACCGTTGTAGCCCACGAGGCCGCCGACAGGCCCCTCTCCACTGACCGTGCCGGTGCTGTAGCTCGTGGTGATGCTGCCGTAGTTCCGGCCCACGAGGCCGCCGACATAATCACTGGTTCCATTGACATCTACCGCTTCCAAGCCCAGATTGGAAATACTCGCTCCAGAAATTGTTTGCCCGAACAATCCCAGTAATCCACTACCCTCTATTGTCAGATGTGAGATCGTATGACCATTGCCATCGAAGACACCAGTAAAGGCAGTTCCCTGAAACCGGTCTTCATCGTCATTCACATCCGGTGCAATCACAGCCTTGTCGAAGCCCTTTCCGCCCGGCAGGTTGGGGTCAAGGTCGATGTCCGCTGTCAAGATGAAGTGCTTGTCGTAATCGTTGGAAGTCTCGCCGAGGGCGATCAGGCCGTCGGCTGTGGCAATCTGGTACGGGTCGTTAGGTTCTCCCGTACCGCCGCCATATTGTGCCTGGGCCGTCAAGCCGGAAAAGTACAGCATCACTAAGAATAGAGAAATTGCCCACTGGATTTTTCGTTTTTGTACTGCCGCCATTTTTTTTCTCCTTTACTCATATTTGGGCGTTTGTGTTACCACCTTTTCTATACGAACAACTTAACAAGAAATAAAGAGGATGATTTGCAATTGATGTATTTCTCTAAAAAAGCAATATATCACTTCTCAATAAATTTGTCAACCATGATTTCACTTGATTTTTAATAATAAATGTGGTATAATACGCCTATATTAGCCAGCAGGCTAACATAAACCGCCCGTAGGCGATATATTATACAGATCGGCTCCCAAGTCATTCACCTCCCCCACTCCACTCCAACCACCTCCCTCACACACCACATAAGCACTTTCACCACCCCAAAACCGCAACGTCCTATAATATTGTAGCCGCTCACTAAACGCTCTACGCTATCCCTCCGCTCCACGATCCACGCGCCACGACTCAATCCTCACCGCTTCCATCCCCCCTAACAAACCACTCCCACCCTCACACACACTCTCTCTCTATCTCTCTTTCTACTACCTCTCCAGCGCGCACGCCGCAACGTCCGATAATATTGTATCTTTCCTATCTTCCCTAAACTAACAAAATGTTAATTTGAAATAGCGCATTTTTAGCCGTTTTCTTTTGACTATTGTTTGAAATTATGGTATAATACGCAAATGTTAGCCGGAAGGCTAACATAAACCGCCCCTAAGCGGCAGATATAGCGGAGAACCGCACGAATCGTCCCGCACCAAATAGGCTGTTGCCGTAATTTGGTGCTGGATACGCCAAAAAGCTTCGTTCGTAAATAGTCTTGGAGCGAAACGGAAAACCCTTAGGACTGGTAAAGAAATTAGGTTTCGTTTTTGGCTGAGCGAGGACAAGGCTGGCAAGGAAGCAAAACGCAGGCCTACTGGTTGGTAGTCCGAGTTTTGCTGACACCGCCAGCCGCAGCCGCAGCCAGCCAAAAATGGAAGATAATTTATTTACAAGTCCTTATGGGAATTACCAATCATGAGCATCGAGAATCTAACTTTAGCTCACTTTAGGCACTTTAGCTCACTCTTCACTTACTTGCCCTCTACATCTGTCGAGGACCCTCTACAAATCAACCTTTTTATGCAAAACAAACCCAATTTCCGAAAAAGTCAAATGAACGTAAGTATCTTTTCACAAATGGATTATGAAAATAAATACAATTGGACACTTGGTGAAAGCAAACCCAATCAAACCCAATTTCAAAATACTACTCCAAAGGAACGGGAAGAAAAAAGGTCTCTGGGAATCTGCTGAAAAAGCAATTTTATTTTTTTATGTCGCAAAAATGATTTTCTTTAGAGCAAAATATATCCCTTCATCGTTATATTAGTAACAATCGATTGTTCTGATATCAGGCAAGTGAGTCTCAGATGCTCGAAGACAGATTACTGTTGTGGAAATTCAAGTGCGGCAGCAGAAATGCTTTCAGACTTATCTATGAAAAGTACGCCGATGATTTGCTGACGTTAGCAGCCAACCTCTTGAATGACAAATCGGACGCCGAAGATGTTGTACAGGATGTTTTTATCTCGTTTGTAGAGTCCGTAGAAAATTTTCGTCTAACAGGAAGTCTGAAAGGCTATTTGGCAACCTGCGTTACTAACAGGTCGCGTGATTATATCCGAAAAAACAAGCGCCAACGAACCGCCGCAGTGAACGAGCCGGAACAAACGGCATCGGGCGCAAAAAGCCCTGTTCAGTTAGTGATATGCAGTGAAGAATTACACAAATTAAGTTACGCGATGACGGAGCTGCCGTATGAGCAACGAGAGACAATAGTGCTTCGTTTGCATGGTGACTTGAGATTTAGACAAATAGCCAAATTGCAGAATATTTCAATCAAAACAGCCCAAAGCCGGTACCGGTACGGATTGGATAAGCTGCGGTCAATCCTGAACGGCGAGGTAAGAAAATGAGACCAGCAGAAGATATAGACAAACTAATTAAAAAGCTGCGTTACAAGGCCGGCGCCGAAACACATGACAGAGTCCTTGGCAATGTTTTGCAGGCGCTGGACGAATCTGAAAAACAAAAAGCAGGTGCAACCGCACCTAATATATGGAGAACAATTATGAAAAGTCCAGTTACAAAAATAGCCGCTGCGGCGGTGATAATTATTGGTGTGCTTACTGTGATGCACTTTGTTGGTAGTCCATTCGCAGCCACAGTTACATTCGCTGATGTCATTAAGCCCATTTTTAACGCCCAGACTGCGATATTAGACATCATTATCGGCGAGGAAGAAGCAGGCAGGCCGGTCATTCATGATCAAATAAAGGGTTCACGAATCAGAAGGACTATGTCGAGTATGGAAGATGCTGTTAGTATCATTGATCTGGAGGCCGGCAGGATTTTGACACTGACTGTTTCCAAGAAAGAGGCGGCATATGTTGACTTGAAGGGTCTGCCTTCAATGCCAAATTATATGGAGAGACTGAGAAACGTCATTAGCGAATTGCAGGATACTCCTCATTTTGTAGTCGAAGAGCTCGGCGAACAAGAAATCGACGGTCAAAGAGTTATCGGTTTTCGCGCCAAACATCCCAAGGTAGAGATTACAATCTGGGCAGACCCTGAAACAGCGCTGCCTGTGCGGATCGAACAGATAGGGGGACAAATGAAGGTCATCTGCAAAAATCTCAAGTTCGACGTACCAATGGACGAATCGCTGTTCAGTATGGACGTGCCCGAAGAATATACGTTGCAGCAGGTCGAGCTTGATCTACTGGGATCCACTGAGCAGGATTTTATCGAAGGGCTTCGTATCCGCGCGGAGCTATTCGGAGATGGTCAGTTTCCCGAAGGTGTTGCTGTAGAAGATTACATCCAACAGGTCCCGGCTATGACCAAGAAGATCGATGAGCTCGGATTGTCTGATGAGGAAGAAACTGAGCTGGGAATGAATCTGGCCCGACATTTGCTGTTCATTCGGTACTTCAAAGGCCAGGGCCAGTGGCACTACGCCGGCCAGGGCGTGAAGCTCGGCGATGTCGAAAAAGCTATATTCTGGTACCGCCCCAAAGGCTCCGAAACGTATCGTGTTATCTATGGCGATTTGAGTGTAAAAGACGTCTCACCGGAGAATCTGCCGAAATGAATTTGCTGAAGAATACAGTTGTCGTCGCAAAGGCCGGCCCCTGCCAGCGACAAACAGGGCTCGGCCTTTGTATGCGTTGCTCTGAGAACAGCCCAATCACGGTTCGAATCAGCGCTTTCTCAAAACTAAAAATACGACCGCAGGTACTCGATGCTCGCCCGGGCAATAGTCTCCGGGTCCGGGTCGTACTTAAAGACTTCTACCGAAAGCCATTTGTCCCACCCGACATCTTTTATCGCCTCTGCAACCGGACCATAATCCACATCTCCCATCCCAGGCCCGTAAAGGTTGGAATCATTGACGTGGAAGTGACCGATGTCCTCGCCCCGGACCGAACGGATAATATCAGGCACCGGTGTTGATTCGGCGCACATCGCCTTGACGTCGAGATGAATATTCAGGTTCGGATGATTGATTTGACGAACCATCCGCATCCCTTCGGCGACCGTGTTAATAAAATCGGTCTCTATAGGCGACAGCGGCTCAAGGCAAATAGTCAGGCTCAGTTCGCTGGCCTTATTCAAAACGCTGCTGAGCAATTCAACAGCTCGATTCCATGCGCCTTCCTTGGTTTGTCCGGCCACCAGGCTTCGCTGCTTCGGCGAGCCAAGCACAAGCACTTTGCCGCCAAGGTCGCTGCATAAATCAAGAAGGCAGGACAAGTAGTTCCTTGTCCTGCCCCAGATTTTATCATCAGTAGTGGTCATATGCAGGCCGGTGGGCCCGGCAAAGAGCCAGTGTAAGCCCACGGTCTGGAGCCCGTTATCAGCAATAACCCGCCGAACCTCTTTCCGCTGCTCAGCGCTAACATCTTCCGCTGAAACCGCTAAGGTAAAGGGCGCTATCTCAATCCCATCGTACCCTAATCGGCTCGCAATCGAGCAAACTTCGGCCATCGGCCGGCCTTCAAACATCTCATTACAAAGCGCAAACTTCATCAGACCTTGTCCGGCATATATCTTGCTTATTTTCTCGCGGCGTATTCGCGGTAATGTTCAGCCACCTTTGCCTGCTTCGTATCGCCTTTATGGAAATAAAACCGATACTTAAAGGTCAAATTTTCACCTGCCGGTATCGTAATATCTCCTGTCCCCTTGGGCTTTCCTTCAAAGTTATGCACACCGAACGGATTTGCCGCGAACAGTCCGTAATCACGAACGTGCCACCAGGTCGGATGTTTCGGATTCTGCGGATGGTCGAAAATACCCACCCCTACGATTTGGTCTTCCACAGGGCCGTAGTAATCGCACCACGCCGCGCGCTTGCCCCACGTCGCTCCGTCGCGATGGCCCTCGCTGTTGAGGATATGTCCTTTTCCGACTTTGCCTTTGAGTCGCATCGTCGGCGCCAAACGAATGGCCATCGAGCCTTCCTTGGTATCACCCATAACCACCTTTCCCTCTGAGGCATGGATGGTAATCTCGAAGTCCATTATTTTTCCTTCTGCTTTAGCCACAGGCGGATAGAATTTATGCGTCCGGGTATCCGTGCAGACGACTTCGCCATTGGCCGCCACCCATTTATTTCGCGACTGAATAACACCGACATCCCGACCGGAATCAACCTTGAGGAATTTTTCGTGCACAATCCTTTCGTTGCGTCCCTGCCAGAAATCACGCCCATTCACCTCTCCGTGGGTAAACCACAGAGAACGGTGATGGGGATGGTCTTTCTCTTCGTCCTCACCTTCTTTCATCGGCCAATGGCGAATGACAGGCTCTCCCGTCGGTCCAATCACCGGGTAGAAGTATGGAAATGGTCCATCCTTGAAGTTGTACTCCGTAAATAGCTCTCTGTTGATTTCGACCGTCAACTTGTCCGCAAGTTCGGTGATTTTGACGCCGGAAGGGTCTCGCCGGACCGCTCCGCCGGATTGCGCCTTCGCGACCATCTCCTCGAAGACATGGCGCTGTTCGGCCAGTGCCTTTACGCGGTCCTTGGGATTAGTTCGGGCTTCGAGAAGAATCCAGCCGGCGTAGTCCGTCGCCACGAACAGGTTCATCAGCTCCTGGTAAGGATAGCTGCCAATGTTCAGCTCACGCACGTGGACGGTATCACCAAACCGGTCCTTGACCAGGTTGAAGTTATACTCCAGTCCCTCACCTTGAAGATCCTGGGAATTGCAGTTCCAGCAGACACCGACGTTGGGGTGGTCAGTCACGTCCATAATCTCTTTTATGACCGGCAGCGGCGAGCATGCCCCGTGAACCTCCAGCCGAATCACCTGCCCGTAGTCGGCGCCGAACCGGCCTAACTCATTCAGTGATTTGCCTATCTGCTCTATCGTTTTCTCATGCGACACATTTTTCGGCAAGTCATTCGGCTTGACCTTGACGCCGGTGCCGCCAACATCGCTTGAGAGCCTGATATACTCCTTTGCTTGATTGATGTCACTGCGAAGCTTCACCGGGTCAGTATGATGGAAAGCGAAATTGGTACCCAGACCAATGAGTGTCACCGGGCTGTCGGCGAAGCGTTTCTTCACCTCACGTCGTTGCCGGGCGTTAAGGTCAGACTCGACCTTGTGTGCGTGCTGGGTTCGCAGTTCGACGCCAAGGACTCTGGATTTTTCGCAGTTGGCTATCAGCGTCGGCAAGTCCCAGTCCTGGCCCCAGAGGTAGGTTACCAATCCGAATTTCATTTTGGAGCCGGGCCCGGCTGAATTCAACGCCCGGGCTTTACCCAACGGCCCGACTGCCGCCAACGAGGCGCCAAAATATATCGATTGTTTAAGAAAATCTCGGCGTGTGTTAATAACTGTATTCATAGTTCTCTCTTTCTGTTCCCTGCTAACGTTATGCCTAACCTTGATTTTGCAGAAGATTTTGTTCCCTACTATTGTGCAGCGATTCTGCCCTCGGATACTTTCTTAAGAGCGTTCGCGTCAATATCTTATCCCATCCTCACTAACGACCAGGAACTGTTTTTATTATCGGCCGAGACAGTTTTGTCAAGCGGTTTTTGCAAAAAACTACTATTCTGTAACATCTAATTTGATGGTTGGCATCTCAAGCGAGCCCCGAAAACATGTCCCCGCGAAAGCGACTAACTGGACGAGCTTGGGGATGACTCGGAGCAAATTCACTATTTACCAACTGCTCATTTCAACTAACTTTTCCGCAACTTTTAAGCTGGCCTCCTTCTTTGCAATTGCTTTATAATTCCTTTTCATTTCTTCGCGTTTATTTTCATCTTTCATCAGCTCTTCCAGCTCTTCCCACAGCCATTCCGCCCTGTCTTTTTCATCCGGCAAATCATCCACTATAACCGCCGCGCCGGCCTCAACTAATTTACCCGCGTTCAGATACTGATGCTTGTCCCTGTGATACGGATAAGGCATACAAATACCTGGCGTCCCAGCGGCTGCGAATTCAGCCACGCTGACTGCACCACTTCTGCCGATGACCAAATCCGCGGCAGCCAGCAGGTTCGGCATATCGTCGAAATACCCTAAAACCTTATGCCCGATTTTAGCACTGCCATACTCGCTCTTAACTTTTTCAAAATTGCCCAGCCCCGCCAGATGAACTATCTGCCAATCATCTGCAAAGGCATTCAATTTTTCCAGCAGCGAACATACTGCTCTGTTAATATTCTCCGAGCCGCTCGATGCGCCGGTTATCAGCAAAGTCTTTTTATCTTTCTCAAGCCCTAATTGTTCTATCGCCTTGTTCGGCTCCGGATTGCCAAAGCCGCTTCGCAGTGGACAGCCGACAACATTGACTTTCGCACTCTTGTGCACAAAAGATTGTGCCGTTTCCTCGAACTGCACAAAAATCTCGTCCGCCCAGCGTGCTATTATCTTATTTGCGCGGCCAGGCAAAATATCAACATTCAAAAGTCCGATAGGGACATCAGATTTATGCGCAGCCAGGCAGACCGGCCCAGACACAAACCCGCCGGCCCCTATCACCACTGCTCCCTCACTTTTAGCAATTACCTCTTTTGCAATCTTGTAGCTGACCAAAAACGAGCTGCAAAAGTCGATTAGTTTACCAGGCCGAATGGAAAAACCTTTAGCCGCAAGCTGCGTATATTCGAAACCGGTTCGCCCTAAGATTTGTTCATCTATATTGCGGTTGCTGCAGAAAAAATGTATCTTTGCTGTCGGCTGGATTTTGACTATCTGCTCTGCCACAGCCACAGCAGGGTATATGTGCCCCCCTGTCCCCCCGCCGGCAAAGAAAAAACATTTATCGCCCATAATATGAGCCTTCCTGCATACCTTTACATCAAAAGTGTGTCCGAACCCGGCGATAAATGCAAGTGTTTTTCTTCCTTTTCACTTAACCCCCAGCACTGCTGGGGGTTTTATTTTGCTCCCGCATTTTACGTGGAGTTTTCTTTTTAATAGTAAGTCGAAAATCACAACACTTCTCACCATCTTACGAGCATCCAGCATTGAGTATCCAGCATCAAGATACAAATTACCAACAAAAAAGGGGCCTATACCAATTTGGTATAAGCCCCGAATTAACGCGAATCCATTGCCCTATCGCCTATCGCCGCACGCCGTTTTGGTGCCGGACAATTGGTGCCGGACGCGGCAACGTCGTTTAGTCAAGCAGATCCGTAATCACGATAGCATCGAGCAACGCCAGCTCCTCACGATGACCGATTAGCAGCGTGTGCGATCCGGGCGCCAACGTGAATTCCACAGACTGGCCGCCGTCATCGCTGCTGAAAACATCCTTCCAATACCATTCGGTGCTGTCAGGTATATCATTCATCACGATCCACCCACTATCGGAAACGGTCCGATTGTAAGTGGCGTCCGGGACATGAACCCAAAACGAGTTGTTATTCCCAGGCGGGATGATCACACGAAGCCAGATCTTATACGTTCCACCTGCAACCGTGAAATTGTAAGTCGCCAGACCGGGACCGGTAGCCTCATCAGGCGGATTTTCATACGGGTCGCCGTCGCCTTCAATTGTGCCGATGTACTTTCCAGCCGACGCTGCGGCATCATCAAAAGTCTTAAGGGGTTCGAGGATCGTAGTGGCCGACTCCGCTTCGATCCAAAGTTGTTCCGAAGCAACCGCAGGAGCCGATTTATACAGCGCAATGTCGTCCACGTAGAGCGTACCTGAACCACTACCGTCAACGCCAATACTCAGCGTTGCTATATTGCTCAGATTTATGCCCAAAGAGGCAAGGTCGATATTCCATTGCCTCCACATTGGTACAGATAAATCACCGTCGTACATAACCTTGGTGTTGTTAATCTTCACATACAACTGAGCAGCAGCAGCATTCAGATCGCCATGGATCCACAGAACCAGCGTTTCAGCAGCACCTTTGGTCCAATCCTGGTCTACCTGTAGATCAGCGACATTCGCTGTGGCCTCTGAATTGCCGGCAGTGCTGTTGTCATAGAAAAACGGCATCGACTGATTGCCGCCGTGAACAATATCTTGCTCAGCAAAAGGAGCCACATCATAACCAACGAGAGAGCCGTTTGTCGTGATCCCATATCCATCTATCCACGTATTAAATATCCT
>Ga0114922_10004707_pt1 | contig 12656 bp, 13 predicted proteins | sample AartaG_FD_100975 | JGI IMG/M metagenome (GOLD analysis project Ga0114922, IMG submission 100975) | Deep subsurface microbial communities from Aarhus Bay to uncover new lineages of life (NeLLi) - Aarhus_00045 metaG | ecosystem: Environmental > Aquatic > Marine > Oceanic > Sediment | place... | reverse complement strand
GTTAACCATTTCGATGATTATGAAATTAACAGAGAAGCTCTTCTTAATAGATTAAGTCTATTAATTATTCTTGCTGCAGGAATTATGATTAGATTATTTTCTTTGATGAAAGGATATGATCCTTTAATCAAAGCATTTGATCCATATGTTCAATTAGTAAGTGCTGAATATATTAGTGAAAACGGTTTTACAGCATTCATATATTGGTTCAAAGATAATTCTTGGTACCCCTATGGATTCCATCCAGGAAGAGAACTTTATTGGGGAGTTCCTGTAAGCGCAGTCATCATTAAAGGATTTCTAGGTTTGTTTTCAATAAATGTAACAATTACACAAGTAGCATACTTTAGTCCTGTATTTTATGGATTCTTCACAATCGTAGCTTCCTATTTCTTAGGAAAAGAAACAGTAAGTAATAGAACTGGAATATTCACGGCTTTCTTCATGGCATTTTCACCTGCTTTTCTATCAAGAAGCACGGCTGGATTCTTTGATAATGAATCCGTGGGGATTCTATTTACAGTCCTAACTCTGTATTTCTTCATACGAGCAATAAAACGTGGTGGAACTATTTCATCATTTTTAGCAGGTATTAGCTTAGCCATGCTGATTGGAAGCTGGGGGGCATATAGATATGTTTTGGATTTATTACCACTAGCAGCTTTCTTATTGGTTTTAACAAGAAAACTTACTTGGAAACTGATTAAAGCTTATACAATTACAATTGTAACGGCACTAAGTATAGGTTTTCTAGTACCTAGAGTAATGATTAACAGGTTTTACAACATTGAGAACATGATACCAGTTTTGATGATTGGTGTTCTAATTCTAGTGGGAATTGTGCAGAACCTTTCTAAAAGCTTAGACGAGAAAACTTTCAAACAAGTTAGAATTATAGGATCTATTACGATTTTTGTTTTGTTAACAGTAATGATTACCGTATTTCTATCCTTAGGAATGTTCTCAAGCATTGCTGCCAAATTCTGGGCAGTTATTTTACCAGGAAACCGAGGTGCGATCCCTATTATTTCTTCGGTAAGTGAACATCAACCTATGACCTGGGCAGAGCTTTTCAATAGCATACACATAATGATGTTCTTAATCCCCTTAGGATTGTATTATTGTATCAGAAAACCAACTGATGTCAATATAATCATTCTTACACTTGGAGTTACTACAATTTACTTCTCAGGATCTATGGTGAGGTTAGTATTATTACTGTCTCCAGCAGCTTCATTACTAAGCGCACTTGCTATTGACAAATTACTTTATACTTATTCATTAAGTGCTCATGGTAAAATTGCTTTAACTAAGAGAAAGTTAAGAATTACGAAAACCATAGGTCGAGATGAAGCTATAGTAGCATATTTAGTAATATTTGGTTTACTTGTTACATTTACTTTCCACAGTATAAATTTGGCAGAACAATATTCGCAATCTGAGATGGCTCCAGTGATTTATGGCGAAGTAGGTATCCCTTCATCAGACTGGCAAGAAGCATTATTGTGGTTGAGAAATAATGCTCAAGGAGAAGGAATAGTTGCAAATAGTCCTTCTGTTGTATTAAGTTGGTGGGATTACGGATATTGGATTACGAATTATGGAAATGCAACGTCTCTGGTAGATAATGCGACCACGAATAAAACGCAAATAGCAATGGTAGGAACCATGTTAATGTGGAACTTCACTGAGTCTGTTAAATTGATGTACAAATATAATGTGAAGTATGTACTAGTCAATACCCAAGCAGGAATCCCAGGTCTTGGTTCAGATTTAGGAAAAGCACTTTGGTGTGTTAGAATTGCTGCAGATGCAGTTCCAAGATATGGCATAACTGAAGAAGCATTTTATGGTTTAAGAGAAGATAAATCACAATTTCAATACCAAACACCATTCTACTCTACAGTTCTCTATAGGTTATCAGCATATGACCAAGCTACTGGTTTTGCATTTCCAGATTTAGCAGGAACCAATAGTCCAATAAGTAATAATCCTGGGCTGTTAATTGATGCAGTAAATCATCCCGTCTATAATCTTGAAGGTCCAGATGGAATAACATACTTCAAAGAAGTTTTCAGAAGTTATGGATTAGCAATAGACATATCTGATTCCAGACATTTCCCCCTTGTTAGGATTTATGAAGTAGTTTACCCTGAAAATATTGAGCAGCTTTCTGCTGAAATCAACAATAACTACCCTATACCAGAATAAAATTAAGATTAGTGAATAACCTTAATTTCTTTTTTTTTCTCTTTTTCGTTAGTATTGTAGATTAACTTAATTTGGTATTAACTAAAGATTTTGTATATGTAATGAGTATAATTTGCCTTCCCAGATATTAAATTAGAGAGATTGACAAAAACAACGCAACCAAAATGCTTTTAAAAATCCATCGGGGGGATAATACTAATAGTACATCCAAGAAATGATGTTAGTACTGCTAATAAAAAAAGGTGTATATGAAATGAGCTCAAAAGAGAAACCTCATTTGAATTTGGTAATCATTGGTCACGTTGATCATGGTAAATCTACTATGACTGGACATCTACTTTATGTCTGTGGAAGCATTTCAGAAAGAGATATCCAAAAATTCGAAAAAGAAGCTGAATTAATAGGACGAGGCAGCTTTAAATTTGCCTGGGCTTTAGATAAATTGAAAGAAGAGAGAGAAAGAGGGGTAACCATCGATCTTGCATTCTATAAATTCCAAACAAAGAAATACTACTTCACAATTATCGATGCACCCGGACATCGTGATTTCGTTAAGAACATGATAACAGGTACTTCTCAAGCTGATGCAGCAATTCTTGTAATTAGTGCAGGTACAGGTGAATTCGAAGCCGGTATTAGTGCTACAGGACAAACTAGAGAACATGCTTTACTAGCAAAGACACTAGGTGTTGATCAACTAATAGTAGCTGTAAATAAAATGGATCTTGCAAATTACAAGCAAGAACGTTTTGATGAAGTTAAAGATGAAATGGCAAGAAATCTAAAGCTATTCGGTTTTGATATGAAGAAAGTAGCTTTTGTTCCAGCAAGTGGTATGAAAGGAGATAATCTTAACGAAAAACCTGATACTATGGCTTGGTATGATGGACCTACGATTCTTGATGCTTTAGATACTTTTGAAGTACCTCCTAAACCTGTTGACAAGCCTCTAAGACTACCTCTACAAGATGTTTATACAATTACAGGAATTGGTACAGTTCCAGTTGGACGTGTCGAAACAGGTGTTATGAAGCCTAAAGATGATGTTATCTTCCAACCAACAGGTAAAAAAGCCAACGTAATGTCAATTGAAATGCATCACGAAACAATTCCTGAAGCTATTCCAGGTGATAACATTGGTTTTAGCTGTAAAGGTTTAGCAAAGAAAGATGTTCGTCGTGGAGATGTTGTTGGTCATGTAGCCAAACCTCCAACCATTATAAAAGACTTCACAGCAACAGTACAAGTAATAAGACATCCATCTGCTATTGCAGTAGGATATACCCCAGTTATTCACTGTGGTACTGCTCAAGTTGCTACACGTTTTGCTGAGATTAAGTCTAAAATTACAAAAGGAGAGAAGACAGATAAACCTGACTTCTTGAAAAATGGTGATACAGCTGAAGTGGTCATGATTCCAACTCGAGATATGGTTGCGGAAAAATATACAGAATTCCCATCATTGGGTCGATTTGCTATCAGAGATATGGGTCAAACCGTAGCTGTTGGTATTATAAAAAACGTAACCTCACAATAAATATTTTTAATTTTCTTTTTCTTTCTTTTTCACTTTAAATACTAAAATTAAATGATATTATATAAATAAAAAATAGGGAAATTATTTTGAAGGTAATATATTATTCAGAATCATTTCTGGTGAAAAGAATTCAAGATCTTTATAATCTTGCCCAACTCCCAGAAAGATTATTGGTTTTTCTGTTATATGGGTAATTGAAACAGCAGCCCCTCCTTTAACATCAGCATCTATTTTGTTTAAAATCGAAGCATCAACTCCAATTTTCTCATTGAATAATGTTGCTTGTGAAATTAAAGAATTACCAGTTAAGGCATCCCCCACAAAGAATTTTAAATCTGGTTCTGTAATTCTACAGATTTTCTGGAGTTCAGCCATTAAGTTAGAGTTGGTTTCAATTCTTCCTGCTGTATCAATAAGTACAACATCAATTTCCTTGGAAACTGCATGATTAATAGAATCATAAGCTACTGCTGCAGCATCAGATCCATATGTTTGAGCTATCACATGTATGTTTAGATTTTCTCCATGCTTCTGTAATTGTTGAATGCTTCCTGCTCTAAAAGTATCTCCTGCTGCAAAAACACTTGAATATCCCTGATCTTTGAGATATTTTCCTATTTTTGCGATAGATAAGGTTTTTCCAACTCCATTTACTCCAAAAAAAGCAATAATAAGAGGAGTTTTTTGTTTTTTCGCTTCCTTTACTTTTTTGATAAGATCTATGGGTTGTTCTGGTGTTAATATCTCCAACAGTACTTCTCTTAAGGAAGTTAAAATAATAGACCTAGTATTAGAAAATCTTGTATACTCAATTTTAGATAATTTTTGAGCGAGCTTCTTACATATTTCATCAGTAGTTTTCACTGCAACCTCGTTTTTGATGAGTATATCTTTTAATTCTCTATTAAATTTAGCAATTGATTTTGCAGAAAAATCAGTAATTGTAATCTTCTTGAAGGACTTTGATACACTTTTTCGAAGTTGATCAAACAAAAGGATTTCACTTCTCCACTCACATTACAGATTTGACTACTCTATCAATCTCTCTCAAACGTTCTATTACTTCATTGTAACTAGCTTTTATTTGAGTGAGCTGATTTTCGACATCTGTTTTTTTCTTCTTAATACTCTCAATAGCATCTTGAAGCGATTTTTCACTGTGAACTCCTGCTCCTATAGTAGCAATAACATTCTCATCATCTTCAACAGTTGCATAGATGAAATTGCCAGCACCAATAGGAACTAAAATTTTATTATTTTCTTCTGCTTTATCTAGATCTTTTAATGTTTGTTCAGCACTGTGGATTTCATTAAAATAACCATTCAAAATTTCTATTTGTTGATTATAGCGAGTTGCTTGTTGTTCAAGTTGTTGAGCAGCCATTAGTAGGTTATTAAGTTCCTCTTGAGAAACTTGTTGAGGTGAAGAATCTTTTGACAGTTTTTTCACTTCCTTTTTGGAATGGCTAAATCATCTTCTGTTGCAAATGCTTTGACAACTGAATCTTTGATTTCATCAGGATTTGTGATTTCTTTAATATCCTTGGGATCTATAAAAATTAGGTTTCGTTTAACCTTATGCTTGCTTCCAAGTATATCATAGATTTGTTCTAAAGCATCCTCCTGGTTTAATGCTCTAACGTATTTACCAAAAGGAATCTTTTGTTTTCGTCTCTTATATTCACCACGAATATGGTATGTTTTTACAGAGCTCATCTAGTGTTCACCGATTATTAGTTGTTTCCCGATTGCAAAAGGGTTTTTCAAGTTTTTGAAACTATAGTTCTTTAGGGAGTTAATAAAATCTCAAAGACTCTCATGCTTTCTGGACCTGTACTATCGGTACCTATTACGGCACCTTTTGTATTAGCAAGGATTCCAACTCTTGGGTATGGAATTCCTCTATTTATTGTACAAACATCAGCTTTTACTCTAAGAATTGAAGCTATTTCTTTGATTTCTTCTTCAGAAAGAAGAGGATGAACAAGTGCTCCTCGATTAGTACACATTGCAAGACTACCAACTAGTGGAGAACCGAGTAAGTTTCCAGAAGTTATTTCCAGATTTAACTCGTCTTGGATTTGCTTTTGTGCATGTTTTTCAAGCATTTCACTTACAATAGCTCCTTTGTCATTTAAGACTATTAAATTGCCAAGTGCAGTATATTTAGTATTTAATTCAACTATTTTAACCTGATTCGAAAGGCGTTCTTCGAGTACATTGTATTCTTTTTCTTTAATAGTTCCAGGAACGAAGAGGACATTAGAATTGCCTACAATCATTGTTCCAACAAGAACTGAGTTTGCAATTGTAGTCTGGACTACATTTACGTTCAGTGTATCAGAAATAACTTTGAGAGAAGTTTCTTTAACGCTGAAAGGAACAATTGAAAACTTCTCAGTAGACAATGCAAAAACACCTAATCCAGAATTTCCTAATATAGTGGTCTTTGCAATATCCATTATCATCTACCTCAAAAAATGAAAATATAGGATCAGTTTTATTCTGACTGTTCCTCTTCTGAAGCTTCATCGGAAGTTTCTTCGGGTTCAGAAGTTTCAACAGGTGTTAGTTCTACTTCTTCTCCGTCTTCTGTCTCTTCCTCTTCTTCGTCTTCTTCTTCTAGTTCTCCAGGAATAGCAATACCATCAAGTTGTGGTCGTGCTGCTGCATCAACTTGTTCATGAATTAATTCAACTGTAGCTATTACTTCCTCTTCAATTGTCTCAACAATTGCACGAACTTTGATTTTTCTTGGAGGTTTCTGAATTCCTCTTTTCCACATGAATTCATTCAATTCCTCATCTATTATAACATCATCAGCTTTTGTGTGTTTGTAGATATATTCCTTTAGGAGTTTAATAGCCCTTGGAGTTCTTCTATAAGGTGCTGTTTTGTTCAGTTGAGGATAAAATGGAATAGTATAAATGTTTTCTATAGATTCTTGAGACATGATTTTTCTTTCCTTTATCTTTTAATTCTACTACTTCTCCATCTTCTTCTTTTTGGATGGGTTCGAAAACGTCTATTAGTTCGGATAACTGCCCAACTTGGAACAGGACTATTGCTTTTCATTTCTCTTGCATACCTGAGTTTTCTTGGTAATTGTTTATATCTTGCCATTATAATCGCCTTATGTCGATTTTTGAGTCTCGTTTTTGACCTTGAATTTTACGAAGAATTTCTTTTAATTGTTCATCGGTGAGTTTATCACCAATTGATCCTTGTTGAGCTAATTGTATTAGTCTCAATTCAACTGCTTCAGCGAGTTGAGGATATACAAGTTTGACGTTAGCGAGACGTTGTCTAGCTTCTTCTGTAAGAATTTGACGAAGGATTGATTGTTTTTGAGCTTCAACAGCAGCATGTTGCTCTTCTTGTGCTTGAGAGGTTTGTTGCTCTTGTAACTGTGCAATTTTTCTCTGTCGTATTGCATCCATTTCGTCTTCATTTTGCATATTAACCCACCTTATTTGTTGGATTGTTCAAGTGTCAATTACTGTAAGTAAATTATTCTAATAACCTTAATATTTTTCTAAAGCAGGGATTTCTCTCTTTATTTTAGCAGATAACTTATCAACAAAAGAATGACCTTTTGGAGATAATACACGTCCTACTATTACGCGCCCTTTGCTGCCATGACCACTTCTCTTTTGGATGTAATTTGCTTTTTCTAATTGTTGAAGTATCTTTCTAATTACAGCTCCACTACCTTTTGCAAAATGCTCAGGCTTTACACCTCTTCTATGACGACCACCATAGGCTACTCGTAGTCTTGATACACCTATAGGACCGTAAAGATAGATTTTTCTTAAAATGGAAGCAGCTCTAATATACCACCAGTCTTCTTGAACAGGAGAATTTTCTTTATGTACTCCGGTTTTAGCATATACAGCCCATTCTGGTGCTTTGATTTCTGCTTCTTTTTTCAATTCTTCAGTTATCTTACTAATAAGTAAATCAGACGGAACATCGTAAGCTGTTGGCATAAATTTCACTCGACTTCTTAGTTTTTGAAAGAGAGAACTCTTACGTATTTTTCAGTCTCTGGGGAACAAACCTCGTTTAAAAAGATTACTTTGCTAGATATATGAAGATGATAAAATTGTATTAAAAAGAAGTAAGTAACTATTCTTCGTCTGGTGTAGAAAACCTGTCGATTATATATTCTCCAAGTATTTCGAAGGCTTTATCTATATTGAGTCCATTTTTAGCAGAGGTTTCGAGATAGAAATTTTCAATAGAATGCTTTTTTGTATTTTTATTTAGTTCTTCTACAAATGTTTCTACTTCTTTGATTGTTACTTTTTGTTCATCAACAAGATCCATTTTGTTGGCAAGAATTATAATAGGAATAATTCCTTTTCCACTAAATTGGTAAAGTTCCTCAATCCAACTCCCTAAATTAAGAAAAGTTTCTCTCCGAGTAACATCCAAAACTGCTAAAGCTCCAAAGCATCCCCTGAAAAACTTTGGTCTAACGTTCTTAAACATAGGCTGTCCTGCTAAATCCCAGATTTGATACTTTATCTGATACTCACCTAGATTTCTGGTAGTAGCAGCAAAATCTGCTCCAAGGGTAGCTAGATGTTCCTTCTGAAAACCTTCACCAAGATATCTTTTTCTAATAGAAGTTTTACCAACTGCAGCGTCACCAATCAAAACTAGCTTAATCATGTATGCACTTGTTGATTTAGGTTGAGTATCTTCAGTTGAGACTTGGTCATCATCTAGACTTTCTTTATGTTTTTTGATATTATCTTCAAACATGATGGGACCTTTGTCTGTCTTTCCCTTCTTACTCTTCGAAGATTGCTTCTTATTAGCCATGTTATCTGTTTAATATTGTGCTTCAATTATATAAAAATATGTGGTAGCACTGTTGAAATAAAGAAAAAAGAGTTAAAATGGTAAAACTCTAGGCTCATCTAGACATGATTTGATGGATAATTTGATAATGCTTAGCTAATTTTCCGATTTCCTCTGCTTCACTATGTGTTAAATGAAACTTCGTTTTCTTATCCTTATATGTTCCCTCGATTAGAGCATAATCTACATCCTTTGCATATTCTTTCAATTGCTCGAAATAGCCTGTATCTCCTGTATAGAGAATCCTTTCGGTGTTCTTATTGATAATATATCCAACAGAAGGAATATCTGGGAGTTTCTTTCCACCGATTATAGATCCGCGGTGTTGAACAGGAAAAGCAGAGATGAGAATATCGTCTATTTCAAAATCCTTCTCTATTGTGATTAGTTCAAGCTCAAAAGGGATTGAATCTCCATAACTCTCAAAGAAAGTCTTCACCAATCCTTCTAGTTCAACCACATTAGAAGGAGAAATTAGTAGAAGTTTCTTACTTCTATTTATCATCCTAAAGAAAGCTAAAAGTGAAAACAAACCTCCAACGTGATCAAAATGACCATGTGTGATTAAGATAATATCGATGTTTTCATAATACTTACCTGGTAAAGTAACTAAATCTCTCAATATTCCATCCCCCACATCAATCAAGAGATTTGAATCCTTCTCAATATTATTTACCAGTATTTGAGTAGCTAACCCAGCAGAAGAGAATAGAACTTTAACTCGTAAGTTGTTACCACTCCAGTCCCACATAACATCTTTAGAATCTTCCATAGATAGAATTGAAATTATCAGCAAATATCTCTTTCGTTTCCTTTGTCGATATATTTTTACTTGAAATTGTAATTAGATACCTAATGATATCTCTGCGTAGATTCTTCAGCCGTCCCTTGACAAAGATGTCAATAAAATGGGAAAACAAGAAGAAACTACATCTAGCAGCGAGAACAGCTTATATTCATTACAGGATAAATAAAGAAAATCCTGAGAAATTAATACAAATTGCTGCATTAGAAATGAAGGCAGAGAAGTATGCTTTAACCATTAAATATCTCGATGAATATCTTGAGATAAATCCTAAAACAAAAAAAGCTTTGCTTCTTCTAGGAATTGCTTATAGACAAAATAAAGAATATGATAAAGCTATCAAAACACACCTGAAATGTCTGAAGAAAGGAGAAGAAGAATCAGATATTCTTTATACATTAGGTATAGATTACGAAAGGGCGGGAAAAATTAGAACTGCCAAAAGGCATTATGCAAAATGTATAGAAATAGACCGCTCTTTTGCTAAATCGTATTTTCGATTAGCTAGATTATATATGAACGATAAGAAATATGATTTAGCTGTAAACCTCTATCTAGACGGTTTATCATTGAGAGAAGGATCAGCTAAAGATTGGATCAACTTATCATTTTGCTACATAAATACTGATAATCTAAAGGCAGCAGAGAAGGTTTTGTTAGAAGCTTTAGAAAATTTTCCAAGTTCTCCTGAAGTTCTCTTTGCTCTTGGAACTTACTACATTAACAAACAGAAATACAAACAAGTTTCAGAGATAATCTCTAAGTTCGATTCAGAAAAGGATTGGTATCTTATCCTCTCTCTCAAACTTAAGGAAGCTATAGATAAGAAAGAATATGGAGAATTAGAGAAGTTATTGGAACAGATTACAAGAGAAGATCGTGATGCTGAGTACTGGTACATGAACACAATTGTCTTTTCTAATAAGAACGAATCTAAGAAAGCGATTCAGTCCTTACGAAAAGCTCTAGATTTGGATCCAGAATTGAAAAAATCAGCAAAGAAAGATGATAACTTTGCGATGATAAGGGAGCTAGTAGAATTCAAACACATCGTCTATCCAAGAAAATAGTTTTTGAAACTGCTCAAAAATGCAGAATTTTTAAATATTTTAATGAGAAAAAAGAGTGATGTCGAATATTAATAGTGATGTAATTTTAGAAGATGTAAAAAAATCTATAAATAGAGTTTTTGAAGCATTAGAAAAACTCGATTCAGAGACTGTTTTATCACATTATCATAACCATCCGGATTTTAGATTTAGTGGTCTCATTTTAGACAAACTATGAATCTAACCTATAATGAACTTTCAACCGCAATGAAGGGGGCTTATGAGACAATGGTAGAACAAAGAATGATAAGAGAAACAGAATTCTTCAATGTTCTTTCAGAAACAAAAGTTTTGTACAACACAACAGGAACTGGATGCCAAATACCAAAGGAGGGAGAAAGAATGGACTTTATAGAGGCAGTGACCCAGATACTATCGTTAATAGATGGAGAGTGGAAAATAATACACGAAACAGAAGAAGCGATACCGAAAAGAGAGGAATAAAAAGAGTGAAGAAGAACAGAAAGAAGCTCAAGCTAAAAGAAATTAACATCTGAAGGATAGAAAACTTTTTTATTAAAGGAAAGAAGAAAAAAATAGCTCAAGAGAATTAAGCGGAGTTAGCAAAGAAGATATGCCGCGGTCTGCAAAACCGTTTACCGGAGTGCGAATCTCCGACTCCGCTCCATCCCTTTTTTAGATAATCTCTATTAAATAAAAAACTCTTTAGCAAACTGGCCATGCATCGCATGTTATGAAGCTTACTAAGTCTCCACTTAGGGCTTAGATTTGCTTGATGGGGAATCCCCCATACTCCTCACATGCGGAGAGGAGTGGTCTGATTGTAATTTCTTTATTCCTTTATCTCTTACATTTTTCGCAGCATTGGTGTGTGTATTTACTGTCTTTCCACATCTTTTACATGGTGCCCTATCATACTTCTTTGGTGTTCTTTCTATTATTCCTCCGCACCCATTATGATATCTACTTGTTCCCCTCCAATCAACTGATTCCTTTTTGAGTTCGAAACCTAGAATACTTGAAGCGATCAATATAGCTTTATCGAGGATGTTAGAGTTATTTGGCATAGTTTGAATTGCCCTTGCTAAAGCTCCTCTTTTCCCCCTTGGGTCTATTTCTAAGTCTTCATGAACTAACACTTTACATTTAGCTTCTACCATCACAGCAGCAAGAAAATGAGGTAAGGTGTTCTTTATTTCTTTTAGTATTCGATATTTGCGCTGAGTAATTCTTGAAAGTTCCCCTTTAGCTTTTACATATCTGGGAGACTGTTTCTTTTTTCCTAAGTTTGTCAAACTGTAGCTTAATTCTGGAATCTTTGTTTTTCTTAATTTGTGATATCTATCTGCTAAGACTAGAAGTTTTTTCGGAATCTTTGCTTCATTTGAAAATACCATCATGTGTTTTCCTACACGATTAATATCAATACCAATGTAATCGGATTTTGTTACTTTGATATTCTTTGCAAACTCTCTAGTAAGTTTTGTACTGATAAAAACCTCTTCTGGTCCTTCAAGAACAACAGATACCCTTACTTTGTAATTAGGTGCAGAACTATAACGAATATAGAGGACTCTTATTCTAGCACCGTTAATCAAATATCCTCTAACTTTTTTTGAAAATATTAATTTTGCTGTTATTCTTGGGTGGTTTTTCAACAAGAATCCTATCTCAAACTCTCCCTCTGATCTTGCCAGAAAAGTCATATGCTCAGAATCTCCTGGACGCATCACTAGATGTCTTTCATTCGTTAACAATATTATAGGTGCTCTACCTTTCTTTTTCATTTTATACGGTGGATTGATAACCTTTTCTGGATGGGTTTTCTCAATTATTTCTTTGACAGTCTTTCCTATCTGTGGAAAGAGTGCGAAGACAATAACTGTCCTCAATGCTGAGAAAAATACTCTCTTTGGTTTTCCTACCGCTTCTGCAATTCTCTTATTTAGTTCTCCTATACTTTTCCAATGAGAAGGTTGTTCTATATTGTTCCAAGCTGTAAGCATTGGAGCAACAATAGAAACATTTTCCGCTAACAATCTCAAGTTCGTTAAAAACTCATCTTTTGATCTGTTTTTCTGGGGAGTGGTTAATTCCTTACATTTCTTCTTATAACATCGGATAATAGCTCTTTCAATCTCTTGTTGCGTTAAAAGTGGGAGTT
>Ga0114922_10004706_pt1 | contig 12656 bp, 11 predicted proteins | sample AartaG_FD_100975 | JGI IMG/M metagenome (GOLD analysis project Ga0114922, IMG submission 100975) | Deep subsurface microbial communities from Aarhus Bay to uncover new lineages of life (NeLLi) - Aarhus_00045 metaG | ecosystem: Environmental > Aquatic > Marine > Oceanic > Sediment | place... | reverse complement strand
TGATCTTTCTGCAAGTATCATTCTAAACTTAAAGCCAAGGCCACCATTGAATAAATCTCCACGTGCCTCAACTTCCTCTGCAGAATCCTCTTTTGATGTACAGCCATTGCTCCCAAAGGCTACTCCCCATTCATTTATGATCCCGTTCGAGAAGGATGAACCGGGGCATTCATCCCAGAAATATGCATAGGTCTCTTCAACCTGAGGAATAATACCTCCTGCTTGAAGTTTAATAACGGATCCCGGTTTAAATTTCTTTCTGGGAATCAGCCAAAAATAATCTATATCTCTGGGGCCGTCATCCTCGGTTTTCGCAAATAAGATCGAACCGTCGACCGTTGTATTTTTTCCCGCAATTAAAACTGTACATTCTTCCGGTTTTTTGTCATTAACAACCGCAGGAACACTTGTCCATAATATGATAAGCAATACAATTGTTATGATAGAAAATATTCTTCTCATTGTATTCTTCTCCTTTTTATTCCCTTTATTGATAAAATTTCCCCTGTGAATCTCCTCAAATCTCTGCCTCTAACAATAAGAAATTGCCGCACTGATCGATTGTATATACGAAATTTACATCAAAAGGTTGCCTGATACGGATTTAAGTTCAGTGATTCACAAAAAAATGATGTTGATGCTGTGGATTCTCATCGAGTTTATACGGATGAACGATCTATTCATAACGCAGCGAATCGACCGGATTGGCGACAGCGGCTTTGATAGCTTGGAAACCGACTGTCAACAGGGCAATGACCACTGCAATAAACCCGGAGAGGATAAACACCAACAATCCAATATCACTCCGGTAGGCAAAGCTCTGGAGCCAGCGATGCATGGTGTAATAAGCGATAGGCCAGGCGATGATGTTGGCCAGAAGCACCCAGCGGGTAAATTCCCGGGACATCATCAAAATGATTCCGGGAACAGAGGCGCCTAAAACCTTCCTTATGCCGATCTCCTTGGTCCGCTGTTCTGCGGCGAAGGAAGCCAGCCCCAGCAATCCCAGACAGGCGACAAAAAGGGCAAAAAAAGTGAATATTGTGAATACACGTCCTGTCTGTTCTTCATTCCGGTACTGATCATTATAGATCGTATCGAGAAAAGAAAACTCGAACGGTGTTCCCGGCATGATCTCCTTCCATGTTTTCCGTATATGGGCCATGGTCTCACGAACATTATCGGTTTGGATACGTCCCGCCACAAAAGACTCCCCCCATTGACATGTGCCGTGAAGCATCACCATTTCCAAAGGCTTAACGGGCTCGTGAAAAGATTCATAATGGAAATCCTTCGCGATACCAATGATGTGAAACCATTCATTTCTATCCCCCGTCCACATGTGAAGCCTTTTATTTAGCAAATCTTCCACACCCAGCTCCTGGGCCTTACTTTCGTTCAGGATGACGGCTTGTCCGTCTGTGGGGATTTCCTTGGAAAAAAAACGGCCTTCAACCATTTCAAGCTTCATAACATTCAGAAAATCCTGATCTACGATAAAAAGATTCGTGCCGCGACTACTTGTTGTGCCTTCGAACCGGGATCCCACGTTGGTGAATGAGGTGCCGGGAACACTGGAAGAGGCTGAAACCTTCACGACCGAGGGATTGCGCAGCAAGGTCTCTTTGAGTGTCGATAATTTCTGGCCTAACTCACCGAATGTTTTTATGACGACGACCTGGTCCCGGTCATAGCCCAGATTCTGACTTTGGACAAAGGCCATCTGTTTTTGAACGACAAAGATTCCTACCAAAAGAATAATCGATAGAGAAAATTGAAATACGACGAGTCCGTTGCGCAGGATCGAGCTCTTTAATCCCTGGCTGAATTTTCCACCGAGCACGGCTACCGGATTGAACGAGGATAGGAAAAACGATGGATAAAGACCAGCAATAACACCGATCAGCACGGCCATAGTCACAAGGGCTAGAAGACCTGATGGATTTTGGATATAAGAGATCTGCAGCCAAGGTTTTCCGATGAGTTGGCGAAAGGCAGGCAATAGAATTTGGATGAAAACCAATGCCATGATCAAGGCTATAAAGCTCGTTAATATGGATTCAATCAGGAACTGGCGGATAAGTGACGTCCGTGTTGAACCGACGGTTTTACGTATGCCCACCTCCCGGGCCCTACCGGCCGACCGGGCCGTCGAAAGATTGGTGTAATTGACCACAGCAATAAGGAGGATGAATACAGCAATGATCGTGAAGAATCGAACATACGTACTGTTTCCGTTAACTTCGAATTCCCAAAGTAAATTGGACCGAAGATGAATGTCCGTCAAGGGCCGCAAAGGGAATTTTGTGTAGTTGCCTTTTGCCAGAGTGGCCTCATATCTTTCCTCAGAATCGAACATATAATTTTTTACAATGTTATCAAGTTTATCCTGGAGTGCCTCAATGCGGCTGCCTTCCCGGAGCAGCACATAGGTCTTGAATACGTTATAACCCCATTGTGGCTCTTGATATCGCTCAAAAGAGATAAAAGAACAGAGGACATCTAAGTGAAAATGCGAGTTGTCAGGCATGTTCTTAAAGATACCGCTGATTAGGAAATCTTCATCGAAGATCGTCAGCGTACGGCCGACAACCGCAGAACTGCCGAAATATTTTTCAGCGGCTCTCTCAGAGATCACAACCGTTTGTGGTTCTGATAACACAGTGCTTGGGTTTCCCTCGATTAGTGGAAAGGAAAATAAAGTAAAGAAGACCTCATCAGCTACGCCTAATCCCGGTTCATTGAATTTTTTATCATCGGCTATCACAAGATAGTCATCCAGGAAGCTCCTAACACGCGTCGCAAGCTCCACTTCAGGACATGCTTCTAATATTGTCGGTGCCAGGATTGCCGGTGTGTTGGCCTGCTCCAGATGATAATCGTCGTAATGAAAGGCCTGAGCCGCACGGTAGATCCGGTCAGCATTGGTGTGAAATCGATCGTAGCTGCGCTCGTCGCGAACCCAGAGCAGAATGAGCATCGCCGCCGCCATCCCTATAGCCAATCCTGTGATATTGATAAAAGAATAAATTTTACGCCTTTTGATGCACCTGAAAGCGATTTTCAGATAATTTTTTATCATGATGATATCTCCTTCAGTGGATTTTATGACCAATCGGGGCAGAGACCGAATGAACTGGCTCCAGAACCATATCCTTGCGGTCCCCCGACCTCTGGTAAGGAAGCATTCTTTATAAACGGAATTCACATAGTCCGCAAAATTCTCGCGCTCCTCCGGGTCCATAAACTTCAGGAGAAAATTCAAAGCCTTCCTGGGAGGGTGGGATTTCTTATTCATCGGTTCGATTACTCCGGATTAAAGAGGAGATGAAATCCTTCCACATTCCTTCCTGCATCTTCCAAGTTTTTTTCAGGGCCTGGATTCCTCTCTCGGTTATAAGGTAGTACCTAAGTGCTTTTCCTCCCCTGATGTGTTTGGGCTCTCCTTTGAAGCTTTCCACAAAGCCCTTTTTTTTCAGTTTGTCCAGAGCGATGTAGAGCGAAGCGATGGCCCAGTCTTTGCCGGTCCTCTCGAGCAGATACTCGCGGATATCCACCAAACTGGCCGGATCGTTATGATGGAAGACAGCCAGCATGAAAAGCTCCTCCAATTTGGTTAACAAAGCCACATTCTCGCTCCTGTTGGTTCCTGTTTGTTCCGGTTACGATTTAAGGTTCTATCCATATTATTAAATAAATTAATTATATAGATAAGACGCTAGTTTCTGCAAAAAGGTTGCTTTTTTTTATTTTGTGCGTGGTTACTTAATATCCCCTGGTGTTTCCCGATGCCCTGGACTTAAAATCCTATATTCACTCATACCGCAGGGAATCCGCAGGATTGGCTCTGGCGGACCTCATCGACTGAAGGCTGACGGTAATCGCAACAGTCAAAAGAACGATCGACCCGGAGAGAACGAACGGCCATAGTGTTAAATCGATACGGTATTCGAATACCTCCAGCCACCTGCGGACCATGACATAGGCTATAGGCAAGGCTATCAAGTTTGCGATACATACAAGCAGCATCAATTCATGATTCAGCATCCTGACGATATTGAAAACCGTAGCGCCCAGCACCTTGCGGATGCCGATCTCCTTGGTTTTCTTTTGCAGGATAAAGAAAATCAGGCCAATCAGGCCGAGAAGGGTGAGAATGATAGCGATAAAGGAAAAAAATATCAGGATCGTGCCCAAGCGCAGTTCCGCCTGATACATGGCGTTGAAAGAATCGTCCAGAAAACGGTAGTCGAAGTTGAATGCGGGATCGTAGCCGCGAAATGTCTCCTGTATATATGCCAGCGTTTTCCCCACGTTATCGGGTGCGATCTTGATGGAGAATAGATTGGCTCTCTCCGTGCGCAGCAGGAAGAACATGGGTTCGATCTCCATCCTGAACGAGGAAAAATGAAAATCACGCACAACCCCGATGATGCGGCCGTCCTGGATTTCCCAGCGGGAGAATTCCTTCCCGATGGGATGGGTCAGTCCCACGGCATCGATCGCGGTCTGATTCACTATGACGGCATTCTCTCCGTCCGTGGAGAAATGCGGCGCAAACTGCCGTCCATCCACTACCTCGATCCCGTACAGGTCGATGAAATCATAATCGACGTAACAGCAGTATATCTGCCCCACTCGCCCCGTTTCCCCATCATCTCCCTCTACCTCCGCAGGACCCACATTCCCTAAATTCAGCGGTCCCCGGTTGTGCGCCGCTGCACCGAGGATCGCCGGGTTCTTCAACAGGTCCAACTTGATATTCTCAAACTGCCCCCTCAGTTCATCCTCCCAGATACGGAGCACGACGATATGATCCCGGTCATATCCCACATCCGTGTATTTGATTTAATGCAGCTGTTTCTGAATAACCCAGGCCGCCAGAATAAGGGCGACAGAAATGCAAAATTGAAAAACCACCAGGACATTCCTCAGATTGAGAGGCTTTCTCGACCTTCCCTGCCAAACCGTATTTTTCATAACATCTGCCGGTCTGAAAGAGGCAAGCAGGAAGGCCGGGTACACGCCGGAGGAAAATCCGACCAGGAGATAGACGGATGCCAGGAAAAACACATTGGGCAGCGTGAATTGATCAACGAAAGTAACCGGGATCCTGGCAAAGGACCCGAATATAGGGAGCAGTAGAAAAACCAGCACATGGGAGGAAAGAACGGCGATGAGCAAATAGGTCATCGATTCACCCAGGAACTGGACGATGAGCTGAGGCCGCTTGGCCCCGATCGTCTTCCGGATACCGATCTCTTTGTTGCGCTGCGATGCCCTGGCTGTGGCAAGGTTCATGTAGTTGATACAGGCGATGGCCAAAATCAAACACGCGATGGAGATCATCAAATAAACGATTTTGATATCGCTGTTGTCCGATATCTCGAAATTGAGGTGCGAATGGAGGTGGATGTTCGTGAAGGGCTGAAGGAAATAATAGGGTTTGGTTTCTTCCGAGTCATATTTGTCGTACTGTTCCACGATCGCCGGAAATTTTGCTTCCAGCTATTCGTACCGCAGCGAATCCGCCGGATTGGCCGCAGCAGCCTTAACCGATTGGAAGCTGACGGTTAAAAGCGCAATTCCCAGAGCCAGCCCAGCCGAACCCAGAAAAATACCGACTCCCATCCCCATCCGGTAAGCGAAGTTCTCCAGCCACTTGTTCATTACAAAATAAGCCACCGGCCAGGCGATCAAATTGGACACCAGTACACACTTGGCAAATTCCTTTGACAGCAGGACGACAATTTCCATAAAGGAGGCCCCCAAAACCCTGCGAATGCCGATTTCCTTGGTGCGCCGCTCGGCCATAAAAGTGGCCAAGCCGAACAATCCCAGGCAGGATAAAAAAACCGCCAACACGGCAAAATATCTGACTATCGTTCCTATCCTCCGCTCCGATCGATAAAGGTTGTCGAAATCATCATCGAAGAACTGGTAGTGGAAAGGATAATGGGATTCGAACTTCTGCCAAATCCCTTTCATAAAACGGATGGTGGCATCCAGATTTTGGGGACTGACCCGGGCGAAAAGGTATCTGAAACCTTCCCCAGGGGCAAACAGGCATAAGGCTCCGATTTTCTGGCCTAGGGTCTCGAAATGAAAATCCTCGATCACTCCCACCACTGTTCCCTTGTTCCCGCTTATAGTCAAAGGCTTGCCGATGGGATCCTCCAGCCCCATGGCCTTGACCGCGGTTTCATTCAATACAAAATTGTTTTTGTCCTCGGAAAATTCCCGGGAAAAAAAGCGGCCTTCTGCCATCTTCATACCAAAGGTCTTGAGATAATTCTCTTCCACCTTATTAAGAAAGACACGGACATTCTTATCAGCTGTATCCCCCCTCCACAAGTCCGAGGGTGTCCCATGAAACTGCCAGCTGGAAGCACCGGCAGCCTCCAAAATCCCTGGATTCCGGAGAAGCTCCTGTTTAAAGGCGTCATAATTTTCCGTAAGAGAGGGCGTCAGGCTTAAGACCACCAATTGATCTTTGTCGAATCCCAGTTTCTTATCCCGCATGAATTGGAGCTGGTTGTAAACTATAATCGTCCCGATTATCATGATAATCGTAAGGGAAAACTGGGTTATAACCAGGGCCTTCCGAAAAACCGTCCGTGCCTTTGCCTGCGAGCCACCCAAGCCTTTGAGCACAGCAACCGGATGAAAAGACGAGAGAAAGAGCGCAGGATAGCTCCCGGCTACAATGCCGGTAAGAGCCACAATCCCTAAAAGCCCAAGATAAAGGAACAGATTGCCCATTGGATCCAGGGAAAGCTCCTTGGCAGTGATTCGGCTAAATAGAGGAAGAAGAGCCTTCACCAGGACCAAGGCAAAAGAAAGGCTGATAAAAGCCTGGAGCATCGACTCCCCGAAAAACTGGCGGACAATGTCCCGCCGGAGGGCGCCCACCACCTTGCGCATCCCGACCTCCTTGGCTCTTATTCCGGATTTGGCCGTGCTGAGGTTCATGAAATTGATACAGGCAATAAGCAGCACGAAAAAAGCGATCAAAGAAAACACATACACATATTTGATGTCCCCATCGGCCCCGATTCCCCCTATGGCTTGAGATCGCAGATGGATATCCTTCAAAGGCACTAAATGCATCTGCACATTCTCGAAAGATGAAACATGGGATTGATAATAGGCCGTAAGTCTTTCATCCTCGATCACACGGCTCTCCGGATGCAGAAGGATATACGTGTAATAAGCCCAGGGCGTCCACTGCTGTAGATCGATCCCCCGCTCTTTCAGGAATTGAAAAGGCAGGAGAATTTCAAAGCGGAGATGGGAATTTTGGGGAATATTTTTAAATACACCCTTTACCATAAAATCGGTCGAGCTTCCGATGGTCAGGGTTTTTCCCACAGGATCGCTGCTGCCGAAATATTTGACTGCCGCATGCTCGCTTAAAACCACGGAATGGGGATCGTCCAAAGCCGAGTGGGGATCACCTTGGATAAACGGAAAGGAAAATATCTGGAAAAGGGAAGGATCTGCCAGGAAGACGTATTCTTCCACAATTCTTTTTCCCTCATGACCGACAAGCACATCCTTCATGCGGTATAAACGAGCCGAATCGATGACCTTGGGAAAATCCTGCTGAAGTGCAGGGCCGATCCCCGTGGGGGTCGAGCTAAACTTGACCCTATTCCCTGACCAGAGATCCGAAAAGCAAACCCGGTAAATCTGCTCGGCATTGGCATTAAACCGGTCATAGCTCGCCTCGTCCTGAACCCACAGCAGGATCAGGATGCAAACGGCCATACCAGCGGCAAGCCCGGCGATATTGATGATCGAGTATCCCTTGTGTTTCCTTATGTTCCTTAAAGCTACTTTGAGGTAATTTTTAAACATGATGAGACTCCAATAGGTCGATGTTTTGAAAAAAGACGGCAGATAGATCAAAACCTGGAACCAATACCAAGCGGCTGCGCAGAATCGGCCTCTCGTTTCGATGACGTCTGCAAATTCCTCCTCTAAATCCCCTTTAGCGGAAAACTCCTCCCCTGTTTTAACCATGCGACAGAGCAGCCATTCGGCCAGGCGTGGGGGTCGGCAGTTTTTCCGGCTCATGATCTCTATTCCTGAATAAAGGTCCCCTTTGGGATTCCCTCCCAGATGATGTCCTGAAGCTCCCTGGTTTTCTTGAGGGCCTCCCGTCCCGCCTGTGTCACATGGTAGAGGATTTTCCGGCGGCCGCCCCGTTTGTGGGTGGGATCACCTATGCTTTTGGCCACAAAGCCTTTTTTATGAAGCTGGTCCAGCAGGCTGTATAGTGTTCCGTAGGGATATTTTCGGCCAGTCACCCTGGTTAATTCTTTTCGGATAGTCACGCCGTAGGCATTAACATCCAGCCGCCAAACAGATAGCAAAAGGATGAGCTGCGACATGGTCAGTTCTTTCATAGTCACTCCTATGTTTATTTGTACGGAAAAATAGGACAAAAGGTTGACCCCTTTTTTGCCGACAGAATAACGGTTGTGCTTGAGTTCGCGTATGATAATATGTAAACAGAGAGATTTGGAATGACTATACTTTTAATTATATTCCTCTTGCTAGCTCCCTTCACGAGCCTTGCAGATCATAACGCACCCGAGACCGATCGTATCAAGACAATAAGGAGTCTTAAGAAGCTGGACGATTTTCCCTTATATGTGATGCATTTTTACGGTGATTACGATCTCCCGGATTATGCACCCAAGGTGTCGTTTCCCGAAAATACGTGGAATAGGATTCCTTCTGGCAATTCATCGTCATGGGCCTGCACTTGTTTTTCCACGAAAACTGAACAGGGAAGTCAAATCCTGGGAAGAAACTTCGATTGGAGCGATCATCCGGCCCTTCTGCTTTTTACCGATCCTCCGGGCAGGTACGCATCTGTATCCATGGTGGACATCTCCTATTTGGGATATTCTAAGAGCGATGATCCGGGCAAAAATCCTGGAGGATTGTTTCGATCGCCTCTCCTCCCATTCGACGGGATGAACGAAGAAGGATTGGCCGTCGGTATGATGGCCCTGACTGCCGCACAAGCGCCCAATGATCCACAAAAACAAACCGTCGGCAGCCTCATGATCATCCGACTGATGCTGGATTATGCAAAAAACGTGGAAGAGGCCATCGCCATAATCGAGAATTTCAATATCGATTTTCAGGGGGGACCGCCCTTGCACTATTTTATTACAGATAAATCGGGAAAATCGGTCGTGGTTGAATTTGTGAACCAAAAACTATCGGTACTCCGCAATACTCATCAATGGCAGGTGGCGACCAACTTTATCCTCACAGGTTTATCTCCAGTAAATTCCCTTGCATCATGTTGGAGATACAAAAAAGTATGGAAAACGCTTGAAAGTCAGGTCGCCAAGCTCTCTCTTTTAAACGCTCTCTCGCTTCTAAAAGATGTCTCCCAAGGGAACACCATCTGGTCGGTCATTTACGATACATCTTCTATGGACTTCCTGGTCGTCATGGGAAAAAAGTATGATCAGGTTCATAAATTCAACCTGAAAAAGGCAGCATCGGATCAGTAGAAATTAAATATGAAAAAAAAGGAAGGTGAAGATTTCACCTCAGAGGTCATCAGACTGATCAAATCCATTCCAAAGGGGAAGGTGGCCACCTACGATCAGATCGCATACCTGACAGGTCTTTATCCTTCTGTCCGCCGGGTGGTCTGGATTCTTCACTCCTGCTCGGAAAAGGAAGGCCTGCCCTGGCATCGTGTGGTGAATCATAAGGGCACTATTTCCTTGAAGCCTGGAAAAGGATATGAAAAGCAGAAGGCGATGCTCAAAAGAGAAGGGATCGTTTTCGATGAAAAGGACCGTATCGATCTGGAGCGTTATCTCTGGGAACCGGACGAAGAAGACATCATTTAGAAAAATCCTCGATCGCTGTTTCCTCATCATCGACTATTTTGAAGATCTTTATCAGCTCTGTGATCTCGAGCAGGAGACGGAGTTTTGGTACCAAGTTTGTGAGTCTGAGCTTGCCCCCAAGGTTTGAAATAGATATTAAGTTTGCGACTAATATCCCGAGCCCAAGACTTTCCAGATATGTTACATCTTTAAGATTAAAGAGGAAATTTCTTTTCCCTATCTCTAATTGGCTTTTCACATGGTTGTGTAGGGAAGCGGGCATTTCATCAATTATCTTGAATTCCCATTTGATGTCATAAATGACGATATTATTAATCTCGCGGATTTCAAATTCCATTCCTTCTGCCTTCCCACTTATATCAATATCAAATGTAAAGATGTAAGGCAATCCCGATCTCCATAAACTAGCTTCGAAGCTGTAGTTTTCTCAAGATAAATATAAACTCTGGGTCGGGTTATATACGTATTTTTACAGAAATCTATGCCGTTATTTTTCCTCTTCCAGAAGCCATTGCCACAGAGGCACGAGTCGAATGGCATTTCCTTTGAATTTTTCAATTCCGCTTCTCTCCGAAGTGATGACGAGAAAATCGGAGCATTTGAGCTCCTTGCCCGCTCTCACGAGGGATTTGAACTCCCTGGCCCGAACATCATAGTCCTCCAGGTCCGAGCACACCTGGATCAGCTCGACGGCCGCCAGCCCTTTCTTCAGCACGAAATCGACTTCCCGGCCGGAATAATCCTGCCAGTAATAGATCTCGAGATCGGGTTCGCGGCCCCTCCGTCTTAAAAGTTCCACGGCTACAATGTTCTCGTAGAAGCGGCCCCAATCGGCGGATACCCGGCCTGGCAAGCTGTGAACCAGGCCCGTATCGATTGCATAGATCTTTCGGGGGGCTGTGCTTTTTTCCTTGACTTTGAAGGAGAATTTTTCGATCTGAAAGATGAGATAACTTTCTTCCAAAAAGGAAAAATAATTCTGGGCGGTATGAACGCTCTTGAATCCGAAGATGTTTTTCAGTTTGGTAGACGTCATCCGGCAGGAAAAATTGGTGAGAAGATAATAGGATAACTCGCGGAGGGCCTTGATGTACTTGACGCGATGGCGAAGCAGAATGTCGCGGGTAAGGATCGATGAATAGAGAGACGAGAGATATCTCTTAGGATCCGGTTCCTTGTAGGTCTCGGGAAAGCCTCCGATAGAGAGGTACCTTTCGAGCTCTCTCATGATGAGTGCCTTCTTTTCGGTTGTCAGAACAGCGTTCCCATGATCGAATACGGAATAATCCAGGAACTCGCGGAAGGAAAAAGGGAAAATCTCGAGTGCGAAGTGGCGCCCCGTCAAATGCGTCGCCAGCTCCCGGCTCAGGAGCCGGGCGTTGCTCCCAGTGACGATGATGTTGAACCCGGACCTTTTCAAACGGTTGACGAAAAGTTCCCATCCCTCGATGTTCTGGACCTCATCAAGGAACAGATATTCCGGTTTCCCATGGATCTCGTAGAAAGCCTGAAGGACGAGGTTCAAATCTTCCTTCTTCAAGCCCGCCAGATTTTCATCATCAAAATTGATATAGGCGAATTCCCTGCCCTGGAGAAGCTGGAGGCAGAATACCGACTTTCCCGCCCGCCTGGGGCCGGTGATGACTTTGATCTGGTCCGAATCCAGGAGTTTCCCGTAGATTTCCAGGTTCTCTCTGGGAATGATCTTCTCGGAGAGAAAGACGTTCTCGAGTTCGGCCTTCTGGTCGATGATCGCCTGTCTAATTCTTAAATAATCCATTTTATTGCACAATATTCACTATTTTTATGCATTATAGTTAATAATTTTATGTAAGTCAAGCCTCTCGTGGCTCAAGGACTGATTCGCAAAGTTTTATCTCTCGCCAATCCCGCTCTACATAAACTAGCTTCGAAGCTGTAGTTTTCTCAAGATAAATTATCGGTACTTGTTCAATAATTGCAGCAATCCCGACCTTCCAAGACCAGTCTGTTTTTCCCCTAGGATAGCCATCAATGTTCCTGTCGGCAAAGTTGCCCTAGTTTTAGGCACAATCGTGACTTTGGTTCGATCATCTATTCTTTTTTTAAGGGCAATTCCATGCGTGGTTTATCTATGTTCAGCCCATCCATCTTTTTTAAAAAGTCTGATTAACTCAAAACCATTTAGGGCGGGTATTTTTTGGTATTTCAAATATTCCTGATTTCCTTATGGACTGGATAAATATGTGCTCTCACATAGGTATCTGTATCCAAAGGCCCGGATATTTTGATCTCGCTTTTTTTTGACTTATGAGAATGAAAAGAAATATTGTGTTCCTTAAAAAACCGCTCTCTTTCGCCCACTTCCTCCAACGTATCCAAATGGAGCAAGACTGCCTCTTTCAATTTCTTGTGAGCTTCAGGAATGGACCGCCCGAACGTAGATGTCCCCAACTCCTCGCAGAATGCTGTCCACTTGTTTCCTTCCCTGCGAAATTTAAAGGTTACGACGATGTATCCACTCCTTTTCACGCTCATTATGATGTTCATTTTACCACAGGCCTTTCCAAAAGAAAAAAGGCTCGATTGCCTTCTTCCCTCTCTCATGAAATATAGACGCCGAATTTGCCTAATCTTTCTCACTCCGAAAAATCTTCTCTTGGTCCTATGTGATGATTCAAGTTACCATGATCGCCTCAAATTTAAGCCAGAGGACATGCAGAGTTTTGAAACTTTTTTTGAAATTCTAAGGTTTCTATAATAGGATTTAATTTAAATCCATTGAAAAGA
>Ga0114922_10004705_pt1 | contig 12657 bp, 9 predicted proteins | sample AartaG_FD_100975 | JGI IMG/M metagenome (GOLD analysis project Ga0114922, IMG submission 100975) | Deep subsurface microbial communities from Aarhus Bay to uncover new lineages of life (NeLLi) - Aarhus_00045 metaG | ecosystem: Environmental > Aquatic > Marine > Oceanic > Sediment | place: Aarhus... | reverse complement strand
TAACTTCACCACATAGCAAATGCGGATACATTATTCCCTTGTTATTCTGTATCCTACCGTAGCATATATCCTTACGGCATTTATCCTTAGCATTTTACGCACAGATTTATGAGAGGAGCCAATTAATAATGGTTCAGCTCCCAATAAGTTGATGATTAAAACACGAGTTTGCTTCGCAAACCCGTGGAGTTTAACGCTTTAGGCTGCTGGCATGTATGGGTATAATGCCGTTACCGTCATGGGGGATAGGGCAACGCAGGAGTGCGACCCGAGCACCATGGCGGCGCCAGCGGCATTGCCGCTTTTACATGGCCCGCGTTGCGGGCGGCATGGGGTTGGTATCTCCTTTGATACCAACCCTCTATGACCCCCATAGGGGGTTTTAGAAACCGGCTATGCCGGTTCCAGTGGCTTCAATGCGACAAACTCCAGCCTCGTAGAGGCTGTTGAATCAGGTTATTACCAACTATTTTGGATAAGAGCCTTAATTATTCAATTTCCAATAATAGGTACGGATAACCGGCAATGCAGATGTCTGCGGCCTCAAAGCGATAAATCGCAACCGCGGTATCGGTTGTCCTTGATTGGTAGGTACAGCCTACCCTACGATTAATGAGCATGCCTAAGCCCTTCGCTTCGCTCGAGGACAGGCTTCGCGTAGGCATGCCACCCGTCTCGAATGAAAGAGATTCTTCGCTGCGCTCAGAATGACAGCAACCATAAACAATGCTATTTTCTTCTGCGATATATCTTGTGCATGACGAATAGCAATACACCACCGCATACGAATAAACCACAAACCAATTTGATTATTAAAACAGCATTACTATCCGAAGAAGATGGCCAGGGGATAATAATGGAGACGACAAGACAGAATAAACAAATTAGAAGTGGCGCCAGAAAAAGAGACAACATGTCTTTGGGAAAATTCATTTGATTCTTTGCGTTACGATTTAATGTTCAGTTTTATATTGTCGAGATAGAAACTGGTTTTATTGGTGTTGTTGCTGATAAAGCCGACCGGATCGGATTCGAAGGTATCATTGACCGAGACCGGCGGGGGATCGGGCGCGACCTGGAGTTTCGGCATGGGAGCGTCTTTGGCCAGTTTGATCCAGGCCGGATCGCCGTACACGCCCGCCTTGGAGTAATCGAACGGTTTAAAACCGAGCAGCAAAGCCGGCGAGGTCGGTTTCAATCGGAAGTCATATTGTTCGGGATTCACGAACAAGGGATCGAAGATGGTGGAGTTTTTATCGTGGCCGGTTTCCTTTTGCCATTTGGCCAGGCTCTTGCCGATGAACTCCACGTTAGTGCCGGCGGCGTTGAAGTAGCAGTTTTTGTCCATGTTGATTTTAATTTCATTCCAGCGGCCGGAGAGCAGCGTTCCAGTGTTATAATAGACGATATTATTCTCGAAGGTGAACGACAGGTGATTTTCCACGCGGGTGGCCTGCACCTGGTACAATTTGCTGAACGCCAGGATATTGTTGCGGATGATGTTTTCCTTGCCGTAGTGCTGGTGGAAGCCGCCGGTCTTGACGTTATAAACGAGATTGTTAGCCATCGTGATCCCGGTGGAGCCCTCGTCGGTGTAGAGTCCCCAGCCGCCGTAGCTGTAGGAATAGACATCGTGGAAGATGTTGTTCGTTACCATCGTCCCTTCCGAGGGTCCCAGCGTGTAAATCCCACCCATGTCCGAGAGTACGCCCTGGCCGATATGGTGGACGTGGTTGTAGGTGATCCGGTTGCGTTTGGCCAAACTGTCGGTATAGCCCCACCGCCAGCCGAGAGAGATACCGGTATAATACAAATCGCCGATATCGTTATGCGTTACGACATTATCGCCGCTCTGACCGATCCAGACGCCCACCGCACAGGGGAAAATATGCCCGCCGTCGTGGATGATGTTGTTTTCGATGGTGATGTGACTGGTCCGTTCGTTCTCATTCTTGGTGATGCTCGTTTCACCGATCCGCACGCCGCCGGCGCCGAAGTCGTGCAGATAACAGCGTTCGAGCGTACAGTTCGTACAGCCCTTACGAAACCAGATAACGTAGCGACCGAGGTGGGCGATCTCGCAATCCTGAATGATTACATTCCGCGCCCCGTCGAGCATAACGACGGCATCAATCGGCGAGGCCGCCTGACTCGCCTCGAATCCGCCCGGCGGCATGACCCACTCGGCATGGTGGAACGTCAATCCCTTTATCTGCACATGCTCGACAAATTTACCATTCGCCGGATCGCCCTGCACCAGTATAAATTGCTCCAGCACCGGCGCCACTACCTGCTTTACACTCTCTCCGGGTCGTTGGATATACGTGAGTAAACCGTTACGATCCAGGAACCACTCCCCAGGCGCATCCAAGGCGGTCTTGAAATTCTCCAGGTGGAACCGGGTATTGCGGCGCCAGTTGTTCCATGATTTCATCCCCTGGCCGCTGGTTATAATCCAACCTTCCTTACCGTCCACGCGCTCGATAAAACGGCGGGTGTTGTCCCATTTGTGATAGATCTGCAGATTGACGTTGCGAAGTTCTCTCTCAGTGAGTTGGGTGAGCGACTGAATATCCTGCGGTCTAATGGATATGGTCTGCCGTGCGGATTTCGGTCGGCGATCGTTGGAATCATCCAGCTTTTCTTCCTTGACTTTTTGCATATAAAAGTAGAACTGGTTCGGCGTTCGCGCCCGCACCGCGCGTTTACCATCCACCCATAACTGCTCAAAGTACCACTTCCTCGCTTTCACATCCGGAATCGGTGCGTGATACACTCCCGCCTCATCCGTGAATAAAAAAGTGAACTGCTTTCCACCGGAAAAGATGGGTTTGGCTCCGACGGCGGCCTGATAAACAATCGGATACTTTTGGGTACCGCTATCTTCGGAGGTGAAAACGAAAGGCTCTCTCATCGAGTACGTTCCGTCAGCGACGATGACCGTGGCGGATTCTTTCAGGCGACTGCTTGCTTTTAAGGTACGGATGGCATCCCGGGCGCCGTTTAAGGTCGCCAGCGGACCATCCGTCCGGGAAGCATTTGGCTGGGATATTGTTCCCGACCAAGTGTCGTTGCCTTGCGGCGCCACATAGAGCGTAATTGCGGATAAGGATTGCGTTAGGAAAATTACCGATAATAGAATCAGCACGCCGCGTTGGCATCTACGACTTCGGGACATGGTCCTGCGCTCCTTTCCTATGGAAAGTTTTGTTTTCAACGTTGCACAATATACTGGATTCATAGTTGCAAAACAATGATGAATCAATGCTGATTAATTTTATCCTTCCATGCCTTTTGACATCGCTTCGTCGAGCAGGGCGAAGGCTTAAATGAGTTGAGCGCCGCGGAAATAGAAGTCGGGGAAGGGATCGTCTTGGGTTGTAGTAACGGGTTCGGAACCGGCATAGGCATTGGGCAGGGGGCAGATGTCGTCGCAGAAGTAGGCACAGGGATGTCAGCACACTCTCGTTGCGCATAACTGTTTCCTGGAATAAAAACCCGTTGGTTTAACGCCAACGGGTTTTATATTCGGTTTACAGTTCACAGTTTGCGGTGGAAGACATAAATGCAGAGAGCACATCAGAGGGTTGTCATATCCACTAATTCTACCTGTTCGCCTGATTCGGGATCGATTTCGAGAATCAATCCCACATCCGGGGCATAGTACTTGAATTCAATCACATCCGGTTCGATGGGGGTCCAATCTCGGGTTACCAGTACATCGTCCGTGAAAATCCCGTAGGAGACATCCACGGTTTCTTCGCCTCGGTTTTCCACGGCGCCCATATCCTCGGCATCGCCCAGGGCGTATTCCTGGCGATAGTAATCTCCTTCCTGGGGATCGACAAACATCAGGTAGCCGGGTTTGGCGTAGTCCCGGCCAGCCTTCCAGGAGCCCTCGATATCGACCAGTTCGTCATCCTCAAAATTCAGCGAAATTTCACCAAAATACCAGACGTTGCCTAGCAGGTCTTGTGCATACCAGTCGTCCGTATCCTCGATCAATGTTTCCTCCCCGTCGTCAATTTCCCACACCCGGTCACGAACCACAATACAGTTGACGCCCAGGATTTCTTTCGTTTCCTCTAAGACCTCGACCAGGATTCTTTCAATCGCTTCTCCCTCCTCATCCGTGGCGAGATATTCCCAGGTCGTCCCCGGAACCAGAGGGAGATATCGGTTGGGAGTAAGAGTTTCTTCTTCGTCGAGAACCGCTTGGAAATCGACAAATTCATCGGGAATGATCACCGGATCATACGGCGCTTCGCCCAGTTCGTCGCAGATTTCACAGCGGGCATCTCGCTGCTCTTTCAATGTTTCTTTGGTTTCTTTGAGTTCTTCTTTGGCATCCGCCAGGCAGTCGTCGCGTTCGTCCGGATCGGACAGATTGTAACAATTACCGACAGCGATCCAGAAATCATCCAACGCTTCAAACAGGCCGGCTTTGTACGCCGCTTGCGCCGTTTTGGTGCAGTCTTTCAGTTTTTTGGCCTGCAGGTCAGGGCATAGCGTAAACACGAGCAGAAGTGTCAAAAAGGTAACGATAACCTTGGGCGAGAACCGAGCATAGTTTTTGAATTTTTTCGTCATCATGATTTTCTCCTTTACATTCGTTTGAAATCTACTGTACCTGTAAACGCTCTTCTCAACCTATTGAATTCATTGGCACTCTCCTTTCTATTATTACTTTCATAACAACTGAATACTATGTAAGTTTATGCCAAGGTTCATTAGAGGAAGGTTAGAGTGAGATTAGACGGGATTAATTTTCCAGGGAGCTGCAACGTTATGCAGATACAGGAGTTACGGGCTGTATTCTCAACGGTTGGCCTGATGATTTGCGGAGGGAAGGGTGAAGGTTGCCAATGTTCCCTGTTTAGCTGCCTTAGTCAAGGTTACGGAGGTGTGATGAATATTGGCGATGGCTTTGACGATGGAAAGGCCTAATCCTACGCCGCCGGTCTGTTTGGAACGGGATTTGTCCAGGCGGTGAAAGCGATTAAAGACCAGCGTAGATTGCTCTTTCGGAATGCCCGGTCCTTCATCTTCTATTTCAATGTGAATATTCTGAGAATTTCTGTTGATCCGTAGATAGACGGGACATTGCGGTGGACTGTAGCGCAGGGCGTTGTCGATCAGATTTTTTAATAGAATGCCAATCAAGTGTCGATGGCCCATAGCCTGCATGGGACCGGTACTTTCGCCCAGTTCCAGTCGGATTCTCCGGGTGGAATCTTGACCGAGTGTCTTGAGGATGTCCATCGCCAGATCCGCTATATCGAACGGTTTACTTTCCAGGTTCTGTGGTCTGCCGTCCAGGCGGGCCAGAGTCAGTAGAGATTCGATCAGGATTTGCATCCCCTCGGCATACTCTCTGAGGCGAACCAATGACTCTCTATATTCATTGTTCTCTCGCTGCTTCGATAACACCAGGTCGATCTCGGCGATAATCTTGGCCAGGGGATTGCGTATCTCATGCGAGGCGTCCCCGGTAAATTGCTGTTCGCGCTGATAACCTCCCTCGATCCGATCCAGCATTTTATTGACGGTTTGGCTGATTCGGGACAATTCATCTTTGGCGTTTCCCACCGGTAATCGCGTATTCAACTGGGAGGGGTTTATGGTTTCGACTTGATCAATAATATCATCCACGCGTCCGAAGGCATGTCGGGTGACCAACCAGGCGACCAAGACAATCAACAACCACATGAAGGTTCCGCCCATAATAATCGCCAGACCGAAGGATCGATTTTTAGCAATATCTAACCCCAGGTCATAGGCCGCCACCACCCAGAGACGCGAATCCTCATGCATTTGTTCGATATTACCGTCATGTCCTATGATAAATTGTTCTCCCAGTCGATTGACAGCAACCTGTACAGATTCTCTGTTTAGGGCTTGTCCTTCGACGAAGGCGATCAGTTCGCCGTTATAAGGTTGCCATCGGATGATCTTAGGTTCCAGAATCGTCCGGCCTGATAGGGTTTCGATCTCCATCCCCTCGGGCAGAGACATGGGCAAAACTTCCGATTCGGTTTCGACGAGTTCGCCATCCTTCGCAACGGAAATTTCCAGGATATGATCCGGAAAGAGCCATTTGACCGCCAAAACATTTCTACTACCAGCGACCTCATTCTTTGCATTGAGGAATACTCCTCCGGCACCATTGGCCAGGACGGTATTTTTCGCAACAGTAGAAATGTCATCCCATTCGATGGTTTCCCCGGTGACGAAAGGTACAGATGCCAGTTTAATATCTTTCATGTCCGGGATCGGGATTTCCGGATATAAGGCCCCCCGGGCGATAAACGGATTTTTGAGAAATATGCCTCTGGCGCCCACGACGCTGCCATCTTTTCGAATGACGGCCCAGTGATCAAAAGGGATTTTCAGTTTATCAAACGGGATTTGCTCGCCGGAGAAATCGACAATAATATCTTCATCGATTCGATCCCATATGGCGTTTTCCACCGCCAGGACCGTGGATCGGGCCTTTTCTTGTCCTTTGGCTTTGACACCCCATTCCAGGGAGAGAAAGAACACCACACCTATCACGGCAAAAATAAAACCGCTTATAAGCGCTACGGTGATAGTCAGTCGCTGTGTAATACTAAGCGTCATGGTGACTTTCTTTCAGTATATAACCTCGTCCGCGTACGGTTTCGATGACTCTGGGTTCTCCCTCTTCTTCCAGTTTATTGCGAAGATAATTGACATAGACATCGACGACGTTACCGAATCCATCATAATTCGAATCCCAGACGTTTTCTAAGATTTCCGTTCGGGTCAAGAGGCGATTCGGATGCTGCATAAAATAGAGCATGAGGGAAAATTCCTTGGCCGTCAGTAATATCTCCCGCTTTCGGCGTTTCACAAAACTGCTGCGGGGATCCAAGGTTAAGGAACCTACGTTCAGTACTTCGGTAGTCTGTTGTTCCGACCGTCGAAGAACCGCTCGGATTCTCGCCAATAATTCCCCCATGGAAAACGGCTTAATGACATAGTCGTCGGCGCCGGCATCGAGGCCGAGAATTCGGTCATCAATTTTATCGCGTGCGGTTAACATAATAATCGGCGTGGTCTTGCCGGATTTTCGTACGTTATGACAGACGGCGACACCGTCAATCTTGGGGATCATCAGGTCTAAAAGGATTAGATCGAAATCCTCGGATTGAGCCAAATGCTGGGCATTTTCTCCATCGTGCGCCAACTCTACATTATAGGATTGCTCCGTGAGAGCCCGCCGGAGAATGTCGGCAAGTTCGTAATCGTCTTCTACTACCAAGACTCGCATAAGTATGTATTCCTTACGATCGATCCTACGAAACGAATCCGTCCTTCTCGATGGTTTAATGGTGCCGTAATAGATTTATCACATTCCACCCCACAGCAACAGGATCTCTTCGTCGTCATATATATGAGTCGCGGCATCCAAATCACCAAAGAAATTACTGCCCTCCTCATCCACCCAATTGTCGTTCTCCGCAAATTTCTCAAAGGTGACGGAACCGTCCAGCCGGGCGTTATTTTGCCCCAGTGGATGGTCAAAGGTGTATTCGGTTGTGCCCTCTGATTGTGTATGACTGGCCAGGCCCCACGGCCAGGGAGAGGGGGCGAAATGATGCTTTTCGAGCGGATCCGAAAAAATCGGCGTCCACGATTTGTCCGTAATCCGAAACGCCGGGTCGCATTCGCTGTACCAATCCAATTCAATGACATCCAAATAACCTTCCTCGTTCGCCGCCCAGTAACAGTATCCAATCGTATATTCACCGTTGTCCCAACGAGACGGGGCTAACTCGAAACTGATTTCCTTGCGAACCTGGTCATGCTCGGGGCGGGCTGCCGGACAAAACATAAGAGGAGAGGGTCCGGATGTCGGAGTGAAACCGTCTAAATTATGATGAAACATCTTGCGCAGGTCGGGATGGCCGTTGTCGATCTCGCTTTGCAGGCCCAGATAATGTTGGTAGGGATTCATACCCACGTCTTTGATCGTGAGTCTGTCTTTATTCTCCAGGGCGTACATAAGAGCGGCGGAATTCAGGGATCGAAGATTGCTCGCACAATGCACCTGTTGGGCTTGCCGTCGCACGGATTGTAACGCGGGCGCCAAGATGGATATAAGCAGGCTGATTATTGCAATTACGATCAGCAGTTCGATCAGCGTAAACGCAGAAGAGGACCGACGCACATACAAGTCATGCTGAAGGGTATGTTTTTTGTTACTTGGATTCCAAACCCTGAGAATGTACCCATACCTTGCCATAGGTATAACCGTTCCCTAATCGTACAATTGTTTTTATCAGAGGAAACGCAGCTAACGAAATCCTGAATTTCCACTTTTTATAGCGTTCTTTCTACTATTATATCATATATCCCCCCTGATATTTCGGACGGAATAGGGAAAGAGTTCTAATATTCGTCTAATTTTATAACCACCGCTATAGAAGGAATTTACGATAGAGTCGGGCTTACCTAACTCCGCATATACCGCGAGATTGACTGCTCAAGCGGGCAATGCCCGTGATAGTAATCGCTTGAGCATGCGGAGGTTGCTATGAAAGTGAGGAAAAGAATTCATTTGATCATGTTTTCTCCTTTACAAACATTACCCGGTCGCTGGCGCTCCCGGCTCTTTTCTCTATATTCTTGTATCGTCAACATGGTTAGATATAATATCATACTATCATAACCATAGTTCGTACTAAAAGAGAAATATATATAGACGAGAAGAGTATGCGAACGATAGTAACGGGAACCGTCGGACTGGATAAATATCCGTACCTGGAGCAGGTGAAGGATATGGCGCGTCGGCAGGGGCATGACGTGGCGGTGGGGCACGTGGGCCGGCGGATGTACACCGAGGCCCCGGATGTGGCGCCGGGTCGGATCCTGGACCTGCCGCTGTCGCGGCTGCATCTACTGCGCCGCAGTGTGATTAAGGATATCCTCACACTGGCCCAACAGCATGAGCATCTGATACTGAATACGCATGCCACGTTTCGCTGGCGGCATGGAGTGTTTGCGGCGTTTGATTTTGGCCAGTTCGCTTCGTTGGAAGCGGATATGTACGTCTGCCTGATGGATACCGCCGACGCCCTGCACGCGCGGCTGGTGCAGGATCACCAGATCGATCATTCGCTCAAGGATTTGCTGGTGTGGCGGGAGGCGGAGTTGTTGGGTACGGAAATGATGATGCGGGGGTGCGCGTTACAGCGGGATCCGAATCGGCCGCCGCCGCGCTTTTACGCGATGGCCCTCGGCAGCGATAACTCTACCGCCCAAATGTTCTACCGGTTGATGTTTGAACCGCAGATCCGCAAGGTCTATATCGGGTTCCCGATGACGCACGTGGCCGACATTCCTGAATTACTGGCCGAGATCGAAGAATTTCGCCAGTTGATCAAGCGGCATTTTACGGTATTTGATCCGGCGGATATGGAGGAATATAAGTTATATCACGATGCCTTGATTGCCTCGGAACAAGGGCGCAAGGTGATTACGACGGAAGTTCTCGGTCAAACGTTAACGTTTGAAGTATCGGAGGTGCTCCAGGCGGCCAGCGATATTCACGCCCAGATCTACGCCCGCGATTTCATGCTGATCGATCAGGCGGATATGATCGTCAGTTATATCCCGGAACTGCCGGGCGGCAAGCCGGCAATTTCCAGCGGCGTCGAACGCGAACTCCAGCATGCCTACGAAGCGACCCGCGAAGTATTTGTCATCTGGCGTCCCCAGGCGCCGCCTTCCCCGTTTGTAACCGAAACCGCGACCAGGGTGTTTCACTCCACGGATGAAGCCATGCGGTATTTTGACCAAAAAGGATATCTCCAGGGACAATGACGAATGACGAAATGCGAATGATCAGTCACGGCGAGGCCGTGCCGTGACGGGCGAATCAATGTCGAATTTACGAATGACGAAAATCCAATAGACGACGGGTGGCATGCCTACGCGAAGCCTGTCCTCGAGCGAAGCGAAGGGCTTAGGCATGGTTTACCACGGGTAGGGAGGTCGATATGTTACAACGGAAACTCGGCAAGACGGACATCGAGGCGTCGGTGGTGGCGTTTGGCGCCTGGGCGATCGGGGGCTGGATGTGGGGCGGGTGCGACGAGAAGGACGCGATAGAGGCTATTCACGCCAGTCTGGATCACGGGGTGAATTTTATTGATACGGCGCCTATGTATGGATACGGTCGTTCCGAAACGATTATCGGTAAGGTGTTAAAAGGCCGACGCGATCAAGTTGTTCTGGCAACCAAATGCGGGCTGCGTTGGGATTTAACCGAACCCAGGGGCGTGCTGTATTTCCACGGCGACGACCAGGGAGTTATCCGGGATAGAAAGGGCGCAAAATATAAAGTCTATAAATATCTGCATCCCGATTCGATTCAGTATGAACTCGAACAAAGCTTACGCCGACTGAGAACCGATCATGTCGATCTCTATCAGACGCACTGGCAGGATGATTCCACGCCCATTGCCGATACAATGGCCTATCTGGAAACACTCAAGGACCAGGGTAAAATCCTCGCTATCGGCGTCTCCAATGCCGACCTGGATCATCTTAAAGCCTATGGCCCGATCGACTGCGATCAGGAACGATACAGTATGCTCGACCGTCGGATGGAAGAGGACGGATGCCTGGAACACTGCCGTGAGAATAACATATCCGTACTGGCCTATTCGCCGCTGGTCCATGGCTTATTGACGGGTACGATTTCTCCGGAACGAAAATACAATCCCGGCGACTTACGCAATAACAATCCACGTTTTAGCCCGGAGAATATCAACCGCGTAAATGCCATGCTGACTGAATTCAAACCCATTGCCGACGCGCACGGCGCGACGATATCGCAACTGGTAATTGCCTGGACGTTCAGGCAGCCGGGCGTCACGCACGTCCTCTGCGGCGCCCGCAGCGAAACCCAGGCCATCGACAACGCCCGCGCCGGCGAAATCCCCCTGGCTGATAACGAAATCCAACACATGAACGAAATCATTCAGTCCTTAGGAACCGGGATGGGTCCTTAACTGGTAAGCTGTGATATGTGCGTTGCCGAAGCCGTTGGTAGTCAGGCTTAGCGTCTGGCTCCCGCCGGCGTCGGCGGTGAAGGTTCCCACGGCGTACTGCCCAAAGTCCTCGTCACCGGCGGCGTTACAGGCGACATCGACGGTATTTCCCAAACCGTCGCCGTAGGTCATTATGCGCGGCGGGTCATAGCGCAGGTCCGTAAACCATACCTGGACCGTATAGCCGGCGCCGGGGGTGATCGTCCCGTCCCCTATAGTGATTGTGGTGCTTGTACCGCCGCCGTAATCAATCGTGCCGAGCAGCGCGTCATAATCGGCGTCCCCGGTCGTGGCCCCTACGAGAGTATCCACATTGGCGCTATTGGGCAGGAGGCTCGCACCCGTAAAGGTGACGCCGTTAACCGTGTTCGTCTGCCCTATTCTGCCGTCGTCAACCGCGTTGATGGCCTCGTGCATCGTTCCGGACGTTTCCACATCCGAAGGAACGGAGGTATTGAACGGGCCGCTCCACACGATGACGCCGGAATTGGCGCCGGTGTTCGGCGTGGCGGAGGCTTCGTTGGAATAGCCGGATTTATAACCGTCGTCGTCCACCGCCTTGACCACATAGTAATAGGTCGTATCGTTGGTTACCGTGTTATCCATGTAGGTACTGACGGTTATCCCGGAATCCATCTGCCCATAGTCGCTGCCGCTGGTAGTGGAACGATATACGTCGTAACCGGCCAAGTCGGCTTCGGTGTTGTCGTCCCAATCCAGCGAGACCTGGCTATCACCGGCTATGGCGAGAAGGTTCGTCGGACAGGCGGGTGCCACGCCCAAGAGCCAATTCAAGACTAAAACCGAATAGTCGGGAAGATTCACACTGCCGCTGGCGGCCTGATCGGCGCCGTCGCACCAGTGGTTTGAGTCGTCGCAGCCGCTGTGAAGCCATTGGACGGTCAATTGCTCCAGGTCGTGAATGTCCACGTCGTTATCACAATCCAGGTCGCCAGGCCGGCAGACAATAACGTTTATATCGTCGTAGCTTGAAGCGCCGCCGTCGAAGGCGGTTAGACGTAGTGTGTACGAACCCGACTGCGAGAAGGAAGCGGCGGTATCGACGGCATTGGTATCGGCGAAGTCAACTTCGCCCGGTCCGGCAAACTTGCTCCAATTGGTGGTAAGACTGCCAAAGGGAAGTCCGTCGTCGCTAGCGTCGGCGTCCAGCAGCGCCTCGGCCATGGGATAAATCGTCTGGTCCTCGCCGGCGTTGACGATAGGGGGGATGTTTCCGGATAAACACAGAACCTTGCCGTTCTCAAGGCAAAGGTAAAGCCGACCATTGGCCGCAGCCATACCGTCCCAGACCGGAGGAGATTCCAATACCATCTCATACACTAAATCGCCGTTGCCGGCATCAAAAATCTTTAGCAAACCATCCCGGCGGCCCTCGATAACGGCAAAGGGATCATCCCCGTCAATACGATTCGACATGCCTCCGATATAAATATGGTTCCTCACAAGAATCTGTGCACAATATTATTATTTAATTTGGAGACTCTGTCCTTCAATCCTCGGAGTTTACCGCTTTAGGGCCGCCGGCATATTGTATTGCTGTTATGCCGGCGGCTTC
>Ga0114922_10004703_pt1 | contig 12658 bp, 8 predicted proteins | sample AartaG_FD_100975 | JGI IMG/M metagenome (GOLD analysis project Ga0114922, IMG submission 100975) | Deep subsurface microbial communities from Aarhus Bay to uncover new lineages of life (NeLLi) - Aarhus_00045 metaG | ecosystem: Environmental > Aquatic > Marine > Oceanic > Sediment | place: Aarhus... | reverse complement strand
TCAGCAATCCGGTTTTCCGATTGAACTCCTCGATCAGGCCGTCGATCTGCTCAGCGGCCGCCGCGACCCTCTCCCAGTAATCGGGGTAATCGTACCACTGAGCATTCAGTTCATCGAGGTCCCGATCCTGCTGCTCGATCCAAGTGTAGTACTTGAGGTTGTGGATCCTCTTCCTGTCGTAAAACCCGAGCTCGAGGATGTGGTCGACGCCCTCGCCGAGAAGGCAGCTGTGGAAATCCCTTACGGCATCAATCTCTCCATACTTGCCGAACCGCTCTCTCAGCTCTTCGACACGGCTTCCGTATAATTCCATTGAATCCGTGAACACGGTAACGATCACGTCGGTGCCGGTGAGCTCATAGTATTTTGCCGCCTTTATCGCCGCTAACACATTGCCTATGCTTGAGATGCCGAGCAGCGGCAGCGATTCGACCGCCTCGCGCGCGGCGCCTTGCTTCACCAGGTATTCAATCCCCGCCCGCTCATTGAACAGGCGCAGCAGCTTCATACAATTCTCGTCGTCGACCGCCACCACCATGTCGGTGGTGCGGAGATTGTGGATCCAGGGGACATGCTTGTCGCCGATCCCTTCGATCCTGTGCCCTCCGAAGCCGTTCCACAGTAACGTGGGGCACTGAAGCGCTTCGCCGACGATCAGCTTGCAGGCCGGGAATTGCTTTTTGAGGAAATCGCCGCAGCCCGACAGAGTTCCCGCCGAGCCCGAGGATGATACGAAACCGAAGAATTTATCTTTCTCCCCCAGGGCCGCCTCGAGCAGTTCCAAAACAGCATTGCCGGTGACCTCGTGATGCCAGAGATAATTTCCGAACTCGTCGAACTGGTTGAAGATAATGATGTCGTCGCGGGTCTGGCGCAGCTCCCGGCACTTGTCGAAGATTTCCTTGACGTTGCTCTCGCACCCGGGAGTTGCTATCACCTCCCCAGCCACTTTCTCGAGCCATTCGAACCGCTCCCTGCTCATTTCCTCGGGCAAGATGGCAATCGACTCGCAGGCGAGCAAGGCGGAGTCGTAAGCACCGCCGCGGCAGTAATTCCCGGTGGAGGGCCAAACAGCCTTGTGCCTTGTGGGATCGAACTGTCCGGTCACCAGCCTCGGCACGAGGCAGCCGAATGTCGCGCCAACCTTGTGCGCTCCGGTGGGAAACCACTTGCCAACCAGGCCGATAATGCGTGCATCGACTCCGGTCAACTCGGAGGGAAGCTCAAAATAGTTGACTCCCCCGAAAAGGCCGCCGTGGGAGAGCGGCTCGTTCTTCCAAGTGATGCGGAAGAGGTTGAGCGGGTTGACATCCCACAGGCCGACGTCGTGAAGCGCCTCTTGGATCGGCCTTGGGATCGAAGCGGGATCCTTCATCTGCTTGAATGTGGGAATGATAATGTTGCGCTCACGTGCCCGCTGGACGGTTCTCTCGAGTTGCTCCCTGTTTATAGCCAGATCAAACATCTCGTGACTGCTCCTTCCGGGGAATTCGCGGCGACTGCCGCAGGACTCTCTTCCGATGTGGTCGCGAAATGGATTCTATCAGCAATGTCGGTATTTATGGAGCTTCGCCTCTCAAGACAGAGTGAGGTTAGAAGAAGGGATTTTTTCAACAACGGCTATTCGGGCGGGAGAGTTATTGCTCAACCGATTTCAACGAGGGATGAATTGAGGGCCTGGCGTATTGCTTGCGCGCGGCTGTTCACCTCCAGCTTGCGGTAGATATTGTAGATGTGGGTGAGGACGGTGCTGTAGCTGATTCCCAGTTCGGAAGCTATCTCCTTGTTCTTCAAACCTTTTACAATAAGCTTCAGGATTTCCGCTTCGCGAGCGCTCAGGATCCCTGAGCTATCGGTTTTGCCGCTGTTCAGCGTAAACTGGTAGCCTTCAAAGAATCTCTGCATGATGGCTCGCGGGAACCAGTATTCACCCTTGCTAATGGCGTTGATTGCAGACGGCAGGAGAGCAAAATCCCTGTCTTTAACGATTACGCCTCTGATTCCCGTCTTGATGAGCGCGATAACGGTATCGACATCAACATCGATGGAAACGACCATGACGGGACAGTGACGCTCTTTGCATACCCCCTTCAGATCTTCGATTTCGAACTCGGATAGTTTTGAAAAAGCGAATACAAAGAAGTCGGCAGAGCGGATGCTCTCACTTTCGGGATCATAGTTATCGGGATATCGAATGAACTCGACCTCAATATCCTGATCAGCAAGAAGCTCTTTGAGGGCAGAGTGAAGGACGTAACCGCTGTAAATAACCGCCAGCTTTTTCACCTGCCGGGAGTCGATTCTTGTCTGGGGTTCCTGCGAGGATTTCCTGCGTCTCGGACCCCGGCCGACGCGGGTGGTTTCTTTAACAGCACGAATGTAGCACTGAACCGCCTGCTGCTCGCCGTATTCGACAACGGACGAGTTGATAATCACCGCTCTGGGTGAGCCGTCTTTTTTCAGCTGAGTGACCTTAAAATTACTGATCAAGCCTTTCGATCGCAACTCATTGATGTGTTTGGAGAAACGCGGGGGATTTTCCTGCAGGCTGAAAAAATCCCGACCCAGAAAATCGGTCTTTTTTTTGTACCCGTACAGTTCCAGTGCCAGCCTGCTGGCGTTGAGAACAGCATGGCTTTCCAGGTCGAAAATGACTATCGCCTCGGGGGCGTTGTCAAAAAGAGACCTGTAGCTCTCTCTTCTCTCAGACACACCTTCACCCACTCTGATTTAATGTACAGACTAATACCGGCGCAACATATTATCAAGTGCCACACCGCAACATTTTTTCCCATGATTATAAAGAATTCTTTTGGCATACATAAATATTGTATACAGCGCATTGGATAACACTATATTCTGGGCTGTCTCCAAGATTGATGTTCCTGCAAGAGTGATCATGTGCCGCTGATGGAGTTGGGAACTGTTCTGAGGATGTCCGGATTGAAAAAATCTCCAAGAGTTCCTGAGCAGTTCACAGCAGGCGGGGCGTTATTGAGTGGCATCTATCCAAACTTATTGATCGACTAATCCCGTTATGGTAGTGTAGCGTGGATTCCCACAGAGGAAGCCGCATGATCGCCATAAACGCATCCGAACGGTATACAAACTTACGCGTGATCCTTTCCTGCCTGCTGGCGGTTTTGTACCTGGGCGTATTTCTCGCGCATGATTTGGTATTCCTCCAAACCGATTTCACGCATCGCAACAAGGACAGCAGTCTTGAATCCGCCTGCAGGATTAATCTGTCGCCAGGCGGCTCCGAGATTGAACACAACTGCCCTTTCTGCGCTGGCTTCATCGATTCTCATGTCGAGCTGGAACTCATCTCACGGGACGGTTTATCCTTTCCGCTTACGCTTTTACCAGATGATTTCCAGCAATCTTTTATCCATTCAAGTCATAACCCCAGAGCGCCCCCAGCCTACAAGGGCTAGGACCGCAACGGGCCTGCCAAAGCACCAGGAAACTTCCCACAAACTAACGTTGCGGTTCTGTAGCACGCACAACTGCGGCTAAACGACCGCACTGGGCTTTCCTGTAACTCAACCAGACACTCAGTGGCTCTAATCGAAGGGGGAAACAAAGGATGGTTACGGCGCGACTATTAACTTATCTCACATCGATTGGTGTACTCCTGGCTTCCTGCACCGTCTTCGCCCAGAGTTCTTCCGACCCGCCGGCGAGCGACGTTTTGATCCCACAGGCAGAAGCAGTAAGGATGGCTTTGGAGAACAATCCCGATCTTCAGGCCCTGGTTCACTACCTGCAAGCAGAACGGACAAAGATACAACAAGCCAAAGAATTTCCCAGCACCTCGGTGGATTTCGACTTTGATCAGCAAGTGGAAATCTTCAGGTCCGACGAGATGTACTACGGATTTTCTCAGGAGATCGAGTTCCCCACCCGCATCGGCCTGCGGGGCAAGCTGGCCCGCAGGGAGGTCGAAGCCGCCGAGAACGAGCATCAGCAGGCTCGCTGGGAGCTGACGTTAGTGGTGAAGTCGATATACCAGGAACTCTCTCTGGCGCAGCAAACCGTGGCTATTGCCAAAGAGAGCCTGGCGATTGCCGAGCGGCTTCACCAAATGGCTCAGCAAAAGTACAGCCTCGGCAGCGTCGGCAAGCTCGATGTGCTGCGAGCGGGAGTAGAGGAGGCGACGGCGGCCAACAGCCTTTCAAAGCTGGAGACCGAAGAACGCTCGCTGAGAATGCAGCTCAACTACCTGATCGCCCGCCCCGCCGAGTCAGAGCTGAGCACGGTTGCTCTGTCGCAGGGCCGCATTCCCGGCGAAGAGGCAGATGCGTTAGTGGACCTGGCGCTGCGGAACAGAAAAGAACTTCAAGTTATTCAGAGCAAGACGGCGGCCTCAGAGGTGCTGAAGTCGCTTGTGCGATCGGAATATTATCCCGATTTCGAGTTCGGCTTCGCCAGGCACCATCTGGCAGATGATCTGGACAACTGGGATATCACAGCATCGATCAGTATCCCGCTTTTCGGCCGCGCGGCAATAGGCGGCCGGATGGCGGAAGCGGAGGCCCAATCACGCGGCTTGCGAGCGGAGGAAGAGGCGGCCCGGACACGGGTCGAGTTCGAGGTTCGCGACGCATACAGGCAGGTCGGCAAGCTTTCCGAGCGGGTGCGACGATACGACGATCAGATCCTTGCCCAGGCAGAGGAAGCGTTCCGCATAGCTCAGGCGAGCTATCGAGAGGGAGAGATCGAAAACCTCGAATTGCTCGAATCACAGCGAACTCTCCAGGAGGTACGGCAGGGTTTCGCTGACACGGTATTTTCCTACAACCTGGCGCTTATTTCTCTTGAGGGCGCAGTCGGCCGCGAAATCGGATGGGAGTCGCCGTCCGGGACAACGGCGCAATCAAGATCGGTGGAAAGCAAATGAGAAAACTTGCAATTTCCTTACTTCTGATAATCGCCTTTGTTTCCTTGTCCTTTGCGTTACCAAGGGCGGGGACAGCAAGCAGTCACACGACATTCACCTCGATCAGCCCCCAACCGCCGCACGCGCAACAAAGGCGGCGGCAAAACCGTATCAGGGCGCACGGGAGCAACATCGTCAATCCTTCTCCCAGCGAGCGGCGTTTTCTGAATATCTCTTTGGCAACGGCGGCAGAGAGAACGATCAGCGCGGTTGTCGAAGCCAACGGTGTGTTCACGGCCATGCCGAACAACGTGGCAAAGGTCGGGCCGGTCATCTCAGGGAGGGCTTCTGAAGTGCTGGTAGGCCTGGGCGACTGGGTCGAGCCCGGTCAACCGATGGCCAAGCTTGTGAGCGTTCAGCTCGGGGAAGCCGTGTCCGAGTACTACAAGGCTGTCGCCCAGCTCGAATTGGCGCGAATCGAATTCGAGCGCTACGAGCGCCTGATCAGCCAGGACATCGGTGCACGTAAGGACCTTCTCACTGCCGAGGCGAACTTCAAGATTGCCGAGGCCGGACTCAACGCCTCTGAGAAGGCCCTCCACGCTCTCGGATTCACCGAGGAGAATGTCGAGGACATCAAGAACACTCATGCTATCAATGCCGAGCTGCTGCTGCGAGCTCCGATCTCCGGGAGAGTAGTCGAGCGTAACGTGACCGTGGGCGAGCGTGTGGGCGAGGAATCGACCCTGTTCACGATAATGGACATGCGCAGGCTCAATGTCGACGCGGAGATTTACGAGCGTGATATCAGCCGGGTCCGGATAGGGCAGAAGACGGAGATCACTCTGGCATCGCTGCCTGGGACAATCGTCGCCGGCGAGGTGACATACGTGGACGGGTCGGTCGATCCGTCGACACGGACGATCAAGGTCCGTACGGAGGTGGACAACTCCTCAGGCCGGTTCAAAGTCGGGATGTTCGCCCGTGTGCGGGTAACGACGGGTAACGAGATGCCGGTTCTGTGCGTGCCGGCTGAAGCCGTGCTCGAAGAACAAGGCGAATGTTTCGTCTTCGTACCCGACGGCGATTCCTACCGCCTGGTGCCCGTTTCGACCGGCAGCCGTGACGGATCTCATGTGGAAATTGTGGGGGGCGTCAGCGCGGGAGAGCAGGTTGTGACCGAAGGCAATTACGGACTCTACACCATTCTCAAACAGACTTCGTCGTTACCAACCGGCCGGTCATAAATAGACCGGCCCTTCGGGGCAGCGGGAGAAGGGGAAGAAATGATCGATGCAATTACCCGAGCTTCGCTTAACAATCGGCTTCTGTCGATTTTCATCGTAATCATCATCTGCGTTTTGGGAATCTTTGCCTACAACAGCATGCCTGTGGACATCTACCCGGACCTCAACGCGCCTCTGGTCAACATCGTCACGGAGAACCCGGGCATGTCGGCGGAGGATGTCGAGCGGCTGATAACCCTTCCACTCGAGAGCATACTCAACGGTTCGCCGGGAGTTACCCGCATCCGCTCGGAATCGAGCACGGGTATCTCTGTAGTGACGGTTGAGTTCGATTGGAATACCGACGTCTATCTCGCGCGCCAGATCGTATCGGGAAAGCTGGAGTTGGTCAGCGGTCAGCTTCCAGCGGGCACGGCATCTCCGATTCTGGGTCCGATTTCGTCGCGCATGGGGGAGATCTACGGCTTCGTGCTGATCAGCGATTCCGTGGACCAAATGGAACTTCGCGAGCTTGCCGACTGGGTAGTGCGTTACCGGCTGCTGAGCACCACGGGGGTGAGCTATGTGGTTAACCTCGGCGGATACGTGCGGGAATTCCAGGTGTTGCTGAAGCCCGATCAGCTGCGCAATTACGGCATCACGATTGCCGAGGTCGGCGAGGCGATTGCCTCCAGCAACCGCAACAGCACCGGCGGGATCATGACGCAGGGCCAGCAGGAGCAGTTGATACGCGGAATCGGCAGAATCGAATCGATCGACGACATCGCCAACATCGTCGTGGATACGCGTAATAACATTCCGATCTTCGTCAGGAATCTTGCGGACGTTTCGATCGGGCCTCGCTTTCGCCGCGGCACGGCGGGACACAACGGCAAGGATGCGGTGATGCTCGTCGTGGAAAAACAGTTCCGCGGCAACACGCTCGAAACGATCGATCGAGTGAAGCAAACGATCGCCGAACTGGAGCAGCAGCTTCCCGAAGGTGTCGAGATTCTGCCGTACTACGACCAGTCGATTTTCATTCAGGAATCCGTATCGAATATCCAGGAGTCGATAATCCAGGGCGCGATCCTGATCACGCTGGTGATCGTGCTGTTCATGGGCAACATCCGGTCCGCAATCATCGCTGTGATCACTATCCCCTACTCGATATTGATCTCCGTGCTGATGATGTGGCTTTTCGGCGTGACGATAAACGTGATGAGCCTTGGCGGCCTGGCAATCGGAATCGGCAAGATGGCCAACTCCTCGATATTCGTGGTTGAGAACATCTATCGCAAACTATTGCACAACAAGAACAAACCTGAAGAGGAGCGCAGCTCGATTGTGCGGATCTGCTATGAAGCAACGAAAGAAGTTGCGCACGCCCTCTTCAGCGCAGGTCTGATTATTTTCCTCGTCTTCATCCCGATGTTTTTCATGCAGGGAATCGAGGGGAAGATGTTCGCTCCCACCGCCTTTGCCGTGGGCATGGCGCTGATCGGCAGCTTCCTGGGTGCTATAACGATCAAGCCGGTTCTGGCTTCGCTGATGCTGAAACGGATCCGGGCGACGCGGGAGAATCCTGTGATCCGGGGGGCTCAGGCCGTCTATACACCAGCCCTGCGCTGGTTCGTCAACCGGTGGTATTACACCGTGCCGGTGATCGCAGTGATGCTGGCTTTCGTGTTCATTCTGATCTTGCCGAATCTCGGGACGGAATTCATGCCGCAGATGGACGAGGGGGCGATCGTCGCCAGCGTCACCATGCTGCCCGGCACAAGCCTGGAAGAGACAACCAGGGTCGGCAAGGAAATCGAAGCCATAATGACCGATAAGGAGAAGTTTCCGGAGGTACTGTCGGTCACCCGGGAAACGGGCCGCGCAGAGCAATCGGAGCACGCTCATCCCGTGGGCCACAGTCACTTCACTCTGGATCTCAGTCCGCGGGAGGAGGGCCGGCGCTCGGTAGTCGAGATCATCGAAGCGTTGAGAGTCGAGATGACAAAGGTTCCCGGGATCAGAACGATTTACGAGCAGCCGATCCAGAACAAGCTGGCCGAGATGCTGACCGGAACCGAGGGCGCGCTGTCGGTGAAGCTTTTCGGGCCTGATCTAGAGGTCTTGAACAGCAAGATCCAGGAGATTTTCGGTGTTCTCACACAGATAGAGGGCACGGCCGACGCACAAATCGAACAGACGGCCGGCGTGCCGCGGATCAACATTTACCTCGACCGTGAGCGGATGGCCCGCCACGGCGTTAAAGTCGACGATGTCAGCGATATTATCGAGACTGCGCTCAACGGGCAGTCCGTCACGGACGTCTTCAGCGGTCACAAACGTTTTTCGATACTGCTGAGGCTCCACGAGCAGGCGCGCGACGACTTCGAAGAGATCGGTAATCTCCCCATCGATACACCTTCGGGGCATCTTATTCCGCTATCGGAGCTGTCGGAGATCGAGAAAAGCGAGGGGCCGCAAGAGATTTTCCGCGAAAACATGGATCGGCGCAAAGTTATCCTTCTCAATATCAGCGAGCGCGATCTCGGGGGATTCGTTGCCGAAGCTCGCGAGAAAATCGCCAACGAGATTGAACTCCCGCGAGGTTACCGGGTGGTTTTCGGAGGGCAGTTCGAGAACCAGCAGCGAGCCTCGCAGCAACTGATTTTTTACTCCGCGGTGATCGCTCTGGTTGTGTTCATTACACTGATTTCGAGCTTTGGATCTCTGCGGCAGGCGGTGTTGGTGCTGCTTGGGGTGCCGATAGCCCTCGCGGGCGGCCTGGCTGCCCTGTGGATCTCCGGAGGCTCCCTGAACGTGAGCTCTGCGATCGGCTTCATAGCCCTCTTCGGCATCTCCCTGCAAAACGGCATCATACTGATCGGCACGATCAACGAGCTGAGGCAGGGAGGCATGCCGTTAATGGAGTCGGTGATCGAGGGCTCAAGAATTCGTTTGAGGCCGATTCTGATGACTGAGCTGGTTATGATCTTCGGCGCGCTGCCGCTTGCGCTGGGCACAAAGACGGGCTCGGAGATTCACAAGCCACTTGCCATCGTCTACATAGGCGGCTTCATTTTTGCTTTGATACTAAGCAAATTCGTGCTTCCCGCCCTTTACTACATGTTTGAATCCTGGCGAGGAAGCGGAGGAGACAACTCGAAAGCGAGGGCATTTTTGACGAGAGAAAGGATTTAGTTTGGCGGAGAGCCGGGCGAAGCCTGGTCTCAACCCAGCGTGAAAAAGATGGTGGTGCCTTCGCCCGGTTGCGATTCAAGCCGGATTTCTCCGCCGTGTTTTTCGATAATTTTCCTGACGATGGTGAGGCCCGCACCCGTGCCTTCGCCGAATTCGCCTATCGGATGCAACCTCTTGTAGAGTGTAAATACTTTTTCCTGGTCCTCTGCTGAAATGCCGACGCCATTGTCTCGAATGTAGAAGGTCGGGGTGTTATTGTCGTTGATATCGCGGGCCGCTCTTCCAGCGCCCTTTGCCTCGCGGTAGCCTATTTCAACGTTTTTCTCTTGCTTGTCGTTGTACTTGATGGCGTTTTCGATCAGGTGAGTAAATACCTCTCCAACGCGCACGCTGTCGCATTCCACCACCGGCAGAAGGCGCGGCACGCTGATATTCGCTCCAGATTCCTTGACCGTGAGATGCAACGAATCGAGCACGTCGTCGAGCAATCTCGCCAGGTCGGTTTTCTTCGGGGTGAATTCGAGCCTGCTTATGCGGGAATAGTAGAGCAGCGTTTCGATCAGATCTTCCATGCGCTTCGACAATCGTTGCAGGGTTTCCAGGTGGGCACGCCCCTCCGCTCCGAGCTGCTCGCTGTAATCTTGCACAAGCGCGTTCGAGTAATTGACAATCCCCTTCAGCGGTCCCTTGAGATCGTGTGAGACCATATAGGCAAAGTCTTCAAGTTCCTTGTTACTGCGCCCGAGCTTGCCGACAAGTTTTTGTATATGCATTTTTCGCCTCGCCAGGTTAAATGCAGACGATTTCGAGTTAACCCCCCTTACCTTCAATCCGACGCCAAGGCCGGATCACGAACATGCAAGAAATCCTGGGGAGGAAACTCTCAGGCTCGTCTTTCCACTGCAGCTTGGAATAGATATAACCCGGCCTGGTTCCCTCTCATCCAAGACCTTCTCACCGCAAAGCAGCCAGCCCTCGGGATTTTCACATGAGAGGTATTCTCTCATTCCGATTCGGCATTGGAACCGGATTTCGGGAATCCCCCAAAGCAGTGATGCATCCCGGGCAACAGCAACACAGCCATGTTGTTTTCGGGGTGAGCGTCAAGCCCAAGTAAGATCTACAACTGAAGAATCGGCGATAGAACGTAAGCTCTTTGAGTATTTGACGATAGCCTGGTGAATGCAACGCCCCCCAAAATAACCCCACTACTGTCTATATCCAACGCAAAGCTGAGTGTATCACATGATCAGAGATCATTGAGCGCAAATATTGCCAAAAACGTAAAAAAACTTTCACATGAGATTTTATCAGGCTATGTCTGCCCAATTCTTTCGTTTCCGGGCTGAATTCCAGCGACTCTTCGCGATTAATCTTCGAAAATAACGACTTCGACGTTGTCGAGATACTGCCTCAACTCGGTAAGCAGGCGTTCTATCTCCGCAGCATCCGATTCCTTTGCGGCTTTTTCCATCTGCGCGCCGACCGACGTTACCGCCTCGAAACCGTAACTGCCGCCGACGCCTTTCATTTGATGGGCCAGCGAGCTGATCGCTTTGTAATCCCCGTTCCGCAACGATGCTTCTATGGCCTTGACATCTTCCCAGCGGTTTTCAAAAAACAGGTCCATGAGATCTTCGAGAGCGGAGTCGACTCTCGCCACGAACCTTTTGTTTTTATCGGAACTCATCGGCTTCACAATTATTCCTTTTTTGACGCCAAGCGCTCTATCGCGCCTATTAATTCCGCCTTGCGCACCGGCTTGTTGACGTGTGCATCGCAACCGGCGTCGAGGCTTTTTCCCCGAGCCTCATCGCTTGCGTACGCGGACAAAGCGACTATCGGGGTCGGCTTCCATCCGGTCTCTCGCTCCCAGCGGCGGATCTGTAAAGTGGCCGCATAGCCGTCCATTTGAGGCATGGCTATATCCATCAAGACGAGGTCGTAAACACCCTTTTAGAATGCCGCCAGCGCGTCCTCGCCGTTGTCGGCAACGTCGATCTTGAAGGGCCGTTTCTTGAGGAATGATTTGATCAAGAGCTGGTTTTGGTGTGAATCGTCGGCCACCAGTATGCGAAGTTTCCTATCGGAAGCGGGCGGTTCCGGCCCGTCCGCAACACCGTGCACGGTGACTGCTTTGGCGGCTCCTGTTTCCGCCCGAACGGCCTCAGCCGGGTTGACGGATTCGATGACTGCCTGTCCGTTCGACGTAAGAATCCCCTCGCCCAAGGCGTTGAGGACGGCCTCGGCGTCGCGAAGCGCTTTTTCGGTGTCGGGATCAGGTTTTGTTAATTCACATTTATCGAGCGAATTAACTCAGAAACAATACATCTTACGATCGTTTTTCATGAGCTCTTCCTGCGCCGGCTGTATAAAAGCATAGAGTCAAGCCCCGCGGCCGGGTGTTTCCGACCGCGGGGCTGAGAACGCGTTGAGCCGCCCTCATACGGCCCGCCGGGTTAATCGTTCTAGATTAGCGTCCGCTCACCAACGGCGTGGTCCCCTGGCCGTGTTTGGCGTTGAGGATACGCGTATTGAGCAGGTTGTCGACGGCGATCCAGCGGCCGTTCTGCGAACGGTAGACAGCCGGGATTACGCGGCCGAGACCGGCCCAGTCGTTGGGGATCGGGGAATCTCCCCTGCGACCTACTTTGAGCTCGTACTGTTCGTAGACGTCGAAGATGCTGGCGGCTCTGCGGTAGACGGCGAAGTCGGTTGTGCGGTCGCCTGAGTAATCGGCCTGAACAGGAATGTTACCAATCTCACCGTGCTGGAGCGGGAATTCGAACGTGCCGTCCGGAGTCGTCAGCTTCTTGACGTTGATCCAGGTGGCCTTGTTCTTCTTGTAGATCGCAAGGTGCCACGTGCGGGCCTTGACGTCGTAGACCGCCAGGTCGGTGCGGCCGTCGGAGTCGTAGTCGCCCGGCACCGGCACTGTGCCGAACCAGCCGAACTTGAAGGTTGTGATGTCGCCGCCCGGTGCTGTCTGATCGAAGAGGGCGTAGAAGATCCACTCTCCGGTTGTCGGACGATAGAGTGCGGCGTCGGTTGCGCCGTCTCCGTCATAGTCGCCCGGCACCGGGATGTCGCGATCCTTGCCGAAGTTGCTGATCTTGAGGTCAGCCCCTTCGAGATTGATGCGGTAAAAGCCGGTCTTCTCTCGATAGTATGCAAGGTCGACCATGCCGTCGCCGTCGTAGTCGCCCGGAGCCGCGATGTCGTCCTTCTTGCCGTACTTCTGCTCCATGATGTTTTTGAGGGCCGGGCTGACCGTCACGCCGGAGCGCACGACGGACCACATGCCTGTTTTGGTGTCGAAGGTCGCGAGATCGTCGAGACCGTCGCCGTCGTA
>Ga0114922_10004702_pt1 | contig 12658 bp, 13 predicted proteins | sample AartaG_FD_100975 | JGI IMG/M metagenome (GOLD analysis project Ga0114922, IMG submission 100975) | Deep subsurface microbial communities from Aarhus Bay to uncover new lineages of life (NeLLi) - Aarhus_00045 metaG | ecosystem: Environmental > Aquatic > Marine > Oceanic > Sediment | place... | reverse complement strand
CGGGCGTCGCCTTCACGCGCGACCCGGCCACGGGAAAGAACGCGTTCTACGGCGAGTACCTGATGAACGCCCAGGGCGAGGACGTGGTGGCGGGCATCCGCACCCCCCAGCCGATCAAGACGCTCGCCAAGGTGGACGGGAAGTCGTACAGGCAGCTCGTGGCCATCCGCGATAGGCTCGAGAAGCACTACCGCGAGATGCAGGACGTGGAGTTCACGATCGAGCAGGGCAAGCTGTACATGCTCCAGACGCGTACGGGCAAGCGGACGGCCGCCGCCGCCGTGAAGATCGCCGTGGACATGATGAAGGAGGGTCTGATCACGGAGAAGCAGGCGGTGCTTCGGGTCGATCCCAAGCAGCTCGACCAACTGCTTCACCCGACGTTCGACCCGGCGGCGGAGAAGGCCGCGCTGCACCTCAGCACGGGCCTGCCTGCCAGCCCGGGCGCCGCCACGGGCAAGATCGTCTTCACCGCCCACGAGGCGGAGGAATGGGCGGAGATGGGCCAGCCCGTCATCCTCTGCCGCGTCGAGACCTCGCCGGAGGACATCGGCGGCATGTCCGTCGCCAAGGGCATCCTCACCAGCCGGGGCGGAATGACCAGCCACGCCGCCGTGGTCGCCCGCGGCATGGGCAAGTGCTGCGTGGCCGGGGCCGGCGACATCGTCATCAACTACGCCGCCAAGACGCTCTCCACCAAGGGCAAGACGCTCTCGGAGGGCGACTGGCTGAGCCTCAACGGCTCCATCGGCGCCGTCTATGCCGGGAAGATAGCCACCGTCGATCCCGCGCTGACGGGCACGTTCGGCACGATCATGAAGCTGGCCGACAGGCACCGCACGCTGGGCATCCGCACGAACGCCGACACGCCCCACGACACGGCCGTCGCCGTCAGGTTCGGCGCCGAGGGCATCGGGCTGACGCGGACCGAGCACATGTTCTTCGAGGGCGACCGCATCATCGCCATGCGGAAGATGATCCTCGCCGAGGACGAGGGCGGGCGGCGAAAGGCCCTGACCGAGCTGCTGCCCCTCCAGCGGAAGGACTTCGTCGGCATCTTCAGGGCCCTCAAGGGCCGACCGGCGACCATCCGACTGCTCGACCCGCCGCTCCACGAGTTCGTCCCCCACGACAAGGCCGGCCAGCAGGAGATGGCCAAGGCAATGGGCGTCTCGCCAGCCCAGATCAAGGAGAAGGTCGAGTCGCTGCACGAGTTCAACCCGATGCTGGGGCACCGCGGCTGCCGGCTGGGAATCTACTATCCCGAGATCACCGCCATGCAGGCGCGGGCGATATTCGAGGCCGCCTGGCAGGTCAAGGGCGCCAGGCCGGAGATCATGATCCCCCTGGTGGGCAACGTGAAGGAGTTCACCCACCAGAAGCAGATCGTGCTGGAAGTGCTGGAGCAGGTGAAGAAGGCCAGGAAGGCCCGGCGCGTGCCATTCGTTTACATGATCGGCACGATGATCGAGGTGCCGCGCGGGGCGCTGACCGCCGACGAGGTCGCCCGCGAGGCGGAGTTCTTCAGCTTCGGCACGAACGACCTGACGCAGATGGGCTGCGGCTTCAGCCGCGACGACGCGGGCAGGTTCCTCAAGCAGTACGTGTAGATGGGCATTTACGAGTACGACCCGTTCCAGACGCTTGACCGCGCCGGCGTGGGTGAGCTGGTCCGCATCGCCGTGACCAAGGGCCGGGCCGCGAGGAAGGACCTGAAGCTCGGCATCTGCGGCGAGCACGGCGGCGACCCGTCGAGCGTCGAGTTCTGCCACATGGTCGGGCTGGACTACGTCTCCTGCTCGCCCTACCGCGTGCCCATCGCCCGCCTCGCCGCCGCCCAGGCCGCGATTAACCACCCCAAAGCCAGGCGGAGCAAGGCGAAGAAGTCAGGTTGAACGCACCAGATCGCGGGAGAGCCTCCGGGTACCCGTGTCCTTTTCGTGAGAATCCGCTTGACGAGCGGATACGCTCGGACCTAACATCCCAACCACGCCAACGGGGCGGGGTGCACCAGGCTGGCTCCGCGTGGCAGGAGCCCTTGACACGGAGGAGTGTCGCGATGGAGTCCTCCAACCGGAGAGTCTATTGCGCAGGTCCCTTGTTCAACGAAAAAGAGCGCGAAGGCATGCAGGAGTTGGCCTCGCACTTAGAGAGGGCCAGCTTCGCCACATTCCTGCCTCAGAAGGACGGGCTAGAACTAACGACCTGCATGGATCGCCTCGTGGAAATGGGGTACTCAGCTGAAGACGCAGCAAAGATGATGTCAGAGGCAATCTTTGCCTTGGACGTATACCAGGTATTGGAAGCGTGTGACGCCGTCGTGGCCAATCTTAACGGTCGGGTGCCGGATGAGGGGGCAGTGTCCGAAGTGGCCATGGCTTGGGCACGTGGAAAAGTCGTGGTCGGATACAAGGCTGATGGGCGCTCGGTGTTCGCAGGTCAAGACAATCCGTTGGTCGCGGGGCTCTTTAAGTTTAGGCTATGCAAGTCCCTTGAAGAGGTCGTCCTTGCGTTGAGAGAACGTCTTGATGACGCCACCAGTGGCCCTTTGGCTTGCCCACAGCGAGAGGAAGAAATCTCCTCCCATTGCCAGCTAGGGCGCGACATCTCGGAAGCGCTGGTACGTGATAGAGACATAGGCAAGGTCATTGACGTAATGTTAAGCTACAAGGCCGAGGCAACGCCGGGCAGGTAGCCCGGGGGACTATCGTCTCCCAAGGAAAGGGGGAATCAATGTCCCTGAAAGACACGTCACCGCGTGCTCTGTATGAGGAGCGCGAGCATAAGTTCCTGCAAGAGCTCGCAACTCGTTCGACCGATCCGAAATACATTCATCGGGTACACCATTTGGAGGATGACCCCTTCCGTACGGGGTTTCTTCGAGACCATACGAGGCTGATCCACTCCCGCGCATTCAGACGACTGCGCCACAAGACTCAAGTTTTCATTTCGCCCAAGAACGATCATTTATGCACCCGGATGGAACATAGCCTCTATGTGGCCTCCGTCGCTACGACCATCGCCCGAGCATTGTGCCTGAATGAGGATTTGGTCTTGGCCATCGCTGTTGGGCACGACATTGGACACTCACCGTTCGGGCACAAGGGGGAGAAGTGCCTTGACGAAATAGCAAAGAAGCACGACCTTCACTTCTGCCACGAACTCCAGAGCCTGCGCGTCGTGGATTACCTGGAGTCGCCATATAAGGAATACCACGGTCTGAATCTGACTTTTGCGGTGCGCGATGGCATTGCTTGCCATTATGGAGAACGCTTTGAGAACGAACTAGCTCCCGATCGAGACAAGCCCTTTGACGCCTTGAATAGCATGCGAAGGGGCGAGGCGTCCCCCGCAACACTGGAAGGATGCGTCGTTCGGTGGGCAGACAAGATCGCATACCTAGGGAGAGATTTGGCGGATGCTCTCATGCTCCACGTGGTGAACTCAGAAGACATCCCGCCAGTGGTCCGAGACCGACTCGGCACAACGAACAGAGAGATAATTTCCAGCCTTGTCCACGAACTTGTGGCCAACGGGACAGAGGGCGACCGTTTGCGCGTAAGCCCGAAGATCCACGAGGCCCTAAACGTCTTCTACGAATTTAATTGCCAACAGATCTACAAGACAAAAGAAGCAACATGGCATTTCGACCAGATCGACCGTGCTATGAGAACTATGTTCGACTTTCTCCTTCGGGAGCTTGAACCAGTGCACGGAAAGGATGACGTGCATCGGCTAGAGGAACGCCCGCACCCATCCCTCCGTGTTCTCGCGGAATTCCTGAGGGAGGACGTGAGGAGTTGGACGCCGGAGAGCCGGCCTCAGTTGGTAATCGATTTCATCGCGGGGATGACAGATTCGTACTTCATCCGAACGTTCAGAGAACTCTTTGTGCCAAACAGCGCCGTCTGACCAACCAGCTCAGAGCTCCAACCTTTGCACAACTGTCGCTAGAGTCGTTATGTGGAAACATTCCAGTGTTTCCCGGACAAGATCAGCCTGTCACGTCCCCCGGCGGCCCAGAATCTTGGCACGGTTCGGTGGGGCGACCTCGAACGGGTCAAGAGCGACAGGGCCGGGCCGAAAAAGTCGAAGAAACGCTGACCCCGGCAGTCCACCGCAAAACACGCAGGGACGGCAGAGGCCCTCTCGAGGAGAGTCGCCTGCCGTCCCTGCGTTGCTTATAGCAGCTTTGCGCCCAGGCCGCGACGCCCCCGCCGGCGTCACTTCGCCGGCACTTCCCGCTTGGCCTTGGACGAGGCGTAGATGGCGTCGATGATCTTCTGGACCCAGATGACCTGCGTGGCCGGAACCTGCACGGGCTTGTTCCTGGCGATCGACTGGACGAACGCAGCCACCTCTGCGTGGTGGGTCTGCACCTTCTTCAGGTGGTTGGGGGTGCAGTCGGTCAGGTGCCCGTCAACCTCCAGTTGGACGCCCAGCGGGTCCATGCTCACGCCGCCCTTGTCGCCGACGACGTTGCAGCCGAAGGTGTCGCGCTCGAGGTTCACGCAGAAGGCCGACTCTATCATCATCGTCGCCCCGCCGGCGAATCGCACCAGCGCCACCGCGAAGTCCTCCACGTCGTACGTCTTGTAGTCCCACGGGCCGAACATCCCCGAGTGACCGGGCGTGGCGCCGATGGTCTCGTAGGTCATGCCCGAGACGCTCAGGGGCCTGGGGCAGCCCATCAGGTACCAGGTGAAGTCGATGGAGTGGACGCCGATGTCGATCAGCGGCCCGCCGCCCTGGAGCTTCTTCTGCCCGAAAACTCCCCAGCTCGGCACGCCGCGGCGGCGGATGCTCCGGCTGCGGGCGTAGTAGGGCTTGCCGATCCGGCCGGAGTCGATGAGCTTCTTGAAGTACACGACCTCCGAGCTGAACCGCTTGTCCAGCCCGATCTGCAGCTTGCGGCGGGCCTTCCTGGCCGCGTCGATCATCCGCTGGGCCTGGGCGGCGCTCAGGGCGATGGGCTTCTCGCAGAGCACGTGCTTGCCCGCTCTCAGGGCCTTGACGGTTGACCGCATGTGGTCGTAGTTGGGCGTGCAGACGCTGACCGCGTCGATCTCCTTGACGGCCAGCAGCTTGTCAACCGAGGTGAAGCGGTGCGGGATGTCGAACTTCTCGCCCGCCTCCTGGACGCGCTTGGGCAGGATGTCGCAGGCGGCGACGACCTGAGCGTTGGAACACTTCTGGTAGCCCTCGATGTGCAGCCTCGAGATGCCGCCGGTGCCGATGATTCCGACCTTTATCTTCTTCGCCATGGGTTGAACCTCTCAAATAGCAATTCCGCGAACCGAAGACCGATCCCCGGGCCCGCCGGCCCGAAGGGCGGGATTCTAGGGGCCGGGGCTGTGCCGGTCAAGCAGGCATATCCGGCTGACGCCCCCCGCCCCGCGCTGGCGGGTCCGCCCCCGGCCGGGCCGCCGAACGCCGAAGGGACGGACCCAAAACATCTTGACCGCACCGCCCCGGGCAGGTAAAAGATTCAGTTCGGTCGAAAGACGCCGGGGCCGATGGCCTCGGCGGGAGTGCGTGAAGATGTCCGAGAAGAACCCCGACAAGCCCCGAAAGAGCGATTTGTCGGCCCTGCGAAAGCAGATCGACGAGCTGGATCGCAAGATCGTCGAGCTGCTCAACGCCCGCGCCAAGGTCGTCATCGAGGTCGGCAAGTCCAAGCGGGCCACCGGCGGGCAGATATACGCCCCCGACCGGGAGAAGCAGGTGCTCGACCAGATCGCCGCCCTCAACGCCGGCCCGCTGCCCCAGCGGACCCTCCAGGCGATCTACCGCGAGCTGATGAGCGGGTCGTTCGCCCTGGAGAAGCCGTTGCGCGTCGGCTACCTCGGGCCCGAGGGGAGCTTCTCGCACCTGGCGGCGATGCGGAAATTCGGCGCCTCCATCGAGTATCTGCCGCTGGCGGACATCCGGGCGGTCTTCGAGGAGGCGGCCCGCGGGCACGTGGACCTGGGGCTGGTGCCCATCGAGAACAGCCTCGGCGGCGGCGTGGTCGAAACCATGGACGCCTTCGTCGATCACGAGGTGCGCGTCTGCGCCGAGGTGCTGGTGGAGGTGCATCACAACGTCCTGGCCAACTGCGGGCCAGACGAGATCACCAGGATCGCCACCAAGCCGGAGGTTTTCGCCCAGTGCCGCAACTGGCTGTCGCGAACCTCGCACAAGTTCGAGCGCGTGCCGGTCGCCAGCACTTCCAAGGCGGCGGAAATGGCCGCCCGGGAGCAGGGGCTGGCGGCGATAGGGTCGGCCTTGGCGGCGGAGCTGTACGACCTGAAGATCATCTTCGCCAACATCGAGGACACCGCCGCCAACATGACGCGGTTCTTCGTGATCTCCAAGACGCACCCCGGCCCCACCGGCAACGACAAGACGACGCTCATGTTCACCACCGCACACAAGGCGGGGGCGCTGGTGGAAGTGCTCAGCGTCCTGGACAAGTATTCCGTGAACATGACCAATATCGATACCCGCCCCAGCAAGCGGCGCAACTGGGAGTACTATTTCTTCGTCGATTGCGAAGGGCACATCGACGACCAGAACGTTCGCGACGCCGTCGAGGCCGCCCGCGGGCACTGCCTGGAGATGCACGTGCTGGGCAGCTACCCCAGGGCGACCGAGCCGGTATAGAATCTCCGGCAGGATGAGCCGCGCTCGCCGCGACCAGTGCGATTCCAGAGGCCGGGCGGTTTTCCCGCGGCATGGGCTTTCGGGCGAGAGGCCCGGAACGTGAAATTAGAGATCCTTCTCTGACATGATCGTCATCATGCAACCCGGCGCGACGGACCAGCAGATCGACCGCGTGATCGAGCGGATCGAGGGGCTGAGCCTCGCGGCGCACGTCTCGCGGGGGCAGTTCCGGACAATCATCGGCGCCATCGGCGACAAGCAGCCCGGGCACCAGCAGGTCCTCGAGTCGCTCGAGGGCGTCGAGCGGGTCGTGCCGATCATGAAGCCCTACAAGCTCGCCTCGCGCGAGTTTCACCCCGCCAGCACGGAGGTGAAGGTCGGCTCGGCGACCATCGGCCCGGGGGCGGTGACGGTTATCGCGGGCCCCTGCGCGGTCGAGGACCGCGACATGCTCGGGCGGATTTCCCGGGCAGTCCGTCAGCACGGGGCGGTCATGCTTCGAGGCGGGGCGTTCAAGGCCCGCACCAGCCCCTACGACTTCCAAGGCCTCGGCGAAGAGGGGCTGAAAATGCTCCGCGAAGCGGGCGACGAGCTGTCCATGCCCGTCGTCTCGGAGGTGCTCGCCGCCGCCGACGTGGAACTGGTCAGCGGCTACGTGGACATGCTCCAGATCGGCGCCCGCAACATGCAGAACTTCCAGTTGCTCAAGGCCGTCGGCGAGTGCCGCAAGCCGGTGCTGCTGAAGCGCGGCTTCGCGGCGACCATCCGCGAGTACCTCATGAGCGCCGAGTACATCCTCTCGCGCGGCAACCGCAACGTGGTGCTGTGCGAGCGCGGGATAAAGACGTTCGAGACCGAGCTACGGTTCACCTTCGACGTCTCGGCCGTGCCCGTCATCAAGGCCGACTCCCACCTGCCCATCATCGTTGACCCCTCGCACACGGCGGGCGACCGACAGTTCGTCACCTCACTGGCGCTGGCGGGGATCGCCGCCGGCGCGGACGGGGTGATCGTGGAAGTGCACGACCGCCCGGGAGACGCGCTCTGCGACGGGCCGCAGGCGCTGCTGCCGGACGCCTTCGCGGAAATGGTTCGCCAGATCGCCGCCGTGGCCGGCGCCCTGGGACGGGAGCTGGCCAGCATCGAGAAGTGACCAGAGGCCCAAGGAGAAATGATGCCCAGAAAGCTCTTCATCGCAGGTAACTGGAAAATGAACACTTCCTCGGCCTCGGCCGCCGAGCTCGCCGAGGCGCTGGTCGAGAAGCTCGCCTCCGTCGAGGCGATAGACCTGGCCGCCTGCCCGCCGTTCGTCCACCTCCAGGCGGTGGGGAAGATCCTGGCCGGCTCGCCCATCGCACTGGGCGCCCAGGACATCTTCTACGAGAACGACGGCGCCTACACCGGCGAGATCTCCGCCGCCATGCTCAAGGACGTCGGATGCAGCAACGTGCTCTGCGGGCACAGCGAGCGGCGGCACGTCATAGGCGAGACCGACGAGCTGATCAACCGCAAGCTGCTCAAGGCCCTCAGCGAGGGCCTGCGCCCGATCCTCTGCGTGGGCGAGCTTCTGGCCGAGCGCGAGGCCGGCGAGACGCAGGAGGTGGTCACGCGCCAGGTTCGCCTGGGCCTGGAGGGCGTCTCCGCGGCGGACATGGCCGGCGTCACGCTCGCCTACGAGCCGGTCTGGGCGATCGGCACGGGCGTGGTGGCAACCACCGATCAGGCCCAGGAAGTGCACCAGATGATCCGCCAACTGCTGGGCGAGTTGTTCGACCCGGCCACGGGCGAGAACACTCGCATCCAGTACGGCGGTTCGGTCAAGCCCTCCAATGCCGCCGAGCTGCTGGCCTGCCCCGACATCGACGGGGCGCTGATCGGCGGGGCAAGCTTGAAAGCCGCCGACTTCGCCGCCATAGTAGAGGTCGGAATGTCTGCCCCGCCGGCGACAAACTGAGAGAGAAGCCGCATGAACATACTTTTGATAACGCTGTTCCTGATCGTCTGCTCGCTGCTGATCGTCGTTGTGCTGCTCCAGAAGGGGCGGGGCTCGGGCCTGAGCGGCGCCTTCGGGGGGATGGGGCAGACGGCGTTCGGCACGCGGATCGGAGACGTCTTCACCTGGGTGACCATCATCCTGGCGGGAGTGTTCCTGCTGCTGGCGATCACGGTCAACAAGTGGTTCCACCCGAGGATGGAGCAGATCGGGCAGTTGGCGTTCGATCCCCCCGCCATGTCTATCAACAAGATCACCTACGTCGGCATACGGGCCGACACGGGCGCCGCGGAGATCTACTACACCAGGGACGGGGCCGAGCCGACGCGGCGGTCGCGGCGATACGAGGTGCGCATCCCGGTCGAGCCGGGGACGCTGCTCAAGGCGCGGGGGTTCCGCTCGGCCTGGAAGCCCAGCGAGGTGGTCACAGCCTATTACCCCATCCCCATGCCGACCTTCAGCCCCGACTCGCAGGCCATTATCGCCCCGCTGGAGGTCAAGCTCACCTGCGCGGCGGAAAGGGCCAAGATCTACTACACCACCGACGGGTCCACTCCGACCGATGAATCGCCGCTCTACGTCCAGGGCGTCCGTGTGGCCCCGGGTGTGACAATCAAGGCCCGGGCGTATCTGGATGAAGGGCGGCCGAGCGAAGTGGCGGTGGGGGAGTACCCGCTGAAGAGGCCCTCGTCCCAACCGTCAGCCACCGCGCCGGCAAGCTCGCCGGCGCCTTAGGAGAGCTGCCATGCCGCGGTCAATGACAGGGTTCGGGCAGGTCAGCCGAGAGCTTGCGGGCCTGCAATGCTCGGTGGAGATCCGCTCGGTCAACAGCCGGCACTTCAAGGCGACCATCCGCGTGCCGGACGTCTGGACGGGCCTGGAAGCGGGGATCGAGCAGCGGCTTCGCGCCCGGCTGCGCCGCGGCAGCGTGTACTTCGTCATGCGTACCAGGGCCGTCTCCGCCGAGGCCGCCTGCGAGGTCAACACCGCCGCTCTCGAACGCTACCTCGAACAACTCGAGATCGTCCGCCCCGATCAGATGGACGTTCCCCTGAGCATCGACCTCGCCTCGCTGCTTCAGCTTCCGGGCGTGTGCATCCCGCCGGAGGGCGAGGGCCTCAACCAGGAGCTCCAGGCGGGACTGACGCAGCTCATCGACGAGGCGATCGGGCAGGTCCTGCACATGCAGACCGAGGAAGGGGCGACCGTTGCCAAGGACCTCGTCGGCTGGTGCGGGTCCATCAAGGCCAAGCTCGGCGAGATCGCCCAGCGCGCCCCGCAGGTGGTCACGGACTACCAGCAGCGGCTGCTCCGCCGGGTGGAGGAGCTGACGGCTTCGGCCAAGCTGGAGATCGACGCCGACAGCCTCGCCCGCGAAGTGGCCGTCTTCGCCGAGCGCAGCGACATCGCCGAGGAGCTGTCCCGGCTGGCCAGCCACCTGGCGCAGTTCGGGTCGGTCCTCGGCGGCGAGGACCAGCCGGGCAGGAAGCTCGACTTCATCGCCCAGGAGATGCTCCGCGAGGCGAACACCATCTCCGCCAAGGCCAACGACGCCGCCATCACCCAGGGCGTGGTGGAGATCAAGACGGCAATCGACCGCATCAAGGAACAGGTCCAGAACCTGGAGTAGGACCAATCGAACGCGGAGACGGCGAGTCCGGGATGTCGCCCGCCGAGCAGCGCAGGCTGGTGGTGGTCACCGGGCCGAGCGGAGCGGGCAAGAGCAGCATCGTCCGGCAGGTGCTGTCGCGGACGGGGGCGGTCTTCAGCGTTTCGGCGACGACGCGGCGCCCGCGGCCCGGGGAGGTTGACGGGCGCGATTACAGCTTCGTGGACCGCCCGACCTTCGAGAAGATGATCGCCGAGGGCGAGTTCCTGGAGTGGGCCGAGGTCTTCGGCAACTACTACGGCACGCCCACCGCCGCCGCCCGACGGGCACTGGCGGAGGGAAAGACGGTCATCCTGGAAATCGACGTTCAGGGCGGCCTGCAGGTGCATCGCAAGGCGCCCGGGGCGACCTTCGTGCTGGTCCGCCCGCCGAGCGAGGCCGAGCTGAAGCGACGGCTCGCCGGGCGCGGCACCGAGTCGGCGGAAATGATCGAGCGGAGAGTCGACAGGGCGAGAGACGAAATCCGCGCCGCCGAGGGCAGCGGCGTCTATACTAATAGCGTGGTCAACGACGACCTGGCCGCGGCTGTCCAGCGGGTGGTCGCCATCATCAAGCAGGAGACTACCGAAGAATGATCGAGGCACTCAGGAGCGACGAGCTCATTCACAACGTCGGCGGGCGGTTCAAGCTGACCGCCCTCATTCAGAAACGTCTGGGCGAGCTACTGGAAGGCGGCAGGCCCCTGGTGCAGCGCAAGCCCGGGATGACGGACATCGAGCTGGTGATAGAGGAGATCACTCAGGGCAAGATCGCCATCGACTATGAGAACTCCGACATCCCCCTGCCGGAGGAGATCATCGTCCTCCCGGAGAGGGACTGACCGCCCCGGGAACGAGTCATGAGCGGCGAAGGCAAGCCGAAACTCGACGGCTGCGAAGTGCTGCTGTGCGTCAGCGGCGGTATCTCGTGCTACAAGTCCGCCGCCCTGGCCAGCAGGCTCGTGCAGTCCGGGGCGGGCGTGACCGTGGCCATGACCGAGGCGGCCACCAGGTTCGTCACCCCGCTGACGTTCCAGACGCTCACGGGCCGGCAGGTGTACAGCTCCATGTGGCAGTCGGCCGAGAGCTTCCAGGCCGGGCACATAGCCCTGGCCGAGCTGGCCGACCTGATGGTCATCGCCCCGGCCACAGCCAACCTGATGGCCAAGCTCGCCGCGGGGATCGCCGATGAGCTGGTCGGCGCCCTGGCGCTGTCGGCGACCGGGCAGTGCCCCATCCTGATCGCCCCGGCGATGAACACCCGGATGTGGCAGGCCCCGGCCACGCAGGCGAACCTCGTCCGCCTGACCGACTGGGGGGTGCACGTGGTCGGCCCGGGCGAGGGCTACCTGGCCTGCGGGACCCGGGGGGTGGGGCGGATGGCCGAGCCGGATGAGATCCTCGCCGCCGCCGCAAAGCTGCTCACCCAGAAGCCGCCGAAGAAGGGCGGTTGCTGAGCTCGCGGGGGGGTCACCATCGCCGGAGCCCCGTCCGACGATCTTGCGCCGGGCACGCTCAACAGCATCCTCAAGCAGGCCGGGCTGAAAGGAATGGATCGATGAGCTATCTGGTAGTCGTCGAGAAAAGCAAGAGCAACTATTCGGCGTACGTCCCGGACCTGCCCGGCTGCGTGGCCACGGGCAGGACCCGCCCTGCCGTCCGCAAGGCAATCCGCGACGCCATCGTCATGCACCTGGACGGTCTGCGCGAAGATGGGCTGCCCGTGCCGAAGCCGCAGACAACCGTTGAGGTAGTGGACGTTGCGTAGGGGTTCCCCGCATCACTCTTTTAGACTTCACAGCTTCCGGCATTGCGTTATCCTGATCCCATGCGAGTTCTGATCACAGCCGGTCCGACGCGGGAATACATCGACGACGTGCGGTTCATCACCAACGCCTCGAGCGGGAAGATGGGCTACGCATGTGCGGCCGGTGCCGTCGCCGCCGGACACGAGGTGACGCTGCTGACCGGCCCGATCGCCCTGCCCGCCCCCGATGGCTGCCAGGTCGCGGGCTTCGTCACCATCTCCGAGCTGGCCGATGCCGTCGAGGAGCGCTTCGACGCCTGCGACGCGCTTATCATGGCCGCGGGCGTGGGCGACTTCACCGTGGCGGCGCGGCCCGGCAAAATCCCCCGCTCCGGCGGGCCGGTGCAAGTTACCCTCACCCCCAGCCGGGACATCCTCGCCTCCGTCGGCGCCCGGAGGCGTGACGACCAGGTCCTCGTCGCCTTCGCCGTCGAGACCGGGCGCGACGAGCAGAAGGCCCGCCGCGAGCTGGAGGCCAAGAACTGCGACTACGTCGTGCTCAACCCCCCCGCCGCCATGGCCGGCGACGCCAGCGAAGCCTGCATCCTGTCGCGCGACGGCGTCGT
>Ga0114922_10004700_pt1 | contig 12660 bp, 4 predicted proteins | sample AartaG_FD_100975 | JGI IMG/M metagenome (GOLD analysis project Ga0114922, IMG submission 100975) | Deep subsurface microbial communities from Aarhus Bay to uncover new lineages of life (NeLLi) - Aarhus_00045 metaG | ecosystem: Environmental > Aquatic > Marine > Oceanic > Sediment | place: Aarhus... | reverse complement strand
GAGGACTTTTTTCGCATCAAAAGTGCAGGTAGCTCTAATTATAGAGGGAGTGTTTTTTTACTCCCTGAGTTTACCCCCAGTGTGTGCTTACTTGCTTTTCTGCCGGGGGCTACTTTTTCGCCTCCGGCAAAAAGAAGCCAAATACTAAGAGCCAGCAGGCCCAGTCAAGCTTGTCCCCGAATGTCGTAGTCGGGGATCTCGTAGCGAAACGGAAAATCCTTAGGGGAATTACCAATCATGAGCATCGAGAATCCAACTTTAGCTCACTTTAGGCACTTTAGCTCACTCTTCACTCTCTCGCACCTCTACATCTGTCGAGAACGCTCTACAAATCACCCCCTTTTATGCAAAACAAACCCAATTTCCGAAAGGCCAAAATGAACGTAAACTTATATATTATAGAGTATTATGAGAATAAAACCACCCTCAGGCCCCAAAAAAACAAACCCAATCAAACCCAATTTCAAACGCCGGGAAACGAACCAAAGAGGCTAAAAAGAAAAAGAGGGTATCAGGAACTTTTTTGCGTCTCTGGCTTGACGGAAAGATTGACTTTTTAGATGGATGTGATATTATATTAGGAAAGATTTATGGGAAATCTAATTTTAACTTATTTTGGAGGCTAATATTATGAAGAGGTATCTAATTTCAACAGTGGCTGTTATGGTAGTTCTGGCTACGGTGGGTAAAGCACTCGCCCAAGATGAAGACACATCCGCGCAAAGAGTACAACGACAACGGGAGAGTATGAGGCAGAGATTTGAGAATATGTCAGAGGAGGAAAGAGAAAAGTTCAGAGCCGAAATGCGTCAACGGAGAGAAAGATATATGAGTATGTCCGAGGAGGAAAGGGAGAAGCTCAGGGCCGAGATGCGCGAGAGGTTTGGCGGCGGACGTATCGGCACAGGGCGCCAGGAACAACTCAAAGCGATCGAAGCGATTGAAGAGCACGTTGCGAAACTCAAAGCAGCCATCCAAAGTACAGGAACTGTAGACCGGAGCAAATGGCGTGAGCTCTCTGAAGAAGAAAGGACCAAATTAAGAGAGAAGATGGCGAAAGCGATTCGAGAGCGACAGGCAGCGATTAGAGCCATTGAAGAGCAAGTTGCGAAACTGAGAGGGCCCGGACGACCGCAAGCAGCACGTCAGCCATCCATCGGCGAGCTAAAAGTGATTCAAGGCCTGGCGGTAAAAGAAAAAGCCACCCAGACGGCCCTTCGTCTGGAAAGACTGATTGCCCGATACCAGAGGGAACCGGGAGTCAGGGCGCCGGAACCTAGGCCAAGGCCTGAAAGATTGGAGAGGCCGCAAAGGGAACGGCCGGCCAGGCCGGGAAGAGATGTTGAAGGCGAAAGGCCCGGCAAAAGAGCACCGGCGTTCGAGCTAAGCAGCTTTGACGGCAAAACCGTAAGTCTTTCCGACTACAGGGGCAAAATTGTTGTGCTGGAATGGTTCAATTTCGAGTGTCCGTTATCCCTGTACCATTACAAAACAAAAAATACAATGGTCGAGCTTGCGAAAAAGTACAAGGGCAAAAACGTCGTCTGGTTCGCGGTAAACAGCACAAGCCATACGACTCCTGAACCGAACAAAACTTTTGCCGAGCGGCACAAGCTGCCTTACTTGATACTTGATGACAGGCCAGGGAAAGTTGGCCGAGCTTACGGCGCCGAGACAACGCCCCATATGTACATCATAAACCAAAGGGGCAGGATTGTCTATGAGGGTGCAATTGATGATTCGCCGATGGGCCGGAAGAAAGAAGGCGTAATTAACTACGTTGACAATGCCCTGGCGGAGCTGACCGCTCGTAAAGCGGTAAGCACCCCGAAGACCAAGCCCTACGGCTGCACTGTAAAATACGCTCGATAAGTGCAGAAGCTCGGGTTAGAGCGGTTTGTGCCAAGGCGTTAAGACTTCAGAATACGTATCGGCAGTAGAGGCTCTTCTTTGCCAAAGCGTGTTTTTTACGAAACACATTGGCAAGGAAGGGCCTTTTTTATTAAAATACTCAGCATGACAGATTGGAACAGGTCGGTTTGAGTAAAACACAGAGGCTTTAAAGAGCCAAATAATAAGTTTCAAGTGTCATTAGACTTATCGGCATTGACCTTCTCGCAAAAAGAAAGGAAGTGAAAGATGAAAAGGTCCTGGATTTCTCCAATCGTAATGGGGTTTGTGGTTTGTAGTTTTTTCGCTTATGGTAGATTACCACAGGCCGGCGCTGAAGAAAGGTTGACATACATCGACCTTATTAACAGACTTACCGACTTAGAGCACCTGGCAATGCTACCTGCTCCGGGCGAAAAGTGCGCTCAGTGGTCGAGCTATGACCGGCGGAGTAAGTATGATGAAACATCCGGTAAGTATATCAATTGGTCGGCTAACGGCGACGGCACCGGCATCATACGCAAAGAAGACGGCGAACTTGTTTTTGCCCAGATGGAAGGCCCCGGGGTCATCTGGCGAATCTGGTCGGCATTAGCAAGAGAGGGGCACGTAAAGATTTATCTCGATGGTGCCGAGGAGCCTGCCGTTGACCTGCCGTTTATAGGGTATTTCAATCGGGAGAATGAGCCTTTTACCCACCCTGCTTTGGTGCATATGACGGCAAGGGGGCAGAACTGCTATGTCCCTATTCCGTTCCAGAAGTCGTGTAAAATCACGGCGGAAGGAGATTGGGGAAGATACTATCATTTTACGTACACGAGTTACCCTAAAGGCACCATTCTGCCGACGTTTAAGCGTAACCTTTCCGCCGCCGAATCCAAGGCCCTTGATAAGGCCGCCAAGATTCTCACCCAGGGCTTCGACCCAACAGGCACCCGGCCCGGCCAAAGGACCAGCCACGATTATACGGAGGTTATCCACGGCCAGACATCGGGAGTTGTCAAGTTACCGGGACCCCGCGCGATAACAGCACTCAAGGTCAAAATGGATTTGCCCGAATCGCCCGACGATCGGAAAATCCTGCGTGAGCTTGTCTTGGAAATATATTGGGATGGCGAGCCAGAGCCGTCTGTATGTGTGCCTTTGGGTGATTTCTTCGGCACCGCGCCGGGTGTCAACAAATACAAGTCACTGCCCCTCGGAATGACGGACGAGGGCTTCTATAGCTATTGGTATATGCCGTTTGCCGAATCAGCCGTTGTTAAAGTGACCAATGACGGCGAAAAGACACGGACGATCATCTTCTCAATCACGGATGTCCCTCTGACAAAACCGATTGAAATGTTCGGCAGATTTCATGCAAAGTGGCACCGTGATATGTTTTTGCCGGACGAACCTGAGCGCAGAGCAATCGACTGGACCATGCTCAAGACAAAGGGCCGGGGACGTTACTGCGGCGTGATGCTACACGTGTGGAATCCCAGAGGCGGATGGTGGGGTGAAGGAGACGAGAAATTTTTCGTCGATGGCGAGAAATTCCCCTCTACGATCGGGACCGGCTCCGAAGACTACTTCGGTTATGCCTGGTGCGACCCGACGCTGTTTACTAACTGCTATCACAATCAAACAATCAGTATGGGTAACCGCGGGCACATCTCCGTGAACCGCTGGCACATTACTGACAATGTGCCGTTCCAAAAATCCTTCGAAGCAGCGATTGAAAAATACTATCCGAATAGCAAGCCGACACTTTATGCCGCCACTTCGTACTGGTATCAGGCGGCGGGCCAGGCGGACCCATATCAACCGACGCCCGTTACTGAGCGGACAGGATACTGGGGTCCGATCAAGATTTTTAGGGTCAAAGGGGCAATAGAAGGCGAGAAGATGAAGATCCTTGCGAAGACAGGCGGGAATGCAGCTCGGCAGGACTTGAGCGGGTTCGGCGTGAACTGGAGTAGCGAGGCGCATCTTTGGTGGATTGAAGCCAAGCCGGGTGATACGCTTGAGTTAGCTGTGCCGGTGGAGAAAACCGCAACATATAGGCTGAAGATGCAGCTTACAAAAGCGATTGATTATGGCATTGTGCAGCTTTATCTGGATGGTAAGAAGCTCGGCGAGCCGATTGACCTTTTCAACAACGGGGTGATACCAACCGGCGTTTTGGATATGGGTATCCATAAACTCAGCAAGGGTCAGCATACATTGAGAGTTGAGATTGTTGGTGCAAATAAAAAAGCTGTGAAGAAATATATGTTTGGGCTTGATTACCTCAAGCTGGAAGAAGTGCAGTCCGGTTTCTATCTGCCGGAGAACCCATCCTATACGATTTTTGATTCTGTGCGTGATTCGGTCAGGTTCGCAGAGCGCACGTTGATACCTTACAAGGGGCATCCCCCTGTTGGAAGGGGTCTTCGACTTTGTTGTAAGTCGAGCTTTGTAGATGAGCAGGGCAATGTAATGGGCTGGTATGATTTTGGCAATCTCGAAGGGCCGGGCTGGGCGGCAAATGCTATCGGCGGCGCTTATGAAATTTTCTTATTTGCACGGCATATCAGAGACCCATCTCTGGCCCAGAAAGCTCTTTCACTGCTGGACCACGTATTAGAGGATGGGTTTATCGACTACGAAACAGGATTCATCACCGGCTACCGTGACACTGTTACCAACAAATTCTGCCTCAACTACATACACAAAAGCGACTGGTTCTGCGCGGGCTCTATGGCAAAGGTGGCGTATCAGTTGGCTATTTTTAGTGACCTTCTGGCCGGTGAGAGAAAAGAAAAAATGCACCGTCTCGCGGTTAAAACCGCAGCGTGGATAGATGCCACTGTCAGGCCTGCCCCGAATGGATGGTATCCGCGACGGTGCAGGCCGACAGGCGAGCATTATATTAAGAATCCGTATGGTGATGATGATAAGTTACTCGGTGACAAAGAAATTCGTAACTTTGCCTACGATAAATGCCTTGCCGGCTTGGAGCAGTTTAAGATGAAAGAGGACAGAAACGGCGTGCAGACCAAAGGACTGCTCTTTATGGAGAAAAGCTGGGACACGGCTTATCTGTGGGAAAACGCCGAGGCGGCATTGGCCTATATCGAAGCTTATATTGACACCAACAACCAATCATATCTTGCCGATGGACTTACTATCCTGCGAGCGATAGCTAAACATCATCATGGCCAATATGGTTTCCTGACTGAAGGAGTGGACTGGAATAACCACGTGGGCAAGCAGCATCGTTTCAACCAGGCCGAGTACGGGGACATTAAGTACACTGAGCCACTTTTGAATAACCTGCATATTGTAGAACCCACGCTGATTGTAATTCAACTTGAAAGTGCACCTGGTAAGGCGCAGGCATTTTGAACAGCGAAATTTGGGAGATGAGGTCACTTTGCAAGCGGATTTAGAAGAAAATGCTCAAAAAGTTTGCTTTGTTCGCACAAATTTAGTGATATGAGGCAATTGATTTGGAAGAACGCAGTGAAATGAACGGCAAATGGGAAATCTCGAATAATATAGCAAAGAAAGGTGGTTTTGTAATGTATTCTCACAGAGAAATTATAACATCTGATTCAGACTCTTTTGTTGGCAAGGGAATAAATATTTTCATTGTTTTTTTACTTGTACTTGTTCCACTTTCCGGTTCCATGGCAAATAAGAATATTCAGGTAGATGAAATTGAGCAATCAAAGGATGTTATACGTTCACTGATTGAAGTATTTAAATCTACCCAATATGATTACGGTGGCATAGGAACCGCCCGTATAAAAGTTGGGCCAACGGGGGACTTTTTTGGAGATAAAACAGAAGAAAGGATGATCCAGTTCAAATTCAAGGATAATCTTTCTCGATCTGACTACCATTATTTGAACGAAGAAAAAGAGAAGGAGTTCGTATGCACTTGGTCTATCCATCGTAAAGGCGCCTTAGGCTATACAGGTGGACTTCTTACTTTGAGAAAAAAACCACGTGCTCAATTTGAACGTCAGTTCGGTTTCGACTTTCATCCGGAAACATTTTCCAAGCTTTGTGGTTTCCGCATGGATGCGGCAACATTATTGGAAAGATTATTAACAGCAGATAAAATAACAACAAATTTAGATGATAAAGGTATTTTGCATATTTCCTTTTTCAGGGAAAGTGCGAATGGTGGTTATAAATTTTCCTTTGATACAACTAAAGGATATAGAGTGGTTTCTTGGGAGATAGACAAAGACGTTCGTATAAGGGAACAAACGAGGCGTCAAAAGGGATCATATAAAGCGGAATGGGCAAATTATGACGGAGAGGGATGGTATGTAAAGAAAGCATTGTACAAAATTAACAATAAAACAATTGAAGTTGAAATAACTGATTTTCGTTTTAATCCCAATATTCCCGATTCTGAATTTACGGCTGATGGTTTAAATATTCCGATCAGAACAGATGTTTTTGATCAAGTTTTGGGTATAAATTACCAATATGGTGAACCTGCAATTAAGAAGCACCTGGTTCCGGGTGAGAAGAAGCTATCAAAAAAAGATGTGCGGAGTCTCTACAAGCGGGGTGAGCGGACGGTTTATCGCGGCAAAGAACTCGACACGATAGGCATGCCGGTAGGCGGCATCGCAACAGGGCAGCTCTATCTGCGCGGTGACGGAACGCTCGGCCTTTGGCAGATCTTCAACAAGCATATCTTCACCGGTTCCGGGGCAACCTGTTATCGCACCTACAGACCGGACTCGCCGGTGGACTCCGGTTTTGCCGTGATTGTGGAACAAAATGGCAAGATGTTTGGGAAGCCATTAAATCGGGATTTCGGGACCGTGGAGTTTATCGGTGTATACCCTATTGGTATTGTTCGGTATCGTAATGATGGATTCCCTGTGAAGGTTGCATTGTCGGCCTATTCTCCTTTTATTCCCCTTAATGCAAAAGATTCTGCTCTTCCGGCCACGCTGTTCAATATTGTGGTCGAGAATACCTCCGATACAAACCTCCGGGTAGGTATTTTGGGGTGGCTTGAGAATGCGGTCCTCATCGATTCCGCAAAGGCAGTACATGCCCTGCGCCGAAGCCGTGTCATCAATGATATAGGCCAGTGCCTGATTGTGCACACGGCGGAGGAAGCACCAATACCTAAAGGCACAGCAGAGCCACAGCCGAATATCGTGCTCGCAGACTTCGAAGGCCCGAACTATGGTGATTGGAAGATAACAGGACAGGCTTTCGGGAAAGGGCCTGCGAATGGCACACTGACAGGCCAGCAAAAGGTCAGCGGCTTTTTGGGCAGGAGGCTTGTCAATACGTTTCTGGGTGGGGATAGGCCCTACGGCACGCTGACGTCGCCGTCTTTCAAAATCTCGCGGAAGTTTATCAATTTTTTAGTCGGTGGAGGTAGTCATGTCGGCCGAACCTGTATTAATTTGCTTGTTGATGGCAAAGTTGTGCTCACAGCAACCGGCAAGAATAACGAAAAACTCGAATGGTATTTCTGGAATGTACAAGAATTTGAGGATAAAGCGGCGCAAATTGAAATTGTCGATAAATTCTCCGGTGGATGGGGGCATATCAACGTTGACCAAATTGAGATATCGGATAAGCCGCGAAAAGGGCCGATAGGACCAATCGACAAGCTCCCGGACTATGGCTCAATGGTATTGGCACTTGCAGAAAATGGAACCTCACCTAACGATGTTCGCAGACTTCTTACCGGCATTGGTGATTGGGCTGCGAAGCTCCATGCCGAAGACAATGTTGCCTATCCTGTTAGCGAAAGCCGAAGTGCGGCCCTGGCTACTCACAACGTGGAATTGGCCCCCGGTGCCAAGCGCCTCTATAGCTTTGTTTTATCTTGGTTTTTCCCTAACCACCAGAACGGCCGCGAGTACGCCAACCGTTTCAACAGTGCCAGTGAGGTAGCCGGCTATGTCCTCGATGACTACGAACGCCTTGCTGGCGATACGGCCAACTGGTACAAGACCTACTACGAGCACAGTACGCTGCCTCGGTGGCTGCTTTTCCGTTTGCACTCCACTGTCTGCAACGTTGCCACAGGGACGTGCCAGTGGTGGAAGAACGGCCGGTTCTGGGCATGGGAGGGCGTCGGCTGCTGTGCGGGCACCTGTACCCACGTATGGAACTATTCCCACGCCCCGGCACGTCTTTTTCCAGAGCTTGAACGGAGCGCCAGGGAAATGCAGGACTTTGGCGAGGGATTTGATTCCGAGAGTGGTCTGGTCGGTTTCAGAAGTAACCGCGCTTACGCCGCAGACGGGCAATGCGGCAGCGTACTCAAAGCCTATCGCGAACATCAGGCATCAGCGGACTATAGCTTTCTGAAACGAAACTGGCCGAACATCAAGAAGGCCCTCGAATTCTCCATCAAACAGGATGGCAACGATGATGGTCTTATCGAGAACAGCCAGCATAATACATACGACATCAACTTCGAGGGCCCCAATACGTTTGTCGGCTCACTGTATTTAGCTGCGCTTCGCGCCGGCGAAGAAATGGCAAAAGAAATGGGCGATGAGCAGTTCGCAATACGCTGTCGGAAGATATTCGAGAGCGGCAGCCGACTAAGTGTCGAGCGCCTCTGGGACGGTGAATACTTTATTCAGCTTGTTGACCTTAAGAAGCATCCGAAACATCAATATGCAAAAGGGTGCCTGTCGGACCAGCTTTTCGGCCAGGGCTGGGCGCATCAGCTCGGCCTGAACTACATTTATCCGCCGCAGTATGTCAAAAAGGCTCTGCAGTCGGTCTGGAAATACAACTGGACGCCCGATATTGGGCCGTACAACGCTGCATACAAACCTGAGCGCTGGTTTGCCAGGCCCGGCGAGGCGGGACTGTTTACCTGCACCTGGCCCAAGAGTCCGTACCTTGCAGCCGGCGTTCGCTACAAGAGTGAGGTCTGGACGGGCATCGAGTATCAAGTGGCCGGCAATATGGTCTGGGAAGGGATGGTTGACGAGGCACTTGCAATTTGCCGCGGCATCCATGAGCGTTATCATCCGGCCAAACATAATCCGTTTAATGAGGTTGAGTGCGGCGACCACTACGCGCGGGCAATGGCCAGTTGGGGCGTCTATACGGCCCTTTCAGGCTATGAATACCACGGGCCGAAGGGACATCTGGGCTTTGCGCCAAGGCTAACTCCTGAGAACTTCCGCGCCGCATTTACGGCCGCCGAGGGCTGGGGCACTTTTGCTCAAAAACGAGACAGAAAAACGCAACGCGAACAAATCGAGCTGCGATGGGGACAATTGAGTCTCAAATCTCTTGCCTTTACCGTTCCTGAAGATTTCCGCTCAATTAATGTTTCTGTTACAGCGGCAGGGCAGCCCATAGAAATCGACTATAAGCTCAAAGACGGCCGTCTCGAAATCACCCTGACAAAAAAGCTGGCTATCTTTGAAAACCAAACGCTGGATATAACTATTAACCGTCTGGACGAATAAAATACTACGGTCCCTTGAATACTCACATTTTGGTTGGCTTGATAGGCCATAGGCTTTCAAGTGGTTGCTATCTGCAAGACGTATGCTGCTACAGGTGAGCGGGTAAAAAATGTGAAAAATCGTCAAAAAGACTGAACAAAAGTACAGCGTTAGAGGTATAATTAATAAAACTGAGATAGGCAGGCTAAATCCATTATATTTGTCCGTGCCATCATAATTCATACGTTTGTTATTTCATACCAGTCCTGCCTCTAACAAATATAAGTGTTTCTCTCTTTGTAGAGACGTCGCTGTGCATTCTTTGGATTTTTCCTGAGGAAAGCCGGATTATGCGCAATAGGGACTTTGTTATATGCTTTTATTGGTTAAATCTAAAGGATTTTAACCAGGCAAAGACACGTGTTGCGTCAAAAACACCATTGTCTCTATAGCCAGAGAAATCTCTTACGGAACGATTCATTTGATAACGGAAGTGTGCTGCGGCTGCGTTGGCCGGAGTGTCATAATATATTATTCATTCTTTTTGAAAGGGTAGAAAAATGAGAGTCAAAGCAAATCTTGTAAGATGGCTGGTGTGCGTGTTGTTTCTAACTTGGCCGGTTCAGGCAAAATATGGGGGTGGCAGTGGAGAGCCAAACGACCCATACCTGATTTACACAGCCGAGCAGATGAATGAAATTGGCGGCGAGCCAAACGACTGGGACAAGCACTTTAAGCTCATGGCCGATATTGACCTGAGCAGCTTCACGGGAGCTAGTTTCAATATTATTGGATACTATGTATATTTGCGCGGAAATAAACCCTTCACCGGTGTATTTGACGGCAACGGTCATACGATCTCGAATTTCACCTACGCTTCTACAGGTGAAGATTGCATAGGCCTTTTTGGTTACGTTAGTAATCGGCGATGGGGAAAAGATGCCGTAATCAAAGATGCCGTAATCACAGATTTGGGATTGATTGACCCTAACGTCTATGCGGGAGCAGGAATTGGTGCTGGTTCGCTGGCAGGTCGGCTTGGAGAAGGAACTATCACCAACTGTTATGTTGCGAATGGCAGCATATCAGGAGAAAGACATGTTGGCGGCCTTGTTGGAACCAATAGCAACGGGACGGTCATTAATTGCACCTCAACCTCCAGTGTTGCCGGAGAAGATTATATTGGCGGTCTGGTGGGTACAAACTATGGCAAGTTAGTCAACTGTTATTCGCAATGCAGCGTTGATGCAGAGGACAAAATTGGCGGTCTGGTGGGACTGAATGAAGGTGTGGTAATGGCCTCGTTCTCATATTCCGGCGTCAAGGGGCAAAATGAGGTCGGCGGCCTTGTGGGACGCAACTTCTACCCCGGCGAGATCGTCGATTGCTATTCCAACGGGGATGTTCTTGGCCAGAGGTATGTGGGCGGCCTCGTCGGGAGTAACGCCAGTCGAAGTGGGCACGGCGGCGGTCTCTACTCGGGTACGATACGCAATTGCTACTCGGTTTCAGTTGTCTCAGGGGATCGTGAAATCGGAGGACTTGTAGGGCGCAATGAGGATGGTGAAGTCAGCGGTTCTTTCTGGGATATTGAAACGAGCGGCCAGACAATCAGCGATGGCGGCGTGGGTAGGACCACAGTCGAGATGCAGGATCCGAACACCTTTATAGATGCAGGCTGGGACTTTGTCGGCGTACCTGACGGCCCCAGCGACATCTGGGCAGAGCCGGATGGAGGCGGATATCCCGTTCTTTGCTGGCAGCTTCATCCTTTGCCGGAATTACCCGCATTCTCAGGGGGGACGGGAGAGCCTGATGAGCCTTACCTTATCTCAACGGCTGATGAATTGAACAGTATCGGCCATAATCCAAGACTGATGGCCGCACATTTTAAGTTAATTGACGATATTGATTTGGCCGACACCGAATTTTTCATTATAGCGAGCCCATTGTATCCCTTCCGCGGCACCTTTGATGGCAATGGTCATACGGTCTCAAACTTCGGTTACATTGCTGCAAACGAAACATACACAGGGTTTTTCAGGTGCGCGGCTGGCGCACAGATTAAAAACTTAGGATTGATCTGGCCTGATGTACACGTGGACAGAGGAGATTTCCATGGTTGCCTGATTGGGTTATTAGAAGAAGGAATCATCAAAAACTGCTACGTCGAAGCCGGCAGCGTTTCTGGATATGATTATATCGGTGGACTGCTGGGAAGGAATAGCGGCACAGTCACCAACTGTTATTTTACCGGGGATGTTTACGGCTATGATACTGTTGGTGGCCTTGTGGGAGAAAATTCGGGCACCGTTACGAATTACCGTTCGAGCTGCAGCGTTGATGGAAGTGATAATACCGGAGGTCTCGTTGGAGATAACGGCGGAAGCGTCATGGTCTCTTATACGAATGCCAGCGTTACGGGTAATTTTAGGGTTGGCGGCCTTGTCGGAGGCAACTCCGACGGAGAAATTGTCAACTGCTATGCCAAGGGAGATGTTCTCGGCCAACGTCATGTAGGGGGCCTTGTGGGTGGAAACGCCACAAGTGAGCGCGACATCAGTACAATACGCAATTGCTACTCGGCTACGTCCGTGTTAGACGGCTTTCAACCTGGAGGACTTGTAGGGAACGATCAGGGTGGCGAAGTTCGTGATTCTTTTTGGGACATTGAGACCAGCGGCCGGACCACGAGCCACGGCGGAGCTGGCAAGACCACAACCGAGATGCATACAGCTGGCACTTTCTTAGATGCCGGCTGGGACTTTGTGGACGAGACGAAAAACGGCACCGAAGATATCTGGTGGATTCTCGAAGGACAGGACTATCCCCGCCTCTGGTGGGAACTGATCGGAGACAACTCGCCAATGTTTGCTGGGAACTGAGCTGGGCATATTCTATCGCAACGTCGCTTAGTCTTCGAAATAACAAAATGGGCTGAGATACTATCAGCCCTTCTTTTTACGAGTCCAGGATGCTGTCAGCCGGAAATTCTACCCACAAAACCGGCGCTTACCACATCCACAGGAAATCTCTAAAAATCTTCTTGTATTCTTCCAAAATAATTGCAAAATGTTATACTGCAAGGCCCGGAAGTCTATTCGGGCGGCAAAGTAATTGCCCTCGAGGGTAACCGCCAGCCAGGCCAGAAGGAAATGCTTCTCAGGCGGCGCGGTCGAGTTGGCCCACGAGAAGGCAAGGTAATAGCTATTATAAACACTACTGAACCAGAAAGGAGCTAAAGATGAGTTCGGATACCCTCCCAAGACTTCACAACGCCATGTGGCCCGGGCTGGTCGGCAAAGGAAATGAACCGGGCCAGGAGCCACCGATCAGTCTC
>Ga0114922_10004699_pt1 | contig 12660 bp, 9 predicted proteins | sample AartaG_FD_100975 | JGI IMG/M metagenome (GOLD analysis project Ga0114922, IMG submission 100975) | Deep subsurface microbial communities from Aarhus Bay to uncover new lineages of life (NeLLi) - Aarhus_00045 metaG | ecosystem: Environmental > Aquatic > Marine > Oceanic > Sediment | place: Aarhus... | reverse complement strand
GGGCTGTTGATAATGGACCGATTTTACAGCTACGTCTATGATGATCCTTATTATTCTAAAGCACGCGAGAACACCCTGATTCTCGGGCACTCCTGCTGGCCCGATGAGAACTGTCTGTGCAAATCAACCAACACCCATATTGTGGAGGAAGGCTACGATCTTTTTTTCACCGCTCTTGAGGACATTTATCTCGTCTGGATTGGTTCCAGCCGAGGAGATGATCTCATCCGGTTGAGACCTGAGCTTTTTGACGAAAATATAACCGACAAGGATATCCAGAACTTTATCCATTGGCGGGAGGAAAGGGATAAGGCTTTCCAGACAGAGATCGATTTCACCGCCATGCCCGATCTTGTAGAGCTGAAATACAACGATCCCTTGTGGGAAATACTAGGGGATGCTTGTTTGGCCTGTGGTTCCTGCACAAATGTTTGTCCCACATGTAACTGTTATAATGTTCTGGACAAACCCGTATTGGGTGAAGATTCTTCTGAGATTCAGCGCTGCTGGGATGCGTGTACACTGGAGAATTATTCAGAAGTAGCAGGGGGCGAAAACTTCCGCAGGAAAAGATCGAACAGACTGAAACTCTGGTACACTCATAAACTTCAAGCCTACATATCCAAATATGGAAAACCAGCCTGTGTGGGTTGCGGCCGCTGTATTGTCACTTGTCCTGTCGATATAAATGTGAAAACAGTGGCCAAAACTCTTGACGGAGAAGATGTGGATTCTTTCTGGAATCGATTCCACCAAGAGGTGAGAAAATGAATATTGAAAAAAATGAATCAAATACAAACAATCCTTTTCTTCCAGAACCGGCAAGAATTGTCCGGATGTATCCTCTCACAGATGATGTCAGGTTTTTTCAAATTCGCATTGCAGAGATGGAGAAGGCTCTCTCTTTTAAATATCTTGTAGGACAGTTTGCCATGGTTTCTGTTATGGGTGCTGGTGAAGCGCCATTCTCGATTTCATCCACACCGTCGCGTCCTGGCCTCCTCGAATTCTGTATCAGAAAAACGGGGACAGTCACCAATGCGTTGTTTACATTAAAAGAGAACGATCTTGTTGGACTCCGTGGCCCTTATGGAAATGGGTTCCCAGTGGAAAAAATGAAGGACAAGGATATTCTTATCGTTATGGGTGGCTTAGGGGCGGCTCCACTTCGTTCTGTCCTTCTTTATTGTCTCGACAATAGAGACCAATTCAGAAGAGTTATTTTACTCCACGGTGCAAAAAGACCAGAAGAAATGATTTTCCGAGAAGAATTTTTTGCACTTAACCAGAGAGACGATTTGGAATGCTACCTAGCTGTGGATGAAGACGATACGGGCAAATGGAAAAAAAATATTGGTGTGGTCACCACATTGTTTCCAATGATCAAGGATCTTGATCCCAAAAACACTTACTCACTGGTTTGTGGCCCTCCCATCATGTACAAATTTGTCCTCAAAGAACTTGTCGGATTGAATATTCCTAAGGACCAGATTTTGATGACTCTGGAAAGACGGATGAAGTGTGGGGTGGGCAAGTGTGGACACTGTGCCATAGATTATATTTACACCTGCCTCGATGGCCCAGTATTTACCTATTGGGATGTTATCCATATGAGGGAACTCATTTAGGGGGAAGTGATGAGCAATGAAAAATTGAAAATCGGAATATATGAACTTACCGGCTGTGCCGGAGATGCTCTTATGATCCTGGATTGTGAAAAAGAACTCGTAGATATTTTTAATGCGGTAGACATTCAATCCTTTCTCATGGCTAAAAGTGACAATATCGATGGAGAACTGGATATTGCTCTGGTTGAAGGATCGGTCACGACCGAAAAAGAGATAGAAGAGCTAAAAGATATCAGAAAAAGGGCAAAGTCAGTCGTTGCCATCGGCCTCTGTGCCACTGTGGGAGGCATTCAAGCCCGTTTTCTTGATGCAAAAGAATGGGAGGTAAACTATAAAAAAGTCTACGGCGATGTCGATATGACCCATACCAAACCCGTCCAATCCAAACCCATCGATGCCTACATCGACGTTGACTATTATCTGCCGGGATGTCCTATAGGAAAGGAGCAATTCTTACACTTTTTCACACGATTTCTTAAGGGCAATCCCCCCGAGAAATCCCAGAATCCTGTGTGTGTCACTTGTAAATTCAACGAGAACGACTGCCTCCTCAAAAAGGGAATCCTTTGTTTAGGCCCCGTCACAACCGATGGGTGCGGTTCCATATGCATTAACCACAATCTTCCTTGTGTTGGATGCTGGGGTCCCTTAGATGTCGCTAACCGGACAGCAGAATTCTATCTCCTTGAAGAAAAAGGATACGATGTCGAAGAAATCAGGAATAAGATGGCCAACTATTCGGGTACAAAAGCGGCGGAATTCTTTAAGAAATTAGGAGAGGAGAAACGATGAAAAAAATAACCATAGAACATCTGGCTCGTGTCGAGGGTAACGGAGGCGTGACAGCCACTATCGATGGAAAAGTTGTCACTGATGTGAAATTCAATATATTCGAAGGACCCCGCCTTATCGAGAGATTGACCGTGGGAAGAACCCCAGAAGAAGATGTGAGTATGTCCCCCCGGATTTGTGCCATCTGTTCTATTTCCCACAAGAATGCTGTCCTCCGGGCTATGGAAAATGCCCTTTCCGTCACCGTTCCTCAAAAGGTTTATCTGGCAAGAGAACTCATGCATATGGGGGAGATGATAGAAAGCCATTCCCTGCATATCTACTATTTGGCATTGCCTGATTATGTGGGTTTTCCTAATGCCATTGCTATGGCCTCCAAATTCGCCTTCGAGGTTAAAATTGCCCTGGAGATGAAGGAATTCGCCAATCATATCATGAAAGTCCTGAGCGGACGTTATATTCATGGCGAAAATCCGGTTATCGGTGGTTTTGGAAAATTGCCCACTAAAGAAAAGCTCCTTTGGATAAAAAATCGAGCCATCCAGTTTATGCCGTTTGTTCATAAAACGGTGAGTCTCTTTTGCGAGCTGAACTATCCTGATTGTCCCGAAGAGGATACTCTTTATGCTTGTTGTGAAACAGGAGACAATGCGTATGGTTTTTGGGGGGATGCGATTTTGCTTTCGACAGGAGAAAAAATATTCCGGGATGACTATAAAAAACTTACAAACGAGTTTGTCGTTTCCCACTCCTATGCCAAACGGAGCCGATACAATGGAGAACCATACTCTGTGGGAGCTTTGGCCCGTGTGAATAATCTTGGGGAAAGGCTGGAAGGTGAAGCAGGAAAATCTTACAAAAAATATTTCAATGAGCGCTGGAAGAAGAATCCTCTTTTCCACAATGCGGCTCAAGCCCTAGAAATCCTTTACTGTTTCGAAAAAATCCCCCAATTGATCGATGAAATGTTCCAAATTCCTGAAGATCCCGCCTTGGTAAAATACACCGCAAAAGAGGGAAAAGGCACCGGGTTAGTAGAAGCCCCGCGCGGATTGCTCATACATCATCACGAAATCAGGGATGGCCTTGTTGATCATGTGGATATCATTACTCCCACAGCCCAGAACGCGGAAGACATCGAAAGATATTGTCAAATTGCTGCCCAAAAACTTCTTGATGAAGGTAAGGAGGATAAAATCAGGGATAGGATGGACATTGTGGTTAGAGCTTTTGATCCCTGCATCAGCTGTTCTGCTCATCTGGCCCGAGTGGAAAATGCGCCAAAAGATAGTTGGGAAGGAAAACTTGAAGACATCAAATCCCAAGGAGTGCCATTTTTTGTGGGAGTGGGAAATCCGAATCGTTCGGACGATGGCTTAGGTATCCATATCGCTAGGAAGTTGCGAGAAAAGGGAGTCAAAAATGTATGGTTTGAAACGGAGCTAAGAGGAAAAGAACTGCCGATTGGACATCTCAGTGATTACCCTATAGTTTTCCTGGATGCCATCGATATCCAAGAAAAGCCGGGAAAAATCACGATTATTCCTTTTGAATACATGTTCAGGCAAGCTTCTCTGAGCCACAAATTGGCCCCTTTTTGCCAAGCTTTTAAGAGCGATAAGCAGGCTAAAAACACCTACATTCTCGGCATTCAGCCAGAATCTTTGATAGAAGGAGAAAAAATTTCCAAACCTGTTCGGAACGCCATGAGTAAAATTCTATCCCAGTTTCTGAATTAAAAGCTGCGGATCGGAACAATTGCCGCGAAAAGATCAAGGTTTGGGGAATAATTCCTCATCTGGGCGAAATCCCAGAAAAGAAGAATGAATGACAGCCTAGGGATGTCTTGTAATTCAATTAGATTCAATAGTTTATAATTTTCTTAACTTTCTATGGGAGTCCGGGTGTGTTGGCACATTCCTTGCAGTTTATTTGTCCGGATGTGACAAATGGCAAACCAAGAAAAGAGAATCCTGATCATCGATCCGGATAGAAAAGAGAGGAAAGATTTAGCCGCTTTTCTTAGGGGTGAGAACTATTATGTTGAGAGCGGAAAAGGGATTCCTGATGCGATAAAAATGCTATCGGAAGGGTGTTTCCATTGTCTGGTAATGGATGTCGATCTGCCAGAAATGAAAGGTTACGAAGCTATACCCATATTGAAAAGTATCGATCCCGCTATAAAAGTCATTATGACGACAAAAAAAAACACAAAAAGACTTGAAGCAAAGGTGCGCGAGCAAGATGTATTTTATTACTTTATCAGGTCTTTTGGAAAAGATGAATTAAAAATGGCAATTAACAATGCCTTAATCAAATAAAGGAGAAACAAAATGGAAAAAGCAAAAATTTTAGTTATCGATGATGATCCTGATTTCGTGGACGCAATAACGCCAATTTTGCAGTCTGCTCAATTCAGTGTAATCAATGCTGCCAATCCTGCACAAGGAAAGGAAAAAATCCTCGGTGAAAAACCAGATCTTATTCTGCTCGATATCATGATGGACAGTCTGTTTGACGGATTCTCCCTGTGTCACAATATCAAGACGGCCAAAGAATTCAAAGATGTTAAAGACACCCCGATTATTTTTGTCTCAGCTGTGAAAGAAATGACCGGCTCCAGGTTCCAGTTTCAAGGTGAGGATCAAGGACTGATCGGACCCGACGATTATATCGACAAACCTGTAAAACCTGATGATCTGATTGCCCGTATTGAAAAACTCTTGAAAAAATAAGGTATTCCTGACATTGTCTGATGGATGTAAATCTTATTCGATAATCAAATGACTGAGCCAAAGCCGGTAGTCCTCGTGATCGATGATGAAGAGTTCATAAGGGATTCTTGCAGCCAGTTACTGGCAAAGGATGGATTCCGACCAGAAACTGCTGAAAATGGGACTATAGGCATAGAAAAGATTCAAAATGTCAATCCGGATCTTGTCCTTATCGACTTAAAAATGCCTGGCTATAGCGGTTTTGACGTCCTTGATAGAATTCAGGAATATAATCCGAATATCATTTCTATTGTTATCACGGGTTATGCCACAGTCGAATACGCTGTGGAAGCAATGAAAAAGGGGGCCTTTGATTTCCTTCCAAAGCCTTTTTCACCGGATCAGCTGCGCATAATCATCAGGAGAGGTTTAGAGAGAAGGCGGCTCATTCTGGAAACGGAGTCCCTACGCAGAGAAAAGAAACTCATGGAAGAAAATTTTATAACAATGGTTACCCACCAATTAAGAAGCCCATTGGGGACCATTGCGCAATATTTTGAGGTGATACTGGGTGGGATGGTAGGGAAAGTGGAACCAAAACAGGAAGAAATGCTCTCCAAAGCGCGAGATCGCTTAGAAAGACTTATGGAATTGATTAATGATTGGCTGGATTTGGCCCGAATGAATAGGGGGCAAATCGTCGATCGGTTCAAAGCTTTCTCGCTGAAAAAAGTCTTGAAGAATATTGTGGAATTCATGCAGCCCAGTGCCCAAAGGGAAAACGTCAGTCTTGAGCTAATCCCTTATTCTGGAAATGATTCGGTAGAGGGTGATGATGAAACACTCACGCAAGTTTTTTCCAACCTCATTTCCAACGCTATCAAATACAATAGACCGAATGGTCGGATAAAGGTGTCCATGGAGGAAAAAGAGGAATCGTTAGTCGTGGATGTGAAGGATACAGGAATTGGCATTCAAGAGGAAAATTTGCCTTACGTTTTCGATCAATTTTTCAGGGTGAAAAGAGATGGAGAGAAGAAATCCAAAGGCACTGGGCTGGGATTGTCTATTGCCAAGAAGATCGTCGATGCTCACGGAGGGACGATTCATGTCATGAGTGAACTGGGGAAGGGAAGCACCTTCACGGTTTTTCTGCCGATGGCGAGGCCGGCATCCGATAAAGATTAGAAAAGAGCGTTTCGTTGATAGATCATTCTGAACTTACTCCCGAGCAGAAAAATGTTGTGACAATACCTGCCCAGGAAAACAATCTTGTTCTTGGAACTCCAGGATCAGGAAAGACACAAGTGCTCCTTCAGCGAGTCGCTTATCTCGTTCAATCCTGTGGAATATCGATCAAAAATATTCGCATTTTTGTGGTTACCGATGTCATGGAGAAATTCATCCGGTGGGAGTTCGAGAGTATGGGCTATCCAGAGGAGACTGTGACCGCCTTTGACTATTGGTGTCGGTTTTTTTATTTGAACCATATATCCCAAGACCTGCCTAGAATCTACATCAATGGGCGTGTTGACGAAAAGAAGACCCGTTATTCAGTTTTGGACATCCTCAAGAATAATAAAAATCTCCAGAAAAATATGAAGTTTGTCTTGGTGGATGACGGACAGGATATGTCCATCGAAGCATTCGAAATCCTATCATTGGCTGCGCAACACATCACTGTTTTTTCCGATCCTCACCAAAATTTATCCGAAGAGACACCCTCGGAGTCGTTCGTTCGGGACATGCTGAAGCTAAACAGGAGAAACTTTTTGTTAAGAAGAGATTTTAGGTGTCCTCATCCTGTGGCGCAACTTGCCTCCCTCTTTATCGACGAGGACAAGTTTCGGCAAGCTTATAGCTCAGAAGTGCGGTCGGAACAGAGCATGTCAGAAGATCCCTTGTGCTGCATCGCGCAGTCTGAAGAACATGAATTGAATCACCTGTCTGAAGTTGTCCGGCAGAGACAAGCCATGAACGAGAAAGTAGGAATTTTTGTTCCGACTAACAGCTTTGTCCATAGAGTGGCAAAAGTCCTGAAAGAGCATGGGATCGAGACGGAAAAAGCCATTCCCATGGATGCACAGAATGTGATCCATAAGTCTTATGATTTTGGAAACGATCTTCCTAAGATCACAACTTATCCTATGGCCAAAGGCCTGACCTTCGACAGTGTGTTGATGCCACGGTTGACAGAGAATGCCTTCTCTAAGATTCCTCCATTTTTAAGACATCGGCACCTCTTTATGGGAATCACGAGAGCATCCAAATGGGTTTATATGAGCACGGTAAAGGGAAAGGAATGCAAGGAAATTCATATATTGAAGTCTGCTGAAACAGATGGGCATTTAACGATTTTTCATTGAACCGTATTTGAATGAAATAAAAAATAAAAGAAACCTCAGAGAAGTCCACCAAAGAAAATTCATGAAAACTCTCAGATAATATCAGCCAAAGCTATCAATTTGTTCAACTCTGTTTTGACGTAGTGATCTGTGCCCCATACACGAATAGTGTATCTGCCATCGGCCTCTGTCCCGCATGTGATGATTTTTGGCCCCATAATCAGGCAATCTTTTGTCTCTTTTCCATGACTCTCCAGGATCTTGAATTTCGATGATTTTTGACCTGGTGAAATGATGGTCAATCCACCTTTTTTTTCCCCGCAAGCTGAGGCATAGGTCGCAAAAATTCTGCCATCAAAATTGACACAAACACTTAAAAGCTTTTTGTTTATGGGGGAAGGGCAACTGTGAAAGTCTAGGTCGTCTAAATCCAATATTGCCATGTTTACATGATCCGTTTCGTTTTTCCCTGTGCGGGGTGTATTTTCTGTCACCACTAGAATTTTTCTGCTTTGGTAGGGTTTGATTTGCGAAATCTTTCCCCCTAAACCTGTGATGACAGTCACCACAGAATTCCTGATATCCCAGATCCTGAGAGTCCCTTCTTGGGTTGCTGAATAAATCCTCCCAAAATAATCAGAAGCAAGAGCAAGAACAGGTTGGTTATGTCCTTGTAAAACTTGGATAGAACAGTTGGCAAAATCCCAAACGCGGATTGAGCCATCTTTATGACCTGTCAAAACGGCATCTTTTGAAAAAGCTGAGGAGACAAGGGCAGGAGAATCCGTTCTTGTGAATTTCAATTTTTCATCTTTTTCAAAATTAATAACGACACATTCTCCAGTGTGATTGACTGAAAAAATCTTTCGACCGAGAAGAGTTATTCCTCTGCTTTTTCCTCCATTTGTGTAAAATATGCGATTATCAAGGAATGTGAGGATGAAAATTTTGCCTTCTTCTCCCAAGCCTGCGATTTGATCCTGGGCGTAGAATCGAATCTGTTTTGTTTTCAGATCATCCGCGTCGATGATGCCTATGAGATTCGGCTCTTTTTCTAAATCATTATTCAAATCCATCCTGAATATTCTTTCCCTATGGATCAGCGGTTCCGGTTGGACCTTTTCCAGCTTACTTGAAGTTAAGGTGAAAAATTCCTGTTGGCAGGATAGTTTGCCAGACCTGGTTTTCAGCGGACGTGTCTCTCTCTTAAAGTCTCCGATTCTGATCAATTCACCCCACGATCCGATCCTTTCCTTCCTAAATAACTCTTGGATCTCTTTGCTATTAAGTCGGCATGAAATAGAATTATCAAGGTCGTATAATATCGCTTTCCCTTCCCTGTAAATAAAGGTATCTTCGAGGGCGGGTTCTTCAAGGAAGGACAAATGGGTTTTCACGCTTTCCAACGCGATTTCTCTTTTTTCAAGGTTAAATCTTCTTGTAGAAAAAGTTGCCCGGAAGTTCACTTCCACATCTAGTTTGCCCCGGAAGTAAAACAAATCAATAATCCTTTGAAAATAGTATTTATCGCGGCAGCCATCTAGAATGATCAGTTTTTTGTCCTTATTTTCCTCAAGGAACCGGGAAAAGAATTCTTCAGGATTGTCTTCCTCTTCCGTGAGCGGATAATCATGATAATAGATTGGATCGATATGGTTTTTAAGCCATTTTATTCCCAAGATTCGGTTGAGTATTTTCTGGTCTTTTTTTCGGTCTCTCATCAAATACAAAATTTCATTTGGATTGATATCTCCGAATCCATTCATCAGGGATTGACAGAAGTATGTTTTTCCCGTGCCTGAATCTCCGTTCACTCCGATGATAGCTTTACCCTTTTTTCGTATTAAAAAATGAACGGTTTCAGAGAGCTCGTAAAGACCTTTCTGCGCTGGTTTTAGCCCGAGAATATTCACAGCCCCAACGTGATACAGATAGAGAGAATGAATGAATTCGGGCATGTTTATTTTTTTTAGAGCATTCACGCTTTCTTCAAAAACCTTTTTATTTTTAACCTGCAGCAGTTTCAACAAAGATATGATAATGTCTGCACTCACACCGCCGAAATTGTCCTTTTGGGATTTTCCTATCTCGCCTAGTGTCCAGGCAAGAGGCGTTTGTAATTCTGGTGAGGGATGTTCCGCATATTTTATCATTTTGGGCAGGGCTGGGAGAGACTCCAAGCCTATTTTTCCGAGGGCCATGATGGCTTCTTTTTTTTGCTCGTCAAGAAGAAAAAAGCAGCTCTCTTTTTGACTGGTGAAAAACTCCCCTTCGTCAGGCACTTCTAAGACTTTTATCATGGATTTCACAGCTTTCTTTTCTTTTAAATTGCCGAGAGCGTAAATAAGATTTTCCCGTATTTTGGAATAATTTAAAGGAATGCTGTCGATAGCGTTCAGCATCGTTTTGATCGAACGGGGATCTTGAAGGATGCTCAAAATTACAGAAGCGTTATACTGGATTCCACTATCGATCGCAATTTTATTATCCAGGAGAAGGCGGAGACATGGCCGAAGAAGAGCAGGGGAGGTTTCGGTTACTATGCCCATGGGAGGCATAATTTTTTCTATTACCAATGGAAGAATTTCTTCTCTTTTTTCCTTTCTATCGGCTTTCTCGAGCAGGGAATGGATTTTTTGGGTTATTCTGTGTTCTTCAGCAATTATCTCAGGCAAAACCTCGAGAAATTCAGGAGATGTCTTGCGAAGATGGTTTAAGATATGAGAGAGATATTGGGTCTCTTCTTCCTGGCTAGAGAGCTTCTCGATCAAGGTCGTCATCTCTTGGAGACGTTTTTTGTATTCTTGTTGTTGCTCTTTAGACCTGGTGTCCCAACGTGGAACAGGTAAAACGCTATTCAACCTGAAGGCTTCATAAGCGACAATCCATCCAAGTATTTCGAGAATGATCAAAAACACATATTTTTCGTCCATCTCGTCTTCCGCTAGAAGGCTTGGGTCGATCTCGTTATTTTTTTGAAGACTCAGAAAAATTTTTTTAGATATTATCCAGAAATCGTTTTTGATGAATGGCAAAAAAACATGCTGGATAAAAAAAGTCCTTTTCTCCTCTTTTAATGTCCAGAGATAAAAAAGAATTTCATTCGAGATGCAATCTCTCAGTGATTCTGGATTTTGTTTCCACCGTCCAGCCTGGTCGAGATAACTTTGTGCTGAGGGATCAAATTCTTCAATGAATGTTTTGCCTGATTGGATAAGATTTTCGCTGGAGGGGAAGTTAACGAATCGTTTTTTCATGCGAGTCGCTGCTCAACAGGATCATACCGGGGAAGATAAACTTTCGAGATCTTTCTCAATGTCTCGTGTCTCGATCCGAAGGAGCCATCCTTTTCCATAGGGATCGGCTTTCAACAAGGCCAAATTCTTTCGGAGGGTTATGTTTGACTGAGCGATCTTTCCGGTGACTGGCGACCAAACACGATGGACGTTTCCCTCAGCATCCGTTATTCTTGCGCAGACTTCACCCTGAAAAATGCTTTTGTTTTTTTTCTGCAAGTCGAGATAAACAATCGACACAATGGGATGGAGAAATTCGGGAAGAACCCCAATAGTCGCCAGATTTTTTCCCTCTTTACGTGTCCACGTATGCCCCTTCATGACAAATAGCCCATCCGGCATGTCGGGAAGTAAGGGCGCCTCCTTATCGCTTTCTGATGATTTAAAGGAGCGAGCAACCAGGCTCCTCAAGTCCTTGGGCGTGAAAGGTTTGGGAAGATAATCGAAAGCTCCAATTTTGATGGATTGGACGGCTGTTTTGATGGTGGGATATCCCGTTATCATGATAACATCCACACCGCGCCTGGCTGTTTTTAGCGAGGTCAAAAGATCCATGCCGCTTATTCCAGGCATCATGAGATCTGTGATGATCAGATCATAAAGATTTTCCTTATCTTTTTTGAGGGCCTCTTCACCGCTCAAGGCCATATCTACATCATAGTCCTCTGATTCGATAGCTTGGCGGATGCTTTTGCAGACATTTATTTCATCATCGACCACCAAGATTTTTCTTTTTATCTTAGCTTCCATTGTAGCCTCCTGATTTGATGAGTCATATTATTCTGAAATGGGCAGCCTGATAATAAACGTGGAGCCTCGGCCTTCCTGGCTTTTCACTTCAATTTTTCCCTTATGTTGTCCGATGATTCCATAGCTCACCGCAAGGCCTAAACCCGTTCCGCCTGCTTTCGTGGTGAAGAATGGATCAAACAGTTTGATGATGTTTTCTTTAGAGATTCCCAGTCCTGTATCCGTGAATTCAATTTTGATGTATCTTTTATTAGCTGATAGTTTGCTGATAATAGCCAGTGAACCTCCATCAGGCATTGCTTCTGCCGCGTTTAGCATTAAGTTTAAAAAAACCTGCTTTATTTTATCCAAATCGATTTGAATTTGAGGCAGATCGTTATCAAGCGTTTTTTTGATTTTTATATTCTGAAAAGTAACCTGGTTTTTTAAGATGTCGATGCTGAGATTTAAGATGTCGTTGACATCGGCGTAGTTTTTTTCCGGTGGATTCTGGTGAGAAAATTCAAGAAGCCCTTTAACGATTTCGCTGCATCTCGATGTTTCATCGGCGATGAGGCTTAAATTTTCACGAACATTGGAATTCTTCTCTATTTTTTCCAGCACTAGGTGTGTATTGATCAGGATAGACGTGAGAGGATTGTTGATTTCGTGAGCCACCCCAGCTGCCATTTTTCCCAAGGAAGCTAATTTTTCCGATCGGACCAAAGAATCCTGTATTTCTTGCAGTTCTTGTGTCCTCTCTTTGACTCGTTTCTCGAGAGTTTTGCCCCATTGGACGAGCTTGTCATTGGCCTTTCTCAAATTTTCTGTCATGAGATTGAAAGAATGTCCCAGTTGTCCCACTTCATCCTGAAAATTTATATTGACTTTGTGGCTTAATTCACCATCGGCGATTTTTTTTGTCGCATTGACCATTTGCTGGAGGGGCTGGATGATGGAAGAGGTTATGAAAAACAAGATAACGAGAAGAAAAATAACACTCAGGATGGCCATCCCTGCGAATGTCGCCATGACTTTGTTTCTTAGATCGATATAAGGCTTTTCGAGCATGCCCACATAAAGAATCCCGATTATATTGCCTTCGACATTTTTTATGGGTTCATAAGCTGAAATATACCAGTCATTGACAACAAAT
>Ga0114922_10004698_pt1 | contig 12661 bp, 12 predicted proteins | sample AartaG_FD_100975 | JGI IMG/M metagenome (GOLD analysis project Ga0114922, IMG submission 100975) | Deep subsurface microbial communities from Aarhus Bay to uncover new lineages of life (NeLLi) - Aarhus_00045 metaG | ecosystem: Environmental > Aquatic > Marine > Oceanic > Sediment | place... | reverse complement strand
TGCCGAAAACAAGGCCGGTCCAGCTGGCAATTCATTCAAATCGCTCTGTCGGCCTACTATTTCCAAACTCCTACTCCATCACTTCTGCCTCAGGCCAACATAAGGACCTGAACGGCCACAAACATAGATTGATTTTTCTGCAAAAAACGCTAAAAAACAATCCCAATAATCAATAGTCACCAAATAACTTGTCCTCGGTGAGAGCTTTCTTGCTTTGGAGTTTACCCCCGGGAACCACTCCCTTGGCCCATAACAGGGGACCGGGGATCAATAATCAATTTCAATCCTATGACCTCCGGGGTAATACCCCGATGAAGTTTTTTATTTGTCGAAACCGGCCTACAGTATGTTATAATAGAACCGGTCAAGCATCCAGCGAGAGGCATCATGTCTGAAAAATAATTGTTGGTTTGGGCCATCATTAAAGCGGCTGTTTTTTATGGAGTCAGATTATGAAAAACATGAGACTTTTGGCAATTGGATCGGTATTTCTCCTTGTCTGTCTTGGCATTAGTTGTCGCTGCGAGCGGCAGGAACAAGTGCACAAGCCGGATAGCATGACAATCAAGGGAACGTTCTTGACTTTATCCGAGTCTACCTATCCTTCTGAATCCCCATTCACCGTGGACAAACGGCGTATCGAGAATGTCACTATCGAAATGGGCACATTGATCTGTACTGCTGATACGGGGCTGTTCAACAAGGAAAACGGCCAAATACGCCTTATCGGGGATGTAGTGGTCCGCACTGCTGACGGCATAAAGATCACGGCCGAAGAGGTCGTTTTCGAAAGCTATTCTCCTGTGGAGAATAATAACAGTTTGGTCAGATAGCTCGTGTCGACCATGTACCATGAAATGTTTCGCACCATTTACTGATTGGGCACAACCCTGAATCTGTAGGGATAATTCCACCATCTAAACAATCAAGGAAATCATATATTCAAAAATCAGGTGTTTTCAAACAAAAAACGCCTAAAAACCAAGAACTACCACCAAAAAACAGCAAATGAATATAAAAAGCTCTAAAAATCGCCCAATTTTCGACAAAAAACGCTTAAAACTAACTCCTGTTAAGGCAGGAATCCTTAAATAATCAATCATCTATTATCAATAATCATTCAAAACCCAATCCCCAAACTCCTTGTTTTGAATTTCATTTTTCGGTAATTTGAATTTGTTTAGTATTTAGAGTTTAGGGTTTAGGATTTGTGCGAGATGCTAAATATGAACTAAAATCCGAGCACTTTTCAGCAAAAAACGCTGGTATTTTTCAACAAATTTCTAAATTTCTAAAAAAATTTTAATCCTTTTCCTCATAAGCACTTAGACTCATTCACTCATCACAAAATCCCCGAATTTTCGTATCAAACACGCAGGTACGTCTAATTATAGAGGGACTACTTTTTTTCCCCTCTTAAAAACTAAACCTGTCCTGAGTGTAATCGAAGGATACCAAGAATGAATAGTCAGTTAAATAATGAAAAAGCAGGTAAATCGAGGGAAAAAACTACGAAAACTGCTACTACTTTTCGTAGAAACAAACCCAATTCACCAAATGTCCAAATAAACGTAACTAATTTAATAACAATGAATTATGCAATTTTTACCAGTCTGACGAAAGTCAAAAACAAACCCAATCAAACCCAATTCAAAGCCAATTCAAACCCAATTGGCAAAAGGCCAAAAATGAACATAAATAACTTTCTAACAAAGGATTATAAAAATATATCCCGCTTGCCGGGTAACAAAACAAACCCAATTCAAAGCCAATTCAAACCCAATTTTGAACATTCGAATTTGTTTCGGATTTCTCTAATTCTTCATTCTCAATTCTTAATTCTAAATTCGTCGTTACTCCCTTTGTTTCTACTGCCTTTTAAATATAGAGGCGCGGCTGTTAACGGCGTCAAAATAAAAAATGCATATTATAACGAAGACAAATATTAAAGGAGTACTAAAATGAAACGGCTAATAGTTACCATCATAGTTACCATAATGACAATATCCCTTTCCGGCTGCTCCTTTGTCAGGGAGTACTACCGCGGCCACGCTCACCACGAAGTAATCGTAACAGCCCCGCGGCATCTGCCCGTAAGACACCATCGCTGGTATAATCCGCATACCCACCGCCACTTTGAAAGACGCCACCATCCCGGATCCAGACGCATGCACCATTAAACCTGCAGTAGTACAAGAATGGGGCTTGCTCCGCACGGCAAAGTCTATTCGGAGCCGGCCCCGCCTTTTTTTCTCATCTACACATATACTTATTTACCCATCTCACCTTCAAAAACCACAAGCTACGAATATGACTTGTGTTCTTTCTAACTTTTTCTCTTTTTTTCTTACCTTGGAAGTAAATTTTAACGATGATACAATTAGCAAAAACAGTGTTTTACAGCCCTGATAAAACCATAAAAAATGACCGGATTCATGATAAGTAAGCTTGAACCCATTTGGCCAATAATAAACGGATTATCAAGGTAAATACGAAGTCTGCAAATCCTGCAAATATTTGTCAACTGGTAAGCTGCGATAAACGTCTATATAATTGATGGTATATAATTTTCGTGATAAGGATAAATATGCTGTTTTTGCGGACGTATCGTAATCGAATAAAATGAAAGGAAAATGCAATGGACCTTAAAAAGTACTCTCGAATCACTGCTGTGTTCTTGTTTGTTTACGCCGCTGCCGCACTGGCCGAACCGTCTCTGACGGTCTATAATCAGAATTTCGCGGTGGTGCGGGATCAGATTAATCTCAAGCTGACAAAAGGTATAAATGAGCTGAGTGTTACCGATATCACCGCTCACCTCGAGCCGGACTCTGTAATCCTCCGCGACCCCAAAGGCAGACGTGCCCTGCAAATCCTCGAACAAAATTACCGCTCTGATCCCATTTCACAGGGTCTTTTGCTCTCTTTATACGAAGGAAAAGAAATCGACTTCCTTACCACAGACAGGGAGGGTGAACAAAAAATCAAAAAAGGCAGGATTGTCCGCTCCGGCTACGTCGCTCACCAGTCAGGTATGCAGCGGTATGGCTCTCGTTATGCTCAGACCCAGCGTACGCATGCCTATGGCCCAGCCGGCCAGCCAATTATCGAGGTCGACGGAATGCTACGGTTCGGCCTGCCCGGATTGCCCCTTTTCCCCTCACTGGCCGATGACACTATCCTCAAGCCCACGCTTCACTGGGTGCTAAACACCGACAGAAGCGGAAGGCTGAATGCCGAGCTTAGCTATGTCACAGGCGGCATGAGCTGGAAGGCCGACTACAGTATGCTCGCCGGTGAAAAGGGCGACCGGCTCGATGTAATCGGTTGGGTCACAATCGATAATCAAAGCGGAAAAACATTTGATAATGCACGCATCAAGCTTATGGCCGGCGACGTCAGCAAAATCCAGGATGACCAGGACCGCTATCGCTACTCCGGCATGATGTCCGAGGTGCAAGCTTCTATGCCCTCACCGGTCTCGGAAAAGGCCTTCGATGAGTATCACCTTTACACTTTGAACCGTCCGGCTACGCTTCACGACCGCGAGACAAAGCAGGTCGAGTTCCTTCGCGCCGAAGGTGTAAACAGCCAGCGGCTGTATGTCTATGATGGCGCCAAGATTGATTATCGCCGGTACCGCGGCTGGACGCCCGACAATATCCGCCGTAACAGGGACTACGGAACCGATTGCAATCCCAAAGTGTGGGTCATGAAAGAGTTCGAAAACTCGGGAAAAAACAACCTCGGTATCCCTCTGCCGCGCGGCGTTGTCCGGTTCTATCGGCGCGATGATGACGGCCAACTGGAATTCACCGGCGAGAATATTATCGACCATACCCCGAAGGATGAAACCGTCCGCGTTTATACGGGCAACGCCTTCGACCTCGTCGGCGAAAGAAAAAGAACGCATTATCAAATCGATACAAACGCCGACTGGCTGGACGAGGCCTTCGAAATCAAAGTGCGCAATCACAAGGAAAACCAAACCGTCGAGTTCAGGGTCGTCGAACATCTTTATCGCTGGATAAATTGGGACATCGTTCAAAAGTCCGACGACTTTATCAAGACCGACAGCCAGACCGTCGAGTTTCGCGTCCTTGTCCGGCCCGGCCAGGAAAAAGTCATTACCTATAAAGTCCACTACTCCTGGTAAAACCCCCGTGACTTTCTTCGAGATTGGGTTTGTTTTGCATACAAATAGTTGTATTTTTCATCGTTTTTTCCTTTGATTTGCCTGTTTTTTGATTATTTAACTGCATATATGACATTTTCAAATCCGAAATTCTAATCCTTCCCATTCGACTACGCTCAGGGTAAACTCTTTCGCTCAGGATGAAGCATAGTATTAATTATTTAGAGGGGATAAAAAACGCTCCCTCTATAATTAGACGTACCTGCAGGTTTGATACGAAAATTCGGGGATTTATGGGTGGGTGAATTTTGCTAAGTGCTTATGAATAAAGGAATAAAAAAAATTTTGGAAATTTTGAAAATTGTCGAAAATTACCAGCGTTTTTTGTCGAAAATTGCGAGATTTTTATTGAATTGGGTTGCTTTTTTGTGCTTAGCTCCCCTGTTGCGAGTCATGATGACTCTTCGACTCCGCACAGGGAGAAGAGAAGAATTAAGCTTAGTTCCCGGGGACAAGCTCTGGATAAACTCTGGGTAAACTTCGGAGTGATAAAATTAGTGCGAACCGCAGGTAGAAATAAGAATTTAGAATTAAGAATTGAGAAAGAAGGATTAGGTGTTTTAGATGTGTTTTATGAGGTTTTATAGGCTGGTTTAACACTGAGTTTCATAAATACCTCTATTATATCACCACATTGCAGCCGGAGAGAAAAAGCGAGCAGGATATCCCTAAGCATCAGGTTCGAAATGCTATTGGTGTATTAGCCATAAGATAAAGTTGCTGCCTGAATAAGTCGATGGATTGTATTAATAGCTATGTTTATTTGCTTAAGGGAGATTGTGTAAGGCGGATAGATTAATTTTTCATCCTTAACCTAGCTCAAAGTTTGCCTTTGAAACATCTGAAAGTTGCATAGCAATCCGGTAGATGCCCTCAGAAATCAGGGGCCAACAGATGAACATAATTTGCAAATACAGGAGAAAAAACAATGGTTGACAGAGAACAGTTTAATGACCTATTGCCGATTAAGAACCGGAACTTTTATACAACTCATGCGATGACCTCTTCCCGCGCGTGGATGAAAATCGGGCAGGTGATGAAAAAAGAAGTCATTACCATTTCACCCAATGAGACCGTGACTACAGCGGCGATAGTGATGTCTGAGAACAACGTTTCCTGCATCATTGTTGTTGATAATGGGAATGTGACAGGCATCCTTACCGAGACAGATCTTCTTAAAAAAGCCGTGGTCGAGGCCAGGGATGTACATAGAATGGCAGTGGCCGTAGTAATGTCATCACCGGTGGAGACCGTACCTTCTAATTTTTCGGTCCTTGAAGCCAGCAGAATCATGGAGACTAAACACATCAAGCGCCTGCCTGTCATGTCTGAGAATAAACTGGTCGGAATTTTAACACAAACTGATCTGGCCCAAGCTTTGACATACTATGGTACGTGGAGAGACATTGCGGAGATAATGAGTAAGAACGTATCCGGAATACAGAGGAAAGCAAGCGTAGCGAAAGCCGCAACCATCATGTCTTCTCGCCATATTTCATCCATCACAGTAATGGAGGGAGACCAGGCTGTTGGTATCCTCACGGAGAGAGACATTCTCAGGAGAGTCATCGCTCTGCAAAAAAATCCACACCATGTCAAAACAGAAGAAGTAATGTCTTCTCCAGTGATAAGTGTCTGTCCAAGCCTTTCTGTTTTCAGCGCCAGTAAGACCATGGAAAATATGAATATTCGCAGGCTGGTTATCATTGAGGACAAGAAGTTATGCGGGATTGTGACTCAAACAGACATCTTCATGGCGATTAAGAATAAACTACAAGCTGATGAAGACAAAAACCACAGATTACTGGAGGAATCCAAAAGCGCCATATATACTACCGACTTAGATTACATGATAACCTATGCTAATCCTGCATTTACCGAACTATTCGAGGTCTCTGAACCCCAAGAATTCATTAATCAATCATTTCTGCCGGAACGGTTTTGGTTTGATCCGAAAGAAAGAGAACAGTTCTTAGCCGAGGTAAAAGAGGATTGTTTTGAAAGCAAGGAGTTAACTCTCAAAACTTCCACAGGCAAAAAGATATACGTCACAGTTTTTTCCACCTTTATCAAAGACCTCCACGGAGAAACGAACGGAACACAGGGAATAGTCTATGACATAACAGCGAAAAAGGAACTGGCGGCACTAAGAGAAGCAGAGGAAGCCCTGCGTCAGAGTGAACAGAAATGGCGGTCACTAGCAGAGAACATTCCTGATGTTATCTTCGCTGTAGGCAAAGACGGCAGGATTCAGTTCCTCAATCATACTATGGCAGGGAACGCTCCGGAGAATGTGATTGGAACCAGTATTTATGAATATATGCCGCCCGAACAACAAGAGATAATGAGAGCATCTATCGAACGTGTCTTCCTGACGGGGAAAGTAGATTACTTCGAGATTGATTGGCATGGCGAGCAAGAATCAGAGACCATATGGAAAACACGCGTCGTGCCTGTCATGGATGGTGGACAGGTCGTTGCAGTGAATCTAATTTCTACAGAAATAACCAAGCAAAGGAAGTCCGAGAGAAGACAGCTTGAGCTTCTTGCTACTGGTATAGCCGAGCGCAGAAAGGCAGAGAGAAGACAAGAGGAGCTTCTTGATAAATTCGAGAGCATCAACAGTGAGCTAAAAGACTTCTCAAATATAGTCTCACACGATTTGAAGGATCCATTGCGAATGATCCAGAGATTAGCGCAGTGGGTATCAGATGATTACGCCGACAAGCTCGACAAAAAAGGAAAGGAGCAGTTGGATTTGATCTTGAACCAAGTGAATCGAATGTACAACTTGATCAACGGTATCCTAAAGTACTCGAGAGTAGGATATCTGGCTGAACAAAAGGTTCATATCAATCTTAATGATCTTATGCCACAGATTATCGATACGGTCTCTGCACCGGAAAACATTACCATTGTGGTCGAGAATGAGCTGCCTGTAATCGAATCAGAACAAACGCGCATTACCTGGGTCTTTCAGATTCTACTGAGCAATGCCGTAAAATGTATGGATAAATCACAAGGCCAAGTAAGAATAAGCTGCGTTGAGGAAGACGATTTTTGGAAGTTCAGCGTCGCCGACAACGGGCCAGGAATTGAAGAAGAGCTCTTCGAAAAAATCTTCCAAATGTTCCAAACAACTGAGCCGCAAGACAAGATCGAAAGCACTGGTATTGGCCTTTCACTCGTGAAGAAAATCGTTGAGACTTACGGAGGTAAAATCTGGTCTGAATCAAAGCTCGGGCAGGGAACTACTTTCTTATTTACATTACCAAAACAAAATTGCATGGTTATGGATGCAAAACTCGAAACCAGTACTATTGACTGAAGATTACTGTCAAGCTGATAGTATCGTACACCGTAGCGCCAAATTCTACCTTAAAATGGTGGAGCTGTTCCGAGATCTCGAACAGCAGAGTATATTTAAGGAACTGGTTTACCGGAGGGTCGAACAAGAAAGAGTCTTCACCAAAAAAACAAAATTTGATGACTAAGATGAATGAGTACTTAAAGAATTATCTATACTATTTTTTCATAGAGTTGTGAAGTTAAAATAGTGTTGTTGAAAAAGGTTCACAGGAGACATATTAATGTCACTCCATGCCGTTTTCAGAACGAATAAAGAGGAAGGTGATTGGGGCCATGGTATGATTATGGTACACGGGAGAAAGTATCGCGTATTCAGAACGAGTCCATTGTTCGGTGATATGGGTTACGGTACTGTTAAAGTAAACGGTAAAACCTATACGGTATATAGAACGAAGAAAGAAGATGGTGATATCGGTTACGGCGTAGTTAATATTCAATACAAATCCCAAAAGAAACAGGGCAAAAATGACACGAAACAACTACCGTATGACCTTGCTGAAATCGTCCGTCTTTGGCCGGAACTGCCAGAGCATATCAAGTCGAAAATCGAGGCATTGGTTCAAACTCATAGCAAGGAGGCGATTTGAATGCCGCAGAAACCAACCATGAACGATATTTATGATTCAAAGACAACGGATTTGCACTGCGCTTTAATATTGATTAATGTGAATTCCACGTCAGGTGCGGATTGACAGACAACAACAAGGCCAAGGGGAAATGCGGCACTTCGATGTTTGACAGGCTCAGGGACGCTTCCATTCAGGCAGGCCGTTTACCCATGATGGTATGTGGGTGGTAACGAGGGGGTCGGCCGGGTAAACTCAGGGGAATTTAGAATTTAGAATGAAGAATTAGAGAAATCAAAAAGCAAAACGAGCGGCTCGGCGTTTTGCTTACCACGCAGGTATATGGGTGGTTACGAGGGGGTCGGCCGGGGTATATTCTGCCTGGGTATATCGTTTTGTTCTGACAGCGGCTTCGGGTGTGAAGTAAATAAAAGATTTACCTCTGGGGGGCAGCTCATCTTTGTTCAGCCACCAGTAATACTGTTTGTTGGTTTCGGAGACTTCGAAGGCCCGAAAGCCCGCGTAGCCGCCCTTGTCCGCCATTGTAAATGAGATAAACGGTGCGATAATCGGTGCCCTCACTATTAACCAGGGGTCATCCCATCGGTCTGCGCCGAGTTTGGGGACAGGAATAATCATCTGTCCGGGCACCAAGTCGGCCTTTATTCCGAAACCGTTCGGGTTGTAGGCCCTTTTGTCCTGGTCAAACCACAGGCCGCTCTCGTATGAGCCGATGGAGAAACTACAGCCGGAAATGAGCAAAAGCAGTGGTATGAATGTCAGTTTTACATTATTCATTTTGTCAGGCACTCTAAATTATATTTAAAAGGCCCCCGGACGTTTTATCGGCCTTTTTTTATCGGCAAAGAAAGAGGACGGCTTTAAATGATTAATGATAATCCCCCGGGGATAAATTGACGAGTGATAACCGAGATATTGCAGCAGAGAAAATGGCAGAGCATTCATACTTCGTACCGATAAAAAATGTTACTTCGAAGAACGAGAGTCCAAACCTGTCTGTTATACGGCCAAATCAACCGGTTCGTTAACGGGCTGTTCGGCAGCGGCAATGTTCAGGCCGCGCAGATCGTTGTAGATGGCGAGGAACTTTTCGTAGGCAACGCCGTTGCCGTTCGGCTCGGACAATTCGGGAAGGATTCGAAGATTGGTGACTGCATTAGTCAGGTCGTCCGAGGATGCCCTAAAAGCAGACTGCAAATTCACAAGAAACGTTTGCCAAGGGAACCCAGTTGCAGCACCGCTTTCATTGATGTCACTGTTTTCGATCTCAGGAGTAGTATTTTCCTCCGGGGTTGGTTCCGAGGGAGGAAATAAATTTTGCAGCGCCTTGACAAACTCATCAAAGACGTTAGCTAAATCGGCAGGCGGCTCACCTTGATATTCTCCTGCGGCCTGAGTGAATTGTTCATGAAGCCCCATCACAATTGTAATCTGCCCTTCTGTCAGCTCATTTTGGCCTTCGAGGAACGATGTAACAACGCCACCGACAGATTCCAGAACGCCAGCAGCTTTTTCAGCGGTTACGGTCTGGAGTTTTGCGGCCTCGATAGCAGCCAGCTCATCGAAGAAGTTTATCCGAAGACGAACGTCCGATACGCCCTTGAAATGGCCTTCCAAAAGATTACGCAATACTCCCTTTTCAGTATCAATCTCCTGAATCTGCGATTGAGGCTCTGTCGATGAAGGTTCTTCAACTTGAGGAGGTTCCGGCGGCTCCTGAGGCGTTTTTTCAACCTCGGGCTCGAGCTGGTCCGGCGTTTTAGGTTTAATAAACGGCTTTGCCTGCAAGCTTGTTCCATCGATTTTCATAAACTGCCCCCTGCAAATTAACGATAACATATTCCAAGTACATTATCGGCAGTAAAGCCTAAGACTTTAGAAAAAAGCCCATTTTTGCCAAATACAGGGGTATAAGTAACCTTGAATAAGTTTTTGATTTTAATTTGTATGAGGTTTCGATGGAGATGACAAATATTATATCCAATTGACAAAGGCGGGCCGGAGGGGTATGATTTTTAACGTTACGAACGGCGGGATTGGTGCCTTTTATAGATAGAAAGGAGGCATAAGAATATGTGCAAAAGACAAACAAACCAAATGGGGCGGGAATTGAAGAAAGAAGCAAGTGAGACGGCGGCGCTTTCGAGTATCCGAGTAAAAGGCCACTTCAGTTTCATAAAGACAGCCGTATTTGTTCTGCTGGTTCTGGGGTGCTCGGGGGGGACAATATGGGCGATAGCGAGCGGATATGCAGGAAGAGTGCAGGGGCTGGCGGAGGAGATTGTCCTTAACGCAGAGGAGCTGAGGGATGCAACAAGCGAGTCGGCTTACAACCGCATCGAGGTGGATGAGATTCTCGGTGAACTGAAAGAACTGATTAGTGAATACGAAGCGGTAATGGTCTTTGCCGAAAGCCCCTATCCGGGAGAAATCATGCTGGGCAGCACGCCGGGCGGTGACAGCACGTGGCTGGAGGCGCTGTGCAGCACCCGTTACGAGGGGCCGTTGAAGGAAATACGAATAAGAAGGACCGGACACAGGGCGAACTACCTGAGAATCAATGATATTGAGATTACCTATAGTACACCGGCCGGATGGGGCAGGGAGACCTTTAATAAAAACGGCAGGGTCAAGCTGTATAGCGGCGGTATGTTCAAATTAGCCCTGCCCAGACCGATGCGGATAAGGCGGATTCGGATTAGAATCAATCATGAATCGACGGGCCTGGAGATTTCCGGGATTCCGTATCATCCCGAAGGGGCGCCGCGTTTTCCGAGAAGGATGCGCCGTATGGCCGCAGAGCAACGCGGTCCAACAGAGATACTGTTGGGGACAACGCCCGGAGGGGACAGCACCTGGCTCGAAACTCTATGCAGTAATCCCTCTCACAAACCCATAAGAGAGATATGGTTGAAGAGGACGGGCAGGAAGACATCGTATCTTAGAATCAATGATATCGAGGTCACGTATCTGACGCCCGGGGGAAGACGTAAAGAAGTATTCAATAAAGGCGGAAGGGTCAAGCTTTATCATGACGGGATTTTCAAACTTTCTTTAGCCAGGCCGATGAGGGTCGTCAACATTCGTATTCTGGTCAATCACAAATCGACTGGATTAGAGGTCTATGGTGTTTATTAGTCTCTTAGTGCAGAAGGTAGAAAAAAGAGCACAAGAGCCCCCTGTAGTAAGTCAAAGGAGTAATTTTCGGGGGTAAAGTCCAAGGTATAAGTGCATATCTACGTACAATCCTGCTTTTACCGCCATAATAAACGGGACTTTATATATTTCATTTTTTTTGTTGACTTTGTTAATTGGGGTTATTAGTATAGTAGAGACAGTTCTCGTGCGATTAGTAGGTATCTGAAGGAGGGGAGGAATATATCCCCAAGCCATCAAATTGCCTTTTACTGCTTCGAGAGCAGCCCGAGGACATTGCCTGTCAGGCAGGGCTTCAAAGAGTGGATACATTGTCCGGCTCCTGGCTGGCGGTTATGGGCGGCGAGTCGCTGGTATATTAGTTGACAAAAGAAAGTGCACGTGAAAGGACGGAGAAAATGAGCACAAATAACACAAATCCAGGCCGGTTGATAGCCAAAGCAGGATTGTTGATTTTGGGGGCAGCCATGCTGATTATGGCCGCGGGGATATCGAGAGCGGAACTTTCGGAAAAGGACCCCGCAGCATCAATAGGTAAGAATAAGGAGCAACGGGTTCGTGCCAAACAAAATTATGTACAGGGTGAGGTCATAGTCAAGCTCATGGACGACCAATCAAGCGGAATATCTCTTTTATCACAATCCGGCCCTTCAACAGCGATTAGAGACAAAGCCATCCTCCGTCGCCTTGAAACCGAATATGGAGTATATGAAGAAGGCCCGATTTTCAAGGGCGGCCACGAGGGACCGGGAAGTCAGACACGGGGCCAAATCAGCCTGGCAACAGCAGAACCAAAAGGGCGTTCGACAGGCGGTAAATTGTCACGTTTCTACCTTTTGAAAACCACCGACAAAGTCAAGAGCATCTGTGCCCGGCTCAACGAGGATTCGGAGGTAGAGTATGCCCAGCCAAATTACATTTATCGAACCTGCTCCGATCCGAATGATCCGGAGTTTCCCGACCAGTATGCTCATCAACTAATCCAAATGTCCGATGCCTGGGACATTTCAACGGGCAGTCGCGATGTGGTGGTGGCGGTTACGGATACCGGTGTTGATGTGAATCATCCCGACCTTAAGGACAATATCTGGATGAATCCGGGCGAGATTCCGGAAAACGGTATCGATGACGATGAGAACGGCTTTATCGATGACATTCACGGCTGGAACTTCGAGAATGACAGTAATGAGGTCACTCCAGAGGGCGACGACTGGTGGGACATTGGCGGCCATGGCACACAGGTTGCGGGGGTGATAGCCGCGGTGGGCGATAACGGTATAGGTGTTTCCGGTATCAACTGGCAATGCAGTATAATGGTTTTGCGGCTGAGTATCGAGATTACCTCCGAGGAGAT
>Ga0114922_10004697_pt1 | contig 12663 bp, 12 predicted proteins | sample AartaG_FD_100975 | JGI IMG/M metagenome (GOLD analysis project Ga0114922, IMG submission 100975) | Deep subsurface microbial communities from Aarhus Bay to uncover new lineages of life (NeLLi) - Aarhus_00045 metaG | ecosystem: Environmental > Aquatic > Marine > Oceanic > Sediment | place... | reverse complement strand
CGGTCCCTGGAATGTAAGTAAAGGAAGCAAGAAAATCGGTTACCAACCGTTTCCGGAAGGAATTATATTCAATAATTCCCCTGAAGAATAGGTATTTATTGACCTGATAGGTGTTTCTGCTTCTTATAATTGTATAGTCATATTCTTTAACAGAATCGGTATCGCGAAAAAAGTCGGAATAGACTAAACTCAGATTTAGATGAAGCTTTTCCGATGGCAGGTAAGTTATTGTTGCTGAAGTTTCATTTCCACTTCCCTGGTACGGATTTGCGATGTAGCGGATTTTTTTCCCGTAATTATAAGAAAGTCTGAGATAAAATTGTTTGGTAAACTGGCTGGTGGCTATTATTCTTGCACCGCTGATGCTAAACTTTTCATCTGAAAAAACCTCGGTTGCATAGCGGTAACCAAAAAGGATTATTGAATCTCTCAGGAGAATAAACCTCAGGTCAAAAGAATTATATGTTTCATAAAGACCGCTAAATTTATCTCTGATCTGGGTGCTGTGGATCATCGGGTCAATTCTCTTGATTAGTTTTGAACGTGGATAGACCATCTTCAATATTCCTGATCTAAACCTGGTAATGCCTGTGCGGGTGATATATCCTGTTTCTGTGCGGAAGTCTTTTGTTATATCCTGTAGTCCGAGCATTAGAATCAAGTCTCTTGTGCTATAGAAGTAGTGAAGTCCTAGTGCATGCCCATTATCTTTAGGGGATTCTTCATTTGACTTACCTAACGATTTAAAAGCGTGATATCCGAAAATACTTGATTGGTTTATCCTTAGCTGGCCATCTAATCCAAAAACTCTGTTAAAACCACCTTGGCGCTCCCTTCCTGTATAGAATCCTTCCAGGTAACTATCCTTAGCCAATGACCGTTTATAGCGAAGGATTCCAAAATGCGCATAATTCTCTGTTTTTGTCTCTGGCAGCTCATCCATAGCATAGATCAGAGCGACGGTGTTCTTGCTGCCGATTCTACCATTCATTTTAAATCCAACTAAAGGATCAACAATCGTTCTTGTATGCACAACTGCGCCAAGAGGATCTCCAGAATTATATCCCCCAAAATTGAACTTTTCTAAACCTTCAAGGAAAAAGGGCCTTTTTTCAGGAAAAAAGAGGGCGTACCGCAAATTAAAATCAACCTGTCCAGCATCCGCTTCAACCTGACTGAAGTCAGGATTGTAAGTTCCGTCAAGGATCAAATGTGATGTAATTCCGTACTTTGCGGTTAAACTGGGATTACCAACACCTCCATCGGACGTCAAGTCTCCTTCATCGACTGAACTGCTGTGGCTGTAGGTAGTAGCAGGAAGTATCTCAAAAAGAGTATAGTGTTTTATGTCGTGGAAAATAAGGGGTCTTGTCTGGGTTAAAAAATTCGGTCCTTGGGCCGGATCCAATGGAGGGTAGGTTCCTGCTTCAGAGCGACGGCTTATTTTTCGCTCAAAAATCACACCCATCTTCACCGGGTCTTTGTAAGAAAAACGGATACTTTTAAAAGGAATTCTCAGTTCAATTGTATATCCTTCTTCATCTATTTGCCCTTCGCTGTACCATACCGTATCGACGCTAAAATCCTCTTGTCCACCTTCAAACCTGGAGTCTCCCTGTATACCCAATGGATTACAATATAGCGCATAAAGAGACTGGTGGTCATTAAAAGAATCTAAATTGATACAAACCTAGTCATCAGAGTGTATGTTATCTCGGCTGGTTAAAGAGGCTTTTATTTTGTCTGGCTCACTGTCAAAACACCTGAATGCGAAATAAAGATTCTCCCGGTCGTAAGCATAATAAACTATTGTATTCTCAACCATATCGATGCCGTAATCTGGGTGGTATGTCTTAAAGCCTGTCTCATAGGGAGCTTTCTGCCATACCAGGTCATCCAGCTTCCCGTCAATCACTGGAGGAGTATCCGTTTTATACGGTATAAGCAGCTGAAGCTTCTCCTGCGCGGATAAAGATAATACTGTCAACAAAATTGCAAAAACGAATATTAGAGAATTTGCTTTTTTGCTGATTTTTAATTTTGTACACTTGGCAGTCATTTTTCTTTATCGCTTCATAGAATGAGTGCTTATATCATAATAAAAATTTTAAAGTCAAACCGTATGGCGGACGTTCCTCCCAATTTTGATTGAAATATAATATTTGGGTAGGTAAGATAGTTAAAAATTATATTGTGATCAGCAGGATATTTTATGTCAGGCAAAAATTCCTCCAAAGTAAAAAAAATTGTCAAAACAGTAATATCAGTTTTCTTATTTTTAGCATTGATCTTTGTTCCAGCAGGCACGCTCAACTGGCCTGAAGCCTGGCTCTTTTTTATTCTTTACATTTTAATAGTGGTAGGACTTTTAATATGGTTGAAAAAAAATAATCCAGATCTGCTCAAAGAGCGAATGTCAGTTAAAAAAGACGTCAAAAGCTGGGACAAAATCATTATAGTAACCTACACTATCTTCCTTATGATACTGCTTGTAATCACAGGCCTTGATGCAGTCAGGTTTCGCTGGTCAAATGTGCCATTTGTTTTAAAAGCTCTTGGGTTTATAGGCTTCATCCCCGCGATAGTATTTAGCTTATGGGCAATGGTTAAAAACACCTACGCTTCTAGCATGGTAAGAATCCAGGAAAACCGCGGACACAAAACCTGCACCACAGGTCCCTACAGATACGTCCGTCACCCTATGTATGTTGGTGTAATTATCTTAGTCCTCTGTTTTCCTCTTGCTCTTGGCTCATTCTACGCATTCATACCAAGCTCGATAATAGCAATCCTCTTTGTACTCCGCACATTGCTTGAAGATAAAACATTAAAAAAAGAGCTTCCTGGCTACAAAGAGTATGCTAAGAAAGTGCGATATAAGTTGATACCCGGAATATGGTAGAGGGGATTTAAGTCTATTTTTTTTCATGTAAGGAGCAAAAAAATGTATAAGAAAACTTTTGTTCTGATAATATTCCTTTTTTGTGCCGTATTTTTATCAACTTGCTTTTCTAAAGGGAGTTATGCTCAAGAGAAGCAAAAAATTAAAAAAGTTGAAAATGTTGTTGTTATTTCTAATCCCAAAACTCCTATTCCGAAGAATGGCTTGAAGAAGAGGATGGTTTTTAAAGAGGAGCTTTCAATAGGTTCAATTGAAGGAGATGAAAATTATATAATATGATTGTGTATAAAATTAGAAGTTTGTAGGTGATGTTATGTCAAGTCCTGTAAACAAAATTATTGCCCTAGGCTGTGTTGTTGGATTAGCTACATTGCTCAGCATGAACTGTGCCTCAACTTCTTATGTCCGGACAGAGCCTGAGGCTGATATCAAAACTGAAATTCATGCTGAACCTAAAATTATGATGAAACCATATCATCGCTCGATGAGTGAGGAGATGAAAATATCGTTTGAAAGGGCAGACGAAATAATCATAGGTGTTTACACAGGTGCCCATATGGATAAACAAAATGGTGAAACATTTTATTTTGACAATTTTATGCGTTTTAACAAAAAAACTTTGAGATGGGGTCCTGTCGAGAATACCCTCCTTCCGGTCCTTTCTTTTGAGTTTAAACCAAAAATTATCACTCGAGAAGAGTTTAAATACTTATCTGAGCTGGACAAAGTTGGAATTTGCTGGGATTATCTCGAAAAGAAAAGATACGTATATCTTGTGGAAGGCAAACATTCACTCGTTTTTATCGAACAAATAGTTGATGAAGAAAACAATAGCTCATACCGCAACCTATTAGACACGTATCCTGTGACTAAAGATTGTAATGCCAAGGTAGTATTTGATTTGATGGTGAGAGACAGGGACATAACTATAGAAAATGTCCTTCAAAAGTGGTAAATTCTTTAGGTAAAATCACGATAGCATCTTTGACTGTTGACGGTTAGCTCATTTGGGGTATTAAAGTTAATTATAGTGAAAAAAAAGAACGCTAAAAATCAGGTAGATATACAAGCCCCCGGTTGCAACGCCTTTGAAGATTTTCGTAATCTATCACATCGGATAATGCTCCTTGCCTTGCGTGGCCTTTTGAGGATCGATTTTTTGAATGAAGCCTCGAAAATCTTGATGGAATTCTCAGGATGTGACTCTGTTCAAATGTGGCTAAGAGAGCGTGGCAAATATTATTGTAGTGAAGCCACGCGTTCCAAAAAGCACCCGCTCCGCTTTAAAATCATGCCCCCGTGGAAAGTGATACAGGCAGAGTTATACCAAAAGTAAGAAAAAACTCACACCTGGATCACTTGTGTCAGGATATCATTCTTGAGAAATTTGACTCTTTCTTGCCGTTTTTCACGAAGAGCGGAAGCTTCTGGACAGCTGATGCAGAGAATTTTTTTGCCTCTTTCTCAAAGCAGAAAGAGAAAATGAGTGTTAACAAATCAATTGTTGATGAAAATTACAGATCTCTGGCTTTGATCCCTATAGCAGTTGAAAATGAGAACATTGGTCTTTTGCAACTAAGGAGTGCCTCCCCAGGTTACTTTACAAAAAAAGATGTGGAATTTTATGAAGGTGCTGTTCAGATGCTTGCGGTTGCCCTGATACACCGGCGTGCGCAAGTGGAATTACGGGAACGAGTTAAAGAACTCACATGCCTTTATGGTATTGCCAAGCTGGTTGAACACGAAAGCATTTCTCTTAAAGATATCCTTCAGGGCATTGTCGAACTTCTTCCTCCTGCCTGGTTATATACAGAGATTGCTTCTGCCAGGATTATCTTGGATGGACATTCTTACACTTCGCAGCGATTTTGTGAGAGCGATCAAAATCAGGTTGCAGATATTGTTGTGGATGGCGAAAAACATGGAATTGTTGAAGTGGTTTATTCAAAAAAGAAACCTGACCTCGATGAGGGGCCTTTTCTTAAAGAAGAACGAAATTTGATAGATACAGTCGCCAGAGAAATTGCACTAATCATTGAGCGAAAACAAACTGAGCAGGATAAAGAAAGGTTACAGGAACAACTCCAGCATGCTGATCGGTTAGCCACTATTGGCCAGTTATCTGCAGGAGTGGCTCATGAGTTTAATGAGCCTATTACTAGTAAAGCATATCCAGGAAAACTTCAAGGATACTGAAGTGATGATGATCACGGGTTATCCTTCGATTGAAGGTGCAGTTGAAGCGGTCAAATCCGGAGCTGAGGAATATCTTGCTAAACCCTTTACTGATGAAGAATTATTTGTTGCTGTCAAGCGTGTCCTCGATAAATTGCATGTCCGCAGAACTGCAAAAAAGAAAGTTCGTAGGCTCCCTTCTATTCGTCACGATCTTATCGGTGAATCGAAGGCCATGCACAAAGTTTTTAATGCCATTAGGAAGGCAGCATCAAGTTTGGCTACAATTCTCATAACCGGAGAGAGTGGAACAGGCAAAGAGCTTGTGGCTAGAGCCATTCATTATAATAGTCCACGCGCTTCGGCTCCATTTGTGCCCATAAACTGCGGAGGTATTCCAGAGGCATTGCTTGAAAGCGAGCTTTTTGGGTATGTAAGGGGTGCTTTTACTGGGGCCGTGGAAAGCAGGGCTGGCTTTTTTCAAACTGCAGAAGGGGGAACCATTTTTCTGGATGAAGTAAGCGAGACAAGTCTATCGATGCAGGTCAAACTCCTCCGTGTTCTCCAAGACAAAGAAGTTTTTATGGTTGGAGAAAGGCGCCCACAAAAGGTGGATGTGAGGATAATTAGTGCAACCAACAAAGATTTGCTCAGCCTTGTAAAGAAAGAAATATTTCGGGAAGACTTATACTACCGCCTAAATGTTATTACTGTTGATATTCCTCCTCTTCGGGAAAGAGAGGAAGACATCTTTTTATTAGTCCATCATTTTGCAATTAAATTTTCCAAAGAGTGTGGGAAACCTACACCGCGATTTTCTGAAAATGCCTTGGAAGTTTTAAAGAGCTATTTCTGGCCTGGGAACGTGAGAGAATTGGAGAATATAATCCAGCGACTTGTCATCATGTCTGAGGGAGATATTATAGATGTTCCAGACCTTCCTTCCCTCATGCGCTTCTCAGCTCTTAAAGGAATTGGGCTAGGTCGAACTTTAGCTGTAGTTGAGGCCGAATATATCCTTAGCGTCTTGGCAAGCGTGAGTAACAATAAGACAAAAGCAGCAGAGATACTCGGGATCGACCGCAAAACTTTGCGTGAAAAATTAAAAAAAATAAAAGTGCCCCCCTCCTCCAAATAATTCCATTGCGGGAGAGTTTCTCCCCGCCGGTACAAATCTCCCCGGTTATCTTTGTATCCTTTGTGATGCCAATGAAGAATGTCTAAAGATCGCTTTGAATGTCTCTTCAAATAACTCCTTATTTTTCAATAGGTTATAAAGCCCAATTCATCTTACTTTCTAAATATAGTTGCCTCCTATTTGGAATCACAAAGTTGGCACTAAATATGCAATATAGATTTTTAAAACAGGAGGTAACAATGAAAATTAATAACCGTAGAGGAAAAGATAAGGCAGGATTAATCCCTATTGCAACAACCAAAGATTGGAAATTGTTATATTTCCAACATGGTAGACCCGGTCTTGAAGAAAGCATCCAGTCCATAGGATTATGCAGGCACTGTGAACTCATTGATATTTGTGCGATTCCAAAACCTGAGAGTGGAGTCTGGCGTTGTGAATATTACAAAGTTTTAGCAAAGAAGAAAACCAATCTTTATGAAAATGTCATAAAACAACTTGAAAAAGCAGAAGGGATTGTTCATTTTGACCGGGACATTTGCAAGATTTTGGCAGAGACAATGAACGAGCTTATTGTTCATTTTCCGGTAAAAATGGATGATGGTAATGTCAAGATGTTAACCGGTTACCGAGTACAGCATAATAATTCACTGGGGCCATTCAAAGGAGGACTGCGCTTCCATCCTTCAGTTGATATCGACGAGATACGGGCACTTGCGACCTTAATGACCTGGAAATCAACGATTACTAATATCCCGTTTGGTGGTGCAAAAGGGGGGATACAGCTTGACCCAGCAGATTTCAGTTTCGGGGAGCTAGAGAAAATTACCCGGCGCTTCACATTTGCTTTAGGCAACAGTATCGGGCCAGAGTATGATATTCCTGCACCGGACGTGAATACGAACCCTCAGATCATGGCCTGGATTTTGGACACTTATCTGTCGACAGTAACCCCGAATGAGAGGAATCGTTGTATCCATGCTGTTACTGGCAAGCCCATCGAATCAGGTGGAAGCCAAGGGCGTGATAAAGCAACAGGCCAGGGTGTAGTTTTCCTAATCGAAATATAGGCAAAAGATCACGGGTATAACTTGAAGGGTGCCAGTTATTTAGTTCAAGGATTTGGAAATGTGGGCTCTTGGGCAGCACATTTGATGAAAAAGAATGGATCAATGCTTATTGCTGTTGAAGATGTAACAGGAGCTATCCTTAATAAAGATGGCATTGATCCTGACGACCTTGCAGACTATGTAAAAGAACACGGCGGCGTCCTCGATTATCCAAAGGCAAAACCGATTAATCATGAAACTTTCTTTAACACAAAAGCTGACATATTTATACCTTGCGCTTTGGAAAATCAAATCACAGCTGAAACAGCAGAGCTGTTGAAGGTTAAACTTGTTGCAGAAGGTGCCAATGGGCCCACAGATCCAGAAGGTGATAACGTTTTACAACGCAGAAAGATTGATGTGATACCTGACATACTATGTAATTCTGGAGGTGTAATTGTTAGTTATTTCGAGTGGCTCCAGAATAAGCGCAGTGAGTTCTGGGATATTAAAGAGGTAGATCATAAACTGCATAAGATGATAGTTGATGCCTATGTACGGGTACGTGATACTGCTGAGGAATTTAAAGTGGATTGGCGGACGGCGGCTCAGATCGTTGCTGCTTCACGGCTCGAGATGGTTTACAAAGAAAGGGGGATCTTTCCTTGATGGATTAGTAGAATGTAACATATGGTTTTAAGACACAATAAATATTGTTCTAACAAAATTAAATATCCAAGAAAGTTGATATATTGGGATCGCACCTAAAAAACCTCTCCGTTTATAATTGATTTCCTATAAAATTTATGACAGTTAAAACTTAGAATGCCATTTTTTGCACCAAAATTTCCCTTTTAGAAGAATAAGAGGAAGGGATAGGGACATAACTATAGAAAAAATCCTTCAAAAGTGGTAAATTCTTTAAGTTCATTTCAACGAACATCTTTACATTTGGGCGGTTAGCTCAGTTGGGAGAGCGCAGCGTTCGCAACGCTGAGGTCGGGGGTTCAAATCCCCTACCGTCCACTATTAGGAAACAGGAGAAAGAATAATGAGCAGTGAGATTTTAATTTTAGCAGGAACAGCTGCTACTATTGGATTTGTCCACACGGTGCTCGGACCTGACCATTATCTTCCTTTTATTGTGATAAGCCGTGCTAGAAAATGGTCTTTTTCCAAAACCCTGCTTATATCTTTTTTCTGTGGACTGGGACATGTACTGAGTTCAGTGGCTCTGGGACTAATCGGGATTGCTCTTGGAATAGCTGTTTTGCGACTGGAAAATGTTGAATCGTTTCGGGGAGGAGCAGCAGCCTGGCTTCTTATCGGTTTTGGCTTTGCCTATTTTATCTGGGGACTGCACAGAGCTATAAGGAACAGGCCTCATAAACATATTCATGTCCATGCTGATGGCGAAGAACATGAACATCTACACGCTCATGAGGTAGAACATTCCCATGTCCATGATGAGAAAAAAAGAACAAGCCTGACTCCCTGGATTCTTTTTACTATATTTGTATTTGGGCCATGCGAGCCTTTAATCCCTCTAGTAATGTATCCTGCAATGAAGCAGAACATACCCGGGCTCATCTTAGTCACTGTAGCTTTTGGATTGACGACAATATTAACAATGCTAACCATTATTGCTATTTCTTCCTGGGGAGTTAGTTTTATCCGTCTGGGGCGCTTAGAAAGATATGCTCATGCCTTAGCTGGAGCTATGATATTTATCTCAGGGCTAAGTGTTCAATTCCTCGGGCTGTAATCTTCTATTATCCTGAATAGAGCTTTCCTCATGATATTTATCGTTGACTGCATGCTCGGTAAGTTAGCCAAGTGGCTAAAAATTCTCGGTTTTGACTCTCTCTATTTCAGCAAAATAGAAGATTCTGATCTCCTGGCTCTGGCCCGGAAGGAAGGACGAGTCCTTCTCAGCAGAGACAATGAATTGATTGATAAATCCCGGGACATTCAAACCCTTTTTATAAAAAGTGAAAATTGGAACATCCAGGTTGAGCAGGTCTTAGATGATTTTAACCTCTGGAAAGATATCAGCCCTTATTCTCGCTGCATTGAATGTAATGTTAGGCTCAAAGATCTGCCAAAAAGCCGGGCCAGGAATTTAGTGGCACCTTTTGTTTTAGAACAGGCGGATTCGTTTTCCATCTGTTCTGGATGCGGCCGCGTCTTCTGGAAAGGAACTCACCACCAGGATATGGAATTCAAAATTGAGGAAATATTGAAAAAGAAAAAAAAGAGAGAAGCTGCCGGGCTTCAGAAAAAATCCTAAGAGAAAAAATAGCTGCTCGTGCCCACATTTAGGCTACCTTCATCCACATATAAAAAATTCTAAAGATTTTCAAGAATTCATTGATTTCTGTCCAAGAGATGATTAAAATTAAACTTAAATTGATTTCCCTCCCTAAAAAAATAGAGGTGAGAAAATGAGCATCATAAGTAAATTATTTGGAAAATCTCCGTTTGAACCTCTTTACCAGCATATGTTGAAGGTGAAAGAATGTGTGGACTTAGTCAGGCCTCTCATGGATGCCCTCCTTAAAGGAGATGAGAAAAAAGTGAAGGAAATTGCAAAGAGAGTCTTCAAGGCAGAACATGAGGCCGATCTTGTAAAAAAAGATATCAGGAATCATTTGCCCAAGAGTATTTTTTTACCAGTAGCAAGAGGTGACCTCCTGAGGTTTCTAAAAGAGCAAGATCACATTGCTGATTCAGCAGAAGATCTGGCTGCTTTGCTTATCCTAAGGAAAACAACAGTGCCAGAAGAGCTTAAAGACGAAATACGTGATTTTGTCGATAAAGTTCTTGAGACATATGAAATGGCGATGACTGTTTCAAGTGAGATCAAAATCCTGGCGGAGACCTCTTTTGGAGGTGTTGAAGCTCACAAAGTAATTGAACTGATTGAACAGCTTAAGGTGAAGGAGTGGGAAGCGGATAAAGCTCAGATGAAGGCAGCCAAAAAATTGTTTGCAATTGAGAAGGAATTAGATCCTGTTTCTGTAATGATGTGGACACGCATTTTTGATGAGCTTGGAACTTTAGCCAATCATGCTGAGAATGCCGGAGATCAAATGCGGATGATGCTCCACAACCGCTGAAGCCCAACATCTCAAAATTTCTATTATTTTTAGTTTTCCTGATAAATAAAGGTTGGTGAATATTGTAGATTTTGAGAGATGAATGGTGAATCTTTATGGACGCTAACTTTATCCTTATAGCTGCAGTATTAATAGGTCTTTACAGCGCAATCAACATTGGAGCCAATGATGTTGCTAATGCTATGGCCACTTCTGTTGCTTCAAAGGCCCTGACTATAAAGAAGGCTGTTGTTGTGGCAGGTGTTTGTGATGTTCTTGGGGCTGTTCTGGTTGGAAGTCACGTAGCCAATACAATCCGGAAAAGGCTTATTGACCCTATGCAGTTCAGCGACAAACAGATTCTTTTCCTATTTGGGATGCTGGCTGCTGTTTTAGGGTCTGCACTCTGGGTGAATATAGCCACTTTTTTCAAACTTCCTGTATCAACCACTCATTCCATTATTGGGGGAGTGCTCGGCTTTGGCCTTGTTAGCGTTGGATTTGCAGGGATAAAGTGGAAAGTTGTGCTCTATGTTGTTTTGAGCTGGCTTGTATCTCCAATTTTTGGCGGTATTATTGCTTTTACAATTTTTTCTATCATAAGAAAATTCATCCTGAGTTCAAAAGAACCTATTTCCCAGACAAAAAAAATAGGCCCATTTTTTACAGGGATCGTATTCTTTATCCTGTCTATGTCTATAATCTACAAAGGATTAAAACATCTCCATCTTGACCTTGATTTTTCTAAGTCTCTTATTATCTCTCTGTGTGTGGGTTTTGGAGGCTTCTTGTTAGGTTCTTTTCTTCTTCGAAGATATAAGGAAAAAGATACAGACCCTTATTATCAAGTTGAAAAAATGGCTAATCCTTTACAGGTTCTCTCTGCCAGTTTTCAGGCATTTTCTCATGGAGCGAATGATGTGGCTAATGCCATTGGGCCGATTGCAGCCATTGTGGTGGTTGTACAAACTCAGAAAGTGGATATGCAAGTTGCCATCCCGCTTTGGCTGCTGCTTATTGGAGGTGCCGGGTTAGCATTCGGAGTTTATACATGGGGATATCGGGTTATGGAGACTGTGGGGAAAAAGATCACATCTATAACCCCGACACGTGGTTTTTCGGCTGAATTTGGGACAGCCACAACAGTCCTCCTTTGTTCACGCCTTGGCATGCCTGTATCTACCACACATGTTGCCGTGGGCAATATCATCGGAGTTGGCCTGGCTCGAGGAATTTCTGCTATTAACCTGGATGTGATAAAGAAAATATTTTCAGCGTGGATTATATCCCTTCCTGCTGCAGGACTCTTCGCTGTTGCGATTTACTTAATTCTTAAATTTATTTTTATCTAAAAACCTTATAGCCTTTGATAGGAAGTTTTCTTCAATTTGCCCATCCTTGTGACTTCCTCTAAATTTGGACATTCACGTTAAATGAGTAAGGAAGCATCTTTATTTCCGTGATAAAGAAACAGTCAGGCAAACTGATTCGTCAGCCCGTGTATTTTCCCCAGCGAGGAAAATCCACTTATTCCTCTGCTCGCTCTCCTCTTTGAGGAGCCATGCCCGCTCGCCTCCGGATGGCTTCCTAACCAGATTGCCTGACTTCCAAAGAAATTGTCATGGAAATAAGGATGTTTACAATGAGTAAAGAGAGATTGATTCATGTGAAAAAAAAGTCGTATACTCTATAAATGAATAAAAAACGAAGAGACAGAATTCTCGTATGAATAATAAAGATAATAGAATGTATATGAGAGGGAAAAAATGGAAGATCATATTAAAGTTATTGGTATTTTATGGATTATCTCAGGGATTTTTGGATTATTTTTTGCGATTCTTGTTTTTGGTGTTCTTTTTGGTGTGTCCTTTATTCCTGATGTTGACTATCACGCTTCTGAAATCCTGAGGATTGTTGCCATTTGTGGTGGCATATTTATATCAATTTTTGCAATCCCTGAAATCATGGGTGGCATCGGGCTGCTCAAAAAAAAGGAATGGGGAAGGATCCTGGTTTTAGTCGTTTCTTTTTTCAACCTTATCTGGTTTCCAATATGGACTGCTCTGGGAATTTACTCCATTATAATTTTACTAAATAAGGAGAGTACCCAGATTTTGAAGTCTTAACCATAAAAAGCAGGATGATTTATTATAAGGATCAGCTGAAAGAGACTACATTAACCCGACTTTCGCCAATATAATTTAAGCATCTCTTAATTCAATTATTTTCAATCATTTACAAGCAATCAACTGTAGCACCTAACTAGATGTTGTGTTATTTATTTGCTAACATCCTTTATAT
>Ga0114922_10004696_pt1 | contig 12664 bp, 9 predicted proteins | sample AartaG_FD_100975 | JGI IMG/M metagenome (GOLD analysis project Ga0114922, IMG submission 100975) | Deep subsurface microbial communities from Aarhus Bay to uncover new lineages of life (NeLLi) - Aarhus_00045 metaG | ecosystem: Environmental > Aquatic > Marine > Oceanic > Sediment | place: Aarhus... | reverse complement strand
GGGATAAGTGATATAATAATAGATCCGGGGATAGGTTTCGGCAAGACCGTTGAGCATAACCTGGAGATTATCCGCGATCTGCGGAGATTTCGCCAGTTCGGCAAGCCGGTGCTCATTGGCGTGTCGAGGAAGTCTTTCATCGGGCGGGTGCTGGACTTGCCGGTGCAGGAGAGGTTGGAGGGAACCGCGGCCGCTGTGGCTCTATCGATAATCAACGGCGCCGATATTGTGAGAGTGCATGACGTGAAGGAGATGGCGCGTGTGGCGCGGATGTCGGATGCGATAGTCGGACGAGGGAGAGGGTGCAATGACTAAACTTTTCGGCACGGACGGTATTCGTGGTGTCGCCAACATTGAACCGATGACCACGGAGACCGCGTTGCGTGTGGGACGAGCTGCCGGGTACATTTTCCTGAGGGACGACCGGCGTCATCGCGTACTGATAGGCAAGGATACGCGTCTTTCGGGATATATGCTGGAGAGCGCTCTGGTTGCGGGAATCTGCTCGATGGGCGTGGATGTACTTGTGGTCGGCCCGCTGCCGACGCCGGGCGTCGCATACATTCTGAGGAGCCTCCGGGCTGACGCGGGGATCATGATCTCTGCCTCACACAACCCTTACGAGGACAACGGCATCAAATTCTTTTCGCCGGGGGGGTTCAAACTAGCGGATGATGTCGAGCGGGAGATGGAACGGCTGCTGTCGTCGGGCGAGATAGACTCGATCAGGCCGACGGCGGGGCATGTGGGAAAAGCGTTTCGCATAGACGATGCCGTGGGGCGGTACATAGAGTTTGTCAAAGCAACGTTCCCGAAAGGTATGACGCTCGAAGGTGTTAAGGTCGTTGCGGATTGTGCCAACGGTGCGTTGTACAAGGTAGCGCCTCGGGTGCTTGAGGAGTTGGGGGCCACAGTGATTCCCATGGCCGTTGAGCCGAACGGGGAGAACATAAACGCCGATTGCGGATCACAATGCCCTGAACGCATGATGGAGAAGACGCGCGAGGTAGGCGCCGATCTCGGCCTGTCATTTGACGGTGACGGCGACAGGGTGGTTATGTCGGACGCCAAGGGGCAACTCGTTGACGGCGACTGTCAGATGGCCATCAGCGGGCTCGACCTGGCGACGTCGGGCGACCTTGCGGAAAACACGGTGGTGGCGACTGTCATGAGCAACGTAGGGTTGGATGTGGCGCTTGAAGAGGCCAACGTAGCTGTCGAACGCACCCCGGTCGGCGACAGGTACGTCGTCGAGAGAATGCTGGATGGCGGGTTCAACCTCGGCGGGGAAAAATCCGGGCACATCGTGTTTCTCGACCACAACACGACCGGCGACGGCATGATCGCCGCGCTGCAGTTGCTCGCTATAATGAGCAGAAGAGATACGGAACTTGCGGAACTCGCGAAATGTTTCCAGCCTTTCCCGCAGATACTTGTGAATGTGAGAACAGCCAAGAGACAGGATCCCGAGTCTCTGCAGGGGTTCAAGGAGAAGGTCGCGAAGCTCGAGAAAGTGCTGGGACCGCACGGCAGAATTGTGGTACGGGCTTCCGGAACCGAACCGATGATACGTATCATGGCTGAAGGTCGCGACGAGGATAAAACCAAGCAGGTTGTGGACGAGTTGGCGGAACACGTCAGGGCCGAAATCGGCGAGGACGGTTGAGAGGGTACGAAAATGATTGAGCTGGGGGTCAATGTCGATCATGTAGCGACCATTCGTGAAGCCCGCAAGGATCCGGAGCCGGACCCGGTGACGGCGGCGGCGCTGTGCGAGGTTGCCGGCGCGCATCAGATTACCGTCCACCTGCGCGGCGATCGGCGGCATATACAGGATAGGGACCTCGAGATTCTGCGCAGGACGGTGAAATCGAAGCTCAATCTGGAGATGGCTGCTACGGACGAGATGGTCGGTATTGCCACCGGGATCAAGCCGGACCAGGCAACGTTGGTGCCGGAGAAACGCGAGGAGATCACCACCGAAGGCGGACTCGACATCGCCGGTCAGGTGGAGCATATCACCGCGACCGTGGCGAAACTCAAGCAGGCGGGCATACACGTCAGCCTGTTCATCGACCCTGACGAGGAACAGGTGCGCGCGTCTGCCGAGACCGGCGCCGACTGTGTGGAACTGCATACCGGCCAGTACGCCAACGCTGCTACGCAGCAGGAGATGGATGCCGAGTTTGAGAAGTTGCGCGTTGCGGCGGAGCTCACGCATTCGCTGGGTCTCGGCGTGAACGCCGGTCACGGTCTCACTTACCTGAACCTTCCGCGTATGACCACGTTACCCCACCTGCACGAGGTGAACATCGGGCACAATATCGTCGCCCGCGCCGTGCTCGTCGGCCTCGAACGCGCCGTCAAAGAGATGCTGCATATCCTCGAACTTGCGGGGTGAGAGCATACCCCTCGCGTCGTCATTGCGAGCGCAGCGAAGCAATCTCGGTTGTCCGCCTCTTCTGCAAAGACGAGATTGCCGCGTCGCCCGTCGGCGCGGACTCCTCGCAATGACGACGGGAAGCGCGTGTTGCTCATCCCGTAGTCATGCGGTGAACCGAATCTCTCCTGTCGAGCCGGTAGTCTTCCAGTTAGCGTATATGCACGGCTAATAAGTCCCGGTCCCGACGTCTTCCGACACTAATCTACCGGTTCTGGTCTCATAAGTCAAGCAATCGACGAGGGAGCTGCGCAACACGCGCATAGGTCTAGTCACTGGATTCCCGCCTTCGCGGGAATGACGCGGGAGGTGCGCTGGAGCGACGTGCAAGGGAGTACTACTGCCGGCGCCTTGCAACGGGCTCGCGACGGCGGGCGGGACGCCCGCCCTACCTGTGAACGGGCCCGCTGTGCGACTACCGTGACCGCTCCCGGGGAATTGACACAGGCTGGGGCAAGCTGGTAGTGTGATCGTGTCGGGTAGAGTATCCGTGGGCTGGTGTGCAATCTCAAGGAGGTGTGACATGCGCGCTATATCCGTTCTAGTTACCGTTTGCATCGTTGTTACTGCGTTCGCGGCGGTTGCGCAGGAGAAAGAGAAGAAGTTCGAGGTTGATACGATCAAGACGTCGGCGGGTGACCTGAAGATAACGTTCATAGGCCATGGTACGTTGATGTTCGCGTTCGGGAAGAAGGTTATCCACGTTGACCCGGTGGCGCGCGAGGCGGACTACAGCAAGTTGCCGAAAGCCGACCTGATCCTGGTAACTCACCAACATGGCGACCATCTTGATCCGAAAGTGCTGCAGATGTTGCGCACAGATGAGACCTCGGTGGTGTTGACGGAAATCTGCGCGAAACAGGTCAAGGGCGGTATCGTCATGAAGAACGGCGGTGTGATCACCAACCGCGGGCTGAAGATAGAGGCCGTACCGGCATACAATATCGTCCACATGCGCGGGCCCAACAAGCCGTACCATCCGAAGGGCGAGGGAAACGGCTACGTGGTCACTTTCGGCGATAAGAGGGTCTATATCGCCGGTGACACGGAGAATATCCCGGAGATGAAAGCCCTCAAAAAGATCGATATCGCTTTCCTGCCGATGAACCTGCCGTACACGATGACGCCGGAGATGGTGGCTGATGCCGCGAAGGCTTTCAAGCCGAAAGTCCTTTACCCATATCACTATGGCGATACCGACACGTCGAGACTCGTTGCTCTGATGAAGGACGTCAAGGATGTCGAAGTGCGCATCCGTAAGATGAAGTAGTCGCCTTTGTGGGTCAACCACGCGTCCAATTGGGTGTAGGGCCAATGTGGGTTAACCACGAAGCCCACGAAGAGCACGAAGGGAAAGCGAGAGTTGGAGTTCGATGCCTTGTCCAACCGGGTGATCGGGTGCGCGATTGAGGTGCACAGGCATCTCGGGCCTGGCCTGTTGGAGTCCGCTTACGAGCAGTGTCTGGCCCACGAACTCAAAGTTGCCGATATTCCCTTCCGTCTGCAGCATGCGGTTCCGGTCGAGTACAAAGGTGTCCATCTGGATTGCGGGTACAGAATCGACGTCCTGGTGGACGACAAGATCATAGTTGAGGTGAAAAGCGTTGATGCGCTTGCGGCAGTTCATCAGGCGCAACTCCTCACGTATATGAAGTTGGCAGGGATACCGATAGGACTGCTAATCAACTTCAACGTAAGAGTCCTGAAGGACGGGATCAAGCGAATGGTTTTGTAGTTGCTTCGCGTGCTTCGTGCTCTTCGTGGTCAAACAAAACACCACGCCTGGGAAACCACGAAGGACACGAAGAGCACGAAGGTGTCTAGGTTTTATGCGGACGAGCGGTCATGTATGGCGTAACGGCTTGGAGAAAGGAGTGAGTGATGGTGATCATGAGTTGGTTTTCTCTGCTCTCTAAACGACAGCGATATACGTTGCTTGGCACTGTTGTGATGATGGTCGTGATCGTGGCGCTCGGTCTCCGTGCGACCGCGGCCATAGAAGAACCGAGCGCAGAGACATTCACGACTGAAATGCCTATCCGGCAGATTGCGCCGGAGATTGGCGTCACCGGCAGGGCGCTTGCCAGGGAACTGAAGCTAGATCTTGACGTACCTAAGGGGAAACCTCTTAAAACCCTGGGAGTCAGCGAGGAACAGCTCCAGCATGCGGTCGAACATCTGCTTTCGCACAAGGACACGACTCTGAAGTATTTCGTTTACGTCGCCCTGTCGCTATTTGCTGTCGTATTCCTCACGGAATTGGGTCGGCCGGACGGGAGCGACGTCAAGGAGAGAAAAAGCTGGTATCCCCGTGCACCATATCTCCTCATCCTGTTGATCTCTGTAATAGTGTGCGGGTTTCTCTTGGGAAAGTCCCCGAACCCGATGGAAGGATTTGTCAAAGTGCTCAAATCCGCCGTCGGACTATATCCCGATCCAGCTATCAAGATGTTGGCTTTTCTGTTCTTCATAAGCCTTGTTGTGGTGGGCAACAAAGTGATCTGCGGCTGGACGTGCCCGTTGGGGGCTTTGCAGGAGTTGATCTTCAGCCTTCCAATCCTTCGCCGCGTGAAGAGGGTAAAATTCCGTTTTGGGATAACAAACACTGTTCGCGCACTTCTGTTCCTCGTGGTGCTCCTTCTTCTTTTCGGCATTGTTGGGGGCCGCAAAGGATTTGTTGTCTACCACTATATGAACGCGTTTGATCTGTTCAATCTGGGTTTTGATCCGATCACCATACCGATCACGATAGTCGTCGTTCTTGTTGTTGCGTTGGCAGTCTACAGGCCTTTCTGCCACTTCATATGTCCCTTCGGCCTCGTCTCGTGGCTGGCCGAGAAGCTGAGCGTTGCTCGCGTGAACGTCGACCAGGAGAAGTGTACTAAGTGCGGCGCGTGCGTCAAAGCCTGCCCTTCGGAAGCGGCGAAAGGGCGGGTTGAACGCAAGAAACTTCCTGCCGACTGTTTCAGCTGCATGCGCTGCCTGAACGTGTGCCCGGTGGACGCCATTGAGTATGGGGTGAGAAAACGGGGATTGGCTAAGAACGCAGATCCCGCTGAAGCAAGCGGATAGGCGGAATCCGCTTTATAGGGGAAATACAGAATTAGAAGTTGATCCAACGCTCTTAAGAGAAAGGACGGTAAAGATGGAAACCACCAGACAAAATGTCAGCCGGCAGGGTCGAAGAATAACCCGGCGTGAGTTTGTGGGCAGCTCAGCGGCTTGGAGCTTACCGTGTTTCCCGCTACCGCTCTTATCTTGAACCGACGGCCCGGAACCGTCGAATGCATATCGGAGCGCGACCGCCTAAGGCACGTCGCGGCGGCGTACCGTCATCGTATGCGAGACGGAGATCTTCTCAATATGCCGAATGGGTATGACCACTTTTCCTAGGAGCGTCGTCATCTCCATCTGAGGCAAGTTCAGGTTACCTGTCAGCCTGTCCCCATCCTGCAGTTCGACCGACCACCCCTGCCGGTCTTCCGTGCGCGTGATTGTGGAGATGTCCGTTATCGGCACATCCAGTTCGCCCAGTGCGTGCTGCAGCGCAACAGATTCGCTTTTCGGTTCCCCAATGAGGTGGGACCCGTCCGTCAGGTGTACCTCGACCTGGACCCGTAGGTCTCGTTCTGGGTACTGGGCTGGGCCAAATGGGAACGGGCGCCGTGAAGCAGCATCCTCCGGCTTACCGCCAACCAAGCCCCGGGATACCGCTTGTGGTTCCAGATGACCCGTTGAGCCATGGAGAGACTCGATCTCGGCCTCGCTTAAAGCACGGTCGAACAAGATCACTTCATCAATCATCCCGTGCCAGAAGCGGCCGTAGTGCTGATTCGTTCCACCAATGAACAGGGTGCCGGTCACCTCGTCCGCGTCGATCTGTCGGCCTTCCGTTAGTTTGCCGTCCTTATAGAGACGAACGGTTGGCCTCGAATACGTAACGGCCACGTGCGTCCACGTGTGGGGCTGAAACTGCCAGCCATATTCACTCACTTCCTGACGTCCAGTACCCTCGAAGCTGATAGACCCGCCCGAGTTTCCCTGTAAAGTGTAATAGCGTGGGCCATCGTGCAATAGAAACAGCCGCCGGTTGTTTGTGTTCCTCTTGCTGGGCGGTGTCAATGTCTTCACAAACGCGGAGAACGTGAACTCGTCGAAATGTACGTTGTCTACACTGAGGAAATCGTCTTCGCCGTCGAAATACAAAGCGCCGCCGCGCCGGCCATTCTGTTCGTACGTCGGTCCACGGGAGGTCGCATGCTTGTTCCTGCCAGATGTGTCGAGAACCTCGGATCCCGATATACTGTCAAAGGAGTAATGAGCCATAAGCCCTTTGCCTGCGCCTGTGGCGGGGCCGGGAGATTCCGCAGGGGCCGGCTTAGCTGGAGCGGAAGTCTTGGCAAAATACGGAGAAACAAATACCTGCTCTTTCGCCGGTGAGCGCATGGCGGCATGGAGAATCCCTATCTCTTCGGTCCTAAGCGCCTTGTCGAACAGAATAACCTCGTCAAGGCCGCCGCGCCAGCAGCTCTCGCCCGCTCTGCCCGTGCCGCCCAGGTACACAGTTCCAGCGACATCGTCCCCGGGCAGAAACCCCGTCTGCGTAACTTCACCCTTCTCGTAAACCGTCACCGATAGCCCGTCGTAGCTAACTGCTATAGGGGTCCAACTGTCGGTCTGAAACCGCCACTCGGACTGTCTCACTTCCGCGGTGCGGCCATGCACAGCACCGGCAAATCGCAACGAGCCTTCGGAGTCACCCTGCAGAGAGAAGTACCCCTTGTCTCCCTCAAGGCAGAATAGACATCGATTATTGAGTGGGTTGATGCCCGCGGGCGCTGAGTCACTCGGTGCAGACGCTTTCACGAGCGCCGCGAACGTGAAGCTCTCCAGGTGGATTCCCGGTATACTTACGTGGTCGTCCTCACCATCAAGAGAGATACCTCTTTCTGCTCTGGCATTCTTGTCCCGTTTGGCTCCATGGAGAACTCCGTGGTAACGGTTCCCAGAGTAGTCGAGAATCGTACCGGTGTCGTCGCCGGGTACGAATGGGTAATACAGAACAACATGAAGTTGCAGCCCCTCTGGTATGGAGACTCCAGGTGAGAGTACCTGAGCGATAGTGCCACCACCATCACCGAGTGTGATGAAGGCGATTATGGCGATAGCGAAAACACTTAAGAGAGACCGTCCATATGGGCTTCTTCTGAGATGCGTGCTCATGTTGGGTCCCCGTTTCTTCATTGGTACAACGGTACCGAGCTCACCTGCGGGCATCAGTCCCTCTGGATCAGCGAGTGGTTGTCCCTCAGCCTTATTGTTCGCTCATCAAGAAGAACGGGGTATTCCAGGACGTTGGGCTCAGCCGGCCCCGGCACACCGTAGAGTTCTTTGACCTGTTTTTCGGACAGTGCTCGATCAAAGATTGCGACCTCGTCAATGCCGCCGTGCCAGAACCCTCCGTTGTGAGTTCCGATCCCGCCTATGTAAAGCGTGCCCTGAATGCCATCAGGGAAAGCACCTTTGCGGGTCATAGCCACCTCCCCGTTGACATAAAGGCGTGCGGTCTCCCCATCGTAGGTCGCTGCAAGGTGGGTCCATGTTCCTACAGGGAACCGGCGCCCGTAATCATTCATCTCGATCTGCCTATCGACGTATAGTGTGGCGCCGCCTCCAATGTTACCTTCCAAGGAATAGTAATGCTGTCCATCGTCAAGGAGGATCACGCGCCGGTTATTCACAGACACGGCTGCTGTAGCCACCCATGCTGAAAAGGTGAAGTTGGCGAGGTGGACGTCCGGCACGGTTACACAATCGTCGATGCCATCAAAGAACAGCCCTGTTCCGATCTTACCGTCACGCCGCTCAGCGCCTTGGAGCTTACCGTGTTTTCCGCTGCCGCTCTTATCTTGAACCGACGGCCCGGAACCGTCAAATGGATATCGGAGCGCGGCCACCGAGGACACCACGCCGCCGCGTACCGTCACCGCACGCGGGCCGTCAATCCTCTCAACATCGCGAATGGGTATGACCACTTCTCCAAAGAGGGCAGTCATCTCCAACTGACGCAAGTTCAGGTTGCCCGTCAGCCTGTCCCCATCCTGCAGTTCGACCGACCACACCTGCCGGTCTTCCGTGCGCGTGATTGTGGAAATGTCTCTTATGGGCACATCCATTTCGCCCAGTGCGTGCCGCAACGAGACAGATTCGGCTTTCGGTTCCCCAATGAGGCGCGACCCGTCCGTCAGGTGTACCCCGACCCGGACCGCCAGATCTTGTTCTGCATGCTCGGCTGCGCCGGCCGGGTCGGAGGACGTCCGCTCCCCCTCATCGCTTGCGAGCACGACGCTCACGCAGGCGAGGATAGCTAGGAGCGCAAAGGATGTTACCCTCATCCTCCGATGGACACGGTATCTACGGCTCATGATTCTCGCGATGCGCCGAGCAAGAGAACTGTGGCTCTCCGCAAGCCCAAGACCAGCCGCCGCAAACGACGGCACCCTCTTTGTATCCTGAATGACGCGCAGAACGCTCTTGCTGTATCGTTTCCGCCCCGCCCCCATGTGTACGACAGCCATATCGTCGCATATCATCTCGCGCTCCTGACGAAGTCGCCAGTTCGCGTACCACACCAGTGGATGGAAGAAGTAAATGACTTGGATAGCGGTCTGGACCCAATTCACCAGAAGATCGAATCGCCTGATGTGGGCTAGCTCATGTAGCAACACCGGCTCAAGATCCTTCAGATCCCATTCCCCAACCATTCGGACGGGCAACAATACCGTGGGCCGGAGCACTCCGGTCACGATCGGACCACCGGTTTCTCGTGACCAAGCAAGGAGGCGTACGGTAACATGCCTCTTTATTCTGAGCCTCGCACGAAGCCGCTCTATGAGCGCTACCAGGTCAGCTCGGGCAGACACCGGGCAGGACAGTATGAACCTGCGAGCACGGATCGTACGGAGGCCAACCGTACCCGCGAGGCATATCGCGATGATGAACCAAGCTAGGCCGATCTTACCGGCAAGCGAGACCGGCCGGAAGACGTCCCGCACGGCAACGGACTCCTTCATGGACACGCTTCCTGCTTCAGGGTGCAGCTGAATGGGTTGTGCTGTATCAACATATTCGGTTCCGAGGACAGACTCGAGCCTTTTTGAAGGAAGATATCGCCCCTCGGAACTGGACATGAACGACCCTTCGACAGCCTCTCGCAAATGGCCCGCAAGACCAAGCGGAAGCGTCAGGTTGATCGGTAAACACAGCCGAACCAATACAATACACCACAACCAGTGACGGAGCCTGGGCGACGACCTACGGCTGAACATGGAAACGACCGCGACCAATCCCACGAGAACCGAAACCTGTACGCTCACGGCCCAAAGGGTGCGCACACATTGACTCGCGACGGCATCAAGCACGTTCATCGCTCTAGTCCTCCTGGTGTTCCTCTATCAGTTTCTCAAGGGCTGCAATTTCCTCGTCGCTCAGCGTTCTGCCCTCCGCAAGATGTGCAAACAGTGGCACGAACGTGCTGCCGAGGACCGTATCAGCAAACGTCTCAACGGCCTTCGTGACAACCTTCGAACGAGGCACGGCCTGCTTGTACAGGCAGAGAGGTCCGAGCTTCCTTCGACGCAGGTAACCCTTAGCGACAAGACGGTCGAGCATGGTCTTGACGGTCTGGTATTCCCATTCTCTCTTCGTGACAGCTTTCTCATGGACGTTGCGGGCGGTAAGCTCGCCCCCGTTCCAGCAGACGTTCATGATCAACCACTCGGCCTTGGATAGTTCGGGAAGTTCTTTCGCCATGCGACCCTCCTTTTAGGTTTGTCGTTATCGTACCACACTTGTGGTAGTTTTGTCAAGAAGAAAATGCAAGCAGCTTGAACTGATATCTTGAGTGGAGCGTTGTCACGAATCAGTTGCGTGGGACAACCGTTCCGTTGTTCGTCAGTCACCCCCTAGCATTGGCTCCGTGAAAGTGAAAAGGACGATAGAACGATGATTCTAGAACAGCTTGGTATTTACGGATGGAAGGAACACGACGAAAACCTGGTACTGGCGTCGTTCCTTGAGGTTTGTCGTGCCCCATGGCTTGCCCGTGCGCTCGCCTTGACGCGCCATAGGAGAACTGCTAGAGTGAGGCCACAAGGGGGCCGTCATCCGTTGTGATAGTGCGCCTTGAGTTGTCCCGTGAACTGTCGGAAGGGGAGGCACTGAATACAATCTTATAGGGAAAATCCCAGGTTAGAGTTGATCCAACATCGGCTCTTGAGAGAAAGGATGGTAGAGATGGGGACTAATGAAAAGAAGCAGGGTCGAAAGATGACCCGACGTACGTTTGTGGGCGGCTCGGCGGCGGCAGCAGCGGCCTTCACGATTCTACCCGGTTGTGTCCGGGGAGGGCGCGGTCGTCCGGCACCGAGTGACAAGCTCAATGTGGCCTTTATCGGTACCGGAGGACAGGGTACAGGTAATATCAGAAGCGTACTCGAGCATCAGGATGTGCAGGTTATAGCCCTTTGTGATGTCAATCAGTGGAGTGACTACGGAAGGTTCTACTACGGAGGCGTAGCGGGACTGAAACCTGCACTTGAGATCGTGGAGAAGCACTACGCCGACCAAAGAAAATCGGGGACATACAAGGGCTGCGCCAGCTATGTGGATTTCCATAGGATGCTGGAACGAGAGAAGGGCATAGATGCCGTTGTTGTATCCACTCCCGATCACGTGCATGCAGTGGCATGCATGGCAGCTATCAAGCGAGGTAAGCATGTGTACTGCGAAAAGCCTCTGACCCATTCGGTATATGAAACGCGAGTGGTAACAGAGGCCGCCCGAAAAGCAGGAGTGGCGACTCAGATGGGTAATCACGGCCATTCCGGGGATGCGATTCGTTTGACGGTAGAGTGGCTGCGAGACGGGGCTATCGGACCGGTACGTGAGATCCACGCCTGGACTAACGCTGGAGGATCAGAATGGACGGATATGGATCGCAGGCCTAAGGAGAGCCCGCCTGTGCCGAAGGGACTGGACTGGGACCGCTGGATCGGTCCGGCGCTTTACCGACCCTATCATCCCGCTTATGCACCGTACAATTGGCGCGGCTGGTGGGATTTCGGTACGGGAGGAATCGGTGATATGGCCTGTCATAACGTGGATCCGGCCTTCTGGGCTCTTGACTTGCGCTATCCCACGAGCGTGGAAGCCAGTTCCTCGAGGCTGAACAGACAAACGGTACCCGCAGGGGCAGTGTATCATTACGAGTATCCGGCTCGCGGGGATATGCCTGCGTGCACCCTGAGATGGTATGACGGCGGCTTGATGCCCCCACGACCGGAAGGGCTCGAAGAATACCGTGAAATGGGGGAAAACGGCATTTACTTTGTGGGCGACGAGGGAGTGATAAAATGTGGCGGCTGGGGTGGCTCCCCACGCATAATTCCCGAGTCGAAGATGAAGGAATATAAGCTGCCGCCGAAGACAATCGATCGAGTTCCAGGACATCATCGAGACTGGATAAACGCCTGCAAGGGCGGCAAGCCGGCCAGCTCGAATTTCGATTATGCCGGTCCGTTAACCGAAATGGTATTGCTGGGCAATGTGGCGTTGCGGACGGGCAAGAAGATATATTGGGACGGCCCGAACATGAAGGCCACCAATGCGCCGCAAGCGGACAAATATATCAAGCCGGCGTATCGGGAAGGCTGGAGCTTATAGACCGAGGAACGTGGGCGTCGCCAATCGGGACACCCGCCCCTGACGGCGACCGGTCAGAAAAACACGGATTCGATCTCTCACAGGGTCTGTTCGACGCTTCCGTTGTGCTGGACGCATCGGATTTCCGAGATACTACTCTTCAATCCCGAGCTTGTGCTGCATCTCTTCAAGCGATATACCCTTTGTCTCCGGCACCATGAACTTGACCCATATAAGCTGAAGGACCATCATGAAGCAGAAGAAGCCGAAGATAACGGACGGCGGCAGCCTTTCAGCCATCCTCGGAAAGGCAAACGTCAACGACGCAGCGAAGAACCAGTGGGTGAAGCTGCCCAGTGCCTGGCCTGAAGCCCGGTTCCGGTTGGGGAAGATCTCGCTGATCAACACCCAGATCACAGTCCCCTGACCAACAGCGTGGGCGGCGATGAAGGCAAAAATACACCACGGCACAATCTGGTAGTTCCCGGCGCTGAAAGCCCAGGCACAAAGGCCGAGCGATGC
>Ga0114922_10004695_pt1 | contig 12667 bp, 4 predicted proteins | sample AartaG_FD_100975 | JGI IMG/M metagenome (GOLD analysis project Ga0114922, IMG submission 100975) | Deep subsurface microbial communities from Aarhus Bay to uncover new lineages of life (NeLLi) - Aarhus_00045 metaG | ecosystem: Environmental > Aquatic > Marine > Oceanic > Sediment | place: Aarhus... | reverse complement strand
TGTTGTTCCGGCCGATTATGCGGCCCAGGCGATTGAAGCGACCGGCGGGATGAAAAGCTGGACCGAAACGAAAGGGCTGGAGCTTGATTGTGTTGTTTCTTTTGACCAGCCGGACGGCAGCTTTTACCTGACGGAGCACTACTATGAAATTTACCCGTGGTCGAATTCGATTCGAATTTCAGCCCGGGAGCCACAGGGCAAATTTGTCTGGCAGTTGTCACAAGGTCAGTTAAGTGTTTTGGAAGGAGGCGAGCCGGATGATGCCCTGCCAATTGCGATGGACAGTCGCCGTTTTGCAGATGTGATATTAAATGCCGTAACAGCACCGGTACGTTTTTTGGATACATCGAGTCGGTATGCAAAAAGGACAAAGCCCGTCACGGTCGGAGGATCGGTGTATGAGCAGTTTGAGCAATTTACCATTGCAGAAGAAAAGCCACAGGAAATCGAGGTTGAGCCGTGTTGGTCCAAAGCGGTTTTCTATCAGAACAAGACCAGCTCTTTGGTGGATATACTTTGGTTTGTCAAAGTTGATGAAAACAAGTTGTATGTTGTTCGCGGATATGACTATAGCGAGGTTGAAAAAGGAGCGGTTTCGATTCCCACAAGGATAGAAATATTTAGAGCTAATATGCAGGGCGCTTCGTCGAAGCGACTGGCCAAAATTGTTTTCAAGTAGTCTGCTCATCACTCAAAAAGGACACAGTTGATATTGGGTACATCTCAAGAACGACCGGGATGTTACTTTGTTCTGATTGAGAGGATTTTTTCTCCACCTGCGTTGGGATTCTCAACTCTTTATAAGAATAAAGACCGGTTTAGATATGAACAGTTTTTATCGGTTTTGGGATTTTTTTTCAATCGAGGCGGTAATTTTGTCTACACTGGTATAGCAATAATTATCGGCCCAAAAAAAAAGGGGACGATTGTATAAAATCTGCATTCAAGGAGAATAAATAAATTCTTGAACATTTCTTAGCAGACAAACATTACTCTCTTTAGGTTTATCGAGCCGGGCTGTTTGTTTCATAACCGCCTTATCAGCTTATAGTTATAATGACAAAACAGCCAAAAGTCTTTTCCCATGGTTTGGGTGTTATCATCCGGCAATTACAGGAAATTAGTGCTTTTTGGCTTGGTTTAAGAGCGATGTCGAATTCCTTGGAAATATTGCTTTTAAGGAGGCGAAAAAAGTTAAGCGGACACAGTATTGAACCGATAAATTCTATCGTGTGAGAAGGTATATTGAATATTTTAGAGCTTTTGGGACAACTGAAAGCTCGGCATTTTTTTGGAAGTGTAGTGCTATGAAAAGGATACGAAATACAAGTAAAGAAAAAGCTGTTTACTTCTTGTTTGCTGCCTGCATGCTACTTTCCTTGGTTTTCTCGCCTGGTTGCGGCAATAAGTTTTTTGACCCGAGACAGGTAGGCAGGTTTCGTCCTGTTCCCGCAGTCAATGTGATATTGGATTCATTAGGTGTGGCAGAAGAGGAGCCGTCGCCCTTTGATGGCGCCGAAAACCCGCGACCTGATGATATTTTAGTGGATGATGGTGACTATGTGTTTAATTCCGGAGACATGGTCATGATATCCATTTATGAACTGTTTCAAAATGGAATACTTTATACAAGCCAATATGTCGTCACCGAAACCGGCAGGATATCCATACCGGAAGTTGGGGCGGTTCAGGCCGAAGGCTTGACTGAATCGCAACTCGAAGAAGAAATAAGGCGAATTCTTGAGCCGAGCATACTAAAAGACCCGCAGGTTACCGTAACGTTGGCTAACTCACAACAGCGTACGTATTCAATATCGGGTAGTGGTGTGCCGATACCGGGAAGATACGGTATTCCGCGATATGATTTCAGATTGCTCGAAGCGATCGCAACAGCCGGAGGAATAAGCCAGTTTAACATAGACTATGTTTATGTTATACGTTCTCCTCAGGATAAAGCGCCGGTTGAGCCGATTCATTCACCAAGGCTTGGTGAGCTGGAGATTATTGAGCCGGGGATAATTGAGCCGGAAAATATTGAGCCGGAGAACTTAATCGAACCTGAGCAGGAAATGCTGGAGATTATAGCGCCTCGGGCGCAGAAAAATCGATATCGATGGCCTGAAAGTAAGGTGGTTGTCACTTCTTCGGAAATGGCAACGGATAAGGAATTTGATAAGGAATTTGATATAGTCGTTCTGCCGGAAGGTTTTGGACGGATAAACAATAGAAAACAGGGCTGGGACGGCGTCAGACAAGTACCGAAGGTATCTGCCGGTCCTGTTGATTCGGAGACAATGGATGAATCGATAAAGGATGAGCCGGTAAGTGTCGAAGACATTTTGAAAACATTGGCCGAGAAGTCTCGTCAAGATAACGCAATCGAGTCGCAGGTGGGCGTCCAGAACTCAATGAAAACACCTGCCGCAACGGGCTTGCCTGGTGAAGGGGATACAGAGGATGAAATAAATATCGATGAGATATTGAAGACATTGTCTGAGCGGCCCAGTCAGGACAGGGCGGGTGAGCGGATTGCCCCGAAAAAAGTGGATGAGCAGATAGATGTTGATGACATACTAAAGTCATTCGATGAGCCGGAGCGTCCTGGAAGGGTGGATGAGCCGCTAGATGTCGAAGAATTACTCAAATCGCTTGACCAATCTGAATCAGAATCGGTTTCCCCGGCCGAAACTGAACAGGAACAGGAGAAGACAGACATCGAGGAGATGCTCAAAACATTGGGCCGGCCCGATGAGCCGGTGATGATAGATGAACAAATAGGGATTGATGACGTAGTAGAGATATTGGATACGACCAAAGGGATGGAGCCGGCAGAAACAGAAACGATTCAGGATAAAGATGAAACTGGGCGAATTGAGTGGATTTTCCAGGACGGCAAGTGGATTCCTGTGCAAGTCGGGAAACCGAAGGTACAAAAGCCGATAATTGAGATTGAAACAGAACAACAGCCGATTGTTCCGGGTCCGCTCGTGAGGAAAGTGGTAATGGAGTCCGAATGGGCTCCGGGAGCCCAAACGCGTGTTATCAGGATTCCTGCACGTAAACTGAGTGCTGGTGATCCTCGGTATAATATTGTGATAAAACCGGGTGATGATATTCAAGTGCCTGTTAATGTTATGGGTGAATTCTGCATTATGGGCAACATCAATCAACAGGGATACATTAACATGACAGGCCGACCAATGACTTTGAAAATGGCTATAGCTGCCGCCGGTGGCTTGGGACCGCTGGCATGGCCGAAACGCTGTGAGGTGGTCAGAAGGATAAGCGAAAAGAAAGAAGAGATAGTGAGAGTGGATTTGGATAAAATCGCCAGTGGCGAGCAGCCGGACTTCTTTATTAAACCCAACGATTTAATCAATGTCGGAACGCACTATAGCGCCCAATGGCGTGCAGTCTTAAGAAATGCCTTTAGGGCCACTTATGGATTCGGCTTTCTTTATGACCGTAATTTTGCTTATGACGATTACTACAGCAGTCGACGCATTGATTTGAAGGAAGCTATTAAAATATTTTAACGGTCTCCATTTGGGAAGAAGGGTTTTGGTTTAAAATAAGCCGCAAAGTGGGGACGTAGATGACAATCCCTGCGAAAGCAGGGGGTTTAGTTATGGTGGACAAAATTGCCTCTTCTGTTGCTGAAATGCCCGGAACAAGTGCTCCCCTGCGAAAGCAGGAGTGGCGTGAGCTTGGACTGCATAGTTACATTAAGTTCCTCGTAATAGGGGGGCTGTTCGTTTGTCTTTTTCGTAACGAGATTAGCGCTGTTGTCAACAAATGGATGACCGACAGCAGTTGGTCGCACGGTTTTCTAATCCCCGGTTTTAGTTTATACTTCATTAACCAGCACAAAAAAGAGATTATCAGCCTTTACAGCAGCGGTCATGCCAGGCCGAATTACTTAGGTTTGGTTTTCCTGATTCTCGGGATTTTGTTTTATTTGTTCAACAAGATAAGCCCGTCCGGCTATGCATACTATAGGCGTATTAGCGTAATAATGGCTCTTGGAGCCATTGTATTATTTTTGGGTGGGTGGGCTTTGGTAAGATACCTGTGGCTGCCGGTCGCTTTTTTGGTCTTTGCCGTGCCATTGCCCCAGAGATTCTATGTTAGTCTTACTATGCCTATGCGGCATCTCGCTGCTTCTGTAGCGTCTAACTTGCTGAGTTTGGTCAATGCAATAGAAGCCACTGCCACCGGCGTTATAATAGAGGTGTTTTATAAGGGCCAGCCGGTTGAGCCGCCGCTCAATGTGGCCGAGGCCTGCAGCGGAATGAGGCTGCTGATGGCATTTTTGGCTTTGGGCGTTGCTATGGCATACTTGCATTACAGGCCTATATGGCAGCGACTTGTCCTGTTGGCAAGCACAATACCGATAGCGATTGCCTGTAATATTGTACGCGTTACAGTTACAGGCTTTATTTATGTGCTGATACATCCGAAGTACACTCAGGGTGTTTATCACGATGCGCTTGGGCTGTCAATGTTGCCGTTGGCGTTTGCCCTGTATGGTTTTCTTGCCTGGTTTATGTCGAGATTGTTTATTGATGAGGCCGAGGCGGTTGCCGAGGATATTGTGGTTCGAAAGCATAATGCGTGATGCGAGATGCGACATACGAGTTTATTTACAGCCGGCCTTTGTGATATGTGCAGTTGTGCTTATAGTAAGTAGCGTCGTTATCTCGAAAATAGAGATAGAACCCGAACCCTGGCCGTTGAAAAAGCCTTTAGACCTTTTGGATGAGGATGACTTGGCGCCTTATAAAGTAATAGAAAAAATAAAAATACAAAATGAAGAAATAGTCGAAGCATTAGGCACGAAAGACTATATTCAATGGGTTCTGGAAGATACAGATGAGGCGGCCGGCAGTAACGTCAAAAAATGCCTGCTGTTTATTACTTATTATGAGCTTGCTGATAAGATACCGCATGAGCCCAAGGAATGCCATTTAGGGACCGGACATCAATTGCTGGCAGAGGATGGCTTGTCGGTCGAAATAAATGGACAAGACGGTAATGAGAATATCCCGGGAAGGCATCTTGTTTTTTCGAGGACAAACTCCGGTATATGGCACCTGGGCACTAAGTTCTCAGTTTTTTACCTTTTTAGTGTAAACAGGGTTTATGCCAACAGCAGAGATAGCGCTCGTTTGGCTCTTAATAGGAATATTTTTAGCAAACATTCGTACTTTTCCAAAGTCGAATGGAATTTTTTAACGAATGCCGGTGTGAAGACTTACTTGAGCAAAGAAAAGGCTGTTGCAGCGAGCGAAAAGCTTTTAGCTGTAGTTTTGCCTATTTTGGAAAGAGATCATTGGCCTGAGTGGGAAAAGGCCGTGGAGTGACAAAATTGGAGTGTATAATAAACTATAAACCAGATAACCAGACCCTGTTGTTGCGGCTTATCGCAGAATGGGGCCCCGCAAAGCTGCCAGGCTCACTATTTGATGAGTAAAAAGATAGGGAAAGATACTCTCTGTGGCTGTTGGCTTTGACGGAAGAAAAGGAGAATATTTATGGCAAAGAGGAGGTTGAATAAAAAAGTCGCACTTGTCGGCTTGGCGATTTTTGTGGTCGTTGTCCTGGGTTTCATTTTGGTGATTCCAAAGATTCCGTTTTTTGGCCGAGACCCTCAACCATTTATCGAAGACGGTAATGCGGCATTGCTCGCAAAGGATTACAAAAAGGCCGAAACCAGTCTTCGCAATGCATATCGATTGGCAAAGAACGATTCGCTCAGAGAAGAGATACTTGTCAAGCTTGTGAATATGTATATCGAAACTGACCAATGGAACTTTGTGCCGTCGTACTGGGATGAAATAATCAGGATAAATCCGAAGAACCCGAAAGCTCGATACGGCCTGTTGAAGTACTTTTACACCTGGGCTGACAGCGGTAGTCGGGGGGCTTGGCAGCAGGTTCGTGAGCAGGCGTCGGAATTTTTGGAAGTGATGGAAGGTACAGATTTGCTTATGGAAGAGACAGCCCAATGGGAATCCTTCGAAACGCCGGAAAAGGCAGCTAAAGGGCAGCGTCTCGGCCCGTATCTATACCTGCTCAATGGGAGGGCAACTTATGAGATGACAAGGCTGGGAATGGTAACAAACAAGGAAGAATCACTTGCTCAGGCAGTCGAAAATTTGGAGAAAGTCAGGGAGCTTGACAAGGGCAATCTCGATGCCTACTTGTATTTGGCGCGGATAGCTATCACAAAGTGGGAAATTTTCGGTTCTTCAGGCAACATTGAAGAAAAGGACAAAGCTGCAGAGCAGGCCATGGCGATTTTAGAGGAGGCAGTTAAAAATGCAGGCAATGACCCGAGAGCACACATTAATCTTTTAGCACTGAAGCTTTCGTTGGCTCAACAAAGTGGCGCAACACCCGCGAAGGAGCGAATTCAATTGCTTGAGCCCGAATATTTGTCATTGGCCGACAAGTTTCCCTCCAGTGCAGAAGTATTTTCGGCGGTTACCGGATTTTATTCAATCTATTCAGCCAATTTGGACCCTCAAATGAGCTCAAAAATTCTCGATAAGGCTATTGAGTCGATTGAAGAAGCGATTAGGTTGAACAAGGAAAATGTGGCTTATACAATAACTGCGGCCAATTTGTACTACCGGAAATTCTCTATTTATGGGCAAGAGCCGGCGATTCGCAAAGCAATAAAAGTAGCAAAGGATGCGTTGCTTTTGCCGCATGCACAAGATACAGAAGGGCCCCTAAGTTACGCAAGCAGAACTAATAGATTCTTGTTACAATCTTTTCTTGCGCATTGCTACATTGAGCAGATACTTGAGCCTGCAGGGACACAAACAAAGTCACAAACCGAAACCTTGCTGAGTAATGCTGAGCAGGCAGTGCACGAAATTGAGCAGATACTTGGCATGGGCGAGGACCCGAAGGTTATTAAGTGGCGGGGAATGCTTGAGCTTGCGAGGGGTAATAGAAGCAATGCCGTCAAGCAATTGTATTCGGCTTACGAACAGCTTAAAGCGGTTAAGCCACCAAATCCACCTTGGCCGAGAGATAGAGAATTTGCGAGGCTTTCTTATACTCTTGCGAAGATTTTTAAGAACACTTCTGAGGTTGGGGCAGCGACGGAATTTCTGGCAAGCGCGCTTTATTCAGGCATTGGCGCAGACAAACCTGATGCGACTTTGGATTATGTTGAGGCGCTTTTGAAGCTCAATGTCTGGTCAGTGGCCTTGGGTAACATAAATGCTTTTGAGGAGACTTATGGTTCCAACGAGAGAAGCGAAATACTTCGCATCAAAACTTATATCTATGCGAAGCAGTTTGATGAGGCCGCAGAAGCATTGACAAAAAGACTTTATCTGGATGACACCGAAGCAATTAAGCTAAGCTTGCTGCTGGCGCAGGCCAAGATTGGGCAAATTCAAATGGCTATCGCAAAGCAATCCAGAGGCCAGACGGCTCTTGATATTCAGGAGACAAAACCCGACTTCCAAGAGGCTGTTGAATCGAAAGCTTCTCTGCAGTTAATGAGAGATGAATTGAAGAGACACCAAACGCTTCGAGACGAATTCGTGGAACAACTACTGCCGACAGAACCGAATTCCATTGGACATCTTTTTATCATCAGTGTTTGCGAAAGTTACTTGCAGCAAGATCGGATGAGTGATGCCAAAGATTTGGTCGGTCGATATTTGCAGTATTTTCCGGAAAATACAACGGCCATGATTTACAAAACAATGCTTTTTGAGCCTGACCCCAAAAATATCTCGCAAGAAAGACGTAAGGAAATAGAAGAGCAGGTGCTGATGGAAGTTGCTGACCCGCTTCGCCGGGCGGTGAAACTTGGCGTTTTTTATAACAGAGTTGGAGAAATGGAGAAAGCCGTTGCAGAGTTCAAGAAGGCCCTTAAAATGGGAACTACACAACAGGTTGCACCTAAGGGGGCGACCCCCGAGAAGACGGAAGAAACAGATTCGCGGCGCGTTGCTGCGGGCTATCTTTTTGATATAGCACTTGCAAAGAAGGATTGGGAACTGGCAGGACAAATTATAGAGATAGCCAAACGTGAAAATCTTGATGATTGCGAAGGCCAGGTTTTTGTGGCCCGTCTCGCTGTGGCTAAAAGCGAATTCAAAGATGCGTTGACAAAGCTTAATGAATCCTTGAAACAAAGGCCTATTTTTTCACGCGCTTATATGCTTAGAAGTCGGGTCAATGCTGCTCTTGGAATTGAACAGGAGGCTATTGATGATGCGCGGAAAGCAGCGTCTTTGAATCCTCTGGATGGGGCTATTGCGAAGGGCTTGGCGGATGTATTGTACTACGGCTATCGAAAGATTGGCTCCAATGCCTCGTCCGACCAAGCGGTTGAAACCAGGCTTGCTTTGGAAAGAGCAGTTGCGCTAAACCGCAATGATGTCCAGTTACTTAGCCGATACGCCGAATTTATAAATCCGACAGAGCCCCTGAAAGCGTTGGCGATTCTGCAGGATTTACAAAAGGTTGCCCCGACTTTAGAGAATGCTATGCGCCTTGGGCAACTGGCAACGAAATCGGCACGTGCGGAAGTGAATGCGATGCGCAAGGAGGTGTTATTTGATATTGCAGAATCAGCTTACGGATGGGCCAGGAATGTAAAACCAAACGACCAGGCAGTGCTCTACAGTTATGGTGAGTACCTTCGGGCCAGGGGACGGCTTAAAGAAGCCGAGGAAGTGCTCCAGAAATCGAAAGACAGCGAATTGCTCTGGGACCATTATTTTCAGCAAGGTCAATATGAGGATGCCAAAAAGATTTTGGAGCAGTTATACAGTAGCGGAGCAAAGGATCTTTCTGTGGTCAGGGGTCTCTTCTTTGTTGCTGAAAAAACAAACGACAAGGAGGGTGTGAAGAAATATTCTGAAGAACTCTTATCACTTGATAACAGCATAGAATACCATCTTCTGCAAGTTCAGACTTTTCTGAAGGTTGGTCTTGTCAAAGAGGCTGAATACAAATTGCAGGCTGTTCAGGAAAAGTTTCCGGGTGAAGCAAGGACGCTGCTGCTTGAGGCGTGGTTGGCAATGAGGCAGGGACAACTGGAAAAGTCATTGGAACTGACCAATCGAAGTCTTCAGAACAACCGGAATAACGCAGCAGCGTGGAAGTTGAGGGGTGAAATAAACATCTTCAATGCAAGTTATGAACAGGCGATCAGTGACCTTAAGGAAAGCAAGGCATTGTTAAACGAGCCCTCTACTCAACTGTCTCTGGCAAAGGCTTATATGCAGGCGGGGCGTAATGAGGATGCTATGACCGAACTTAAGAATACAATTGATGCGCCCGGTGCGCCACTGCAGGCCAGGTTATTGCTTGAGCAGCTTTACTTGCAGTCCGACAGGAAAACCGCGCTAAAAAGATTTTATGAGGATACGCTGAAGAAATTTGAAAATGATGTACGATGGCATAATCGGGCGGGGGCTTTTGCCATAAGCTCAGACGAATTCGACAGGGCAGAACAATTGTACTCAAAGGCGTATCTGATGAAAAAGCAGGAATATCTGGGACAGGATAAGAAAGACTGGATGCAGGATACGCAATACGTAACGGCCTTCGATGGGTATTTGAGGGCGCTTGTGTTGGGTGCAGGGACTCCCAGTTCAGCGGAGTGGAACCCGCAGAAGTTGGACAAGGTCTTTGAGGAGAGCGAACAATATCTTGAGGGCGCTTTCGCTCCAATAGCTTATTTAAGAATGGCTGAGGCAAAGTTCAAGCTGGATGACAGAAAAACAGCCACGGATTATTACCGAAAAGCTGTCGATGAATCGGGAACAAATGAGGTACTTGCTTCGGAAGTTTTGCTGAGAATGTTCCTGATGCTCGGGTCTCAAGAAGTTTCGAGATATTGCAAGCAGAAGCTTGAAGACGACCCTGATTCGCTCGCCGCCAATTTTACAATGTTTAACCTGGCAAAGATTAACTCACAGTACGACAAAGCTATCGTTTATATTGACAAGTGCATCCAACTCACCGACCCCTGCAGCTTGGGAAGAATTGATTACACGGCGAAAAAAGCGGAAATTTTGACTATAGCATACGAAAAAACATCCGATAACAATTATCTTGAAATGGCTATCACAGATTACGAAAGTTTGCTGGCTAAAATGCCGAATAATATCAGTGTTCTGAATAATTATGCGTATATGCTTGCTGAAAACAATGAAAGGCTCCCTCAGGCTCTTCAATATGCAAAACAGGCACTTGATATAAAGCCGAACGAGCCCAGTTTCTTGGATACTTATGGTTATTTATTGTATAAAAACGGCAACAATACGGAGGCCGCTGAGTCTTTGGCGGCAGCAATACAACAATATGACCAGAACGGAATCATCATACCATCGGAGGTATATGAACATTTAGGGATGGTAAGAGAAAAACTTGGTGCAAAAGCTGAGGCACTTGCTGCTTTTAAGCAGGCGCTGGAAGCGGGAGCAAATAGATTGTCAGCGAAACGTAAGGAGCGAATACAGAAGGCTATTGAACGTCTTTCGCCATGATGCGCCATACCTGACGCATCGTGCGAAATAATATACGTGATACGATGTTTGTTTTATTGGTTAATTCTGATTGGAGATTAAAATGGAAGAAAAGCCAATAGCTTTTAATAGAACGACAACACCGGCTGGGCATAGACCCCCAGTTGCTGCCGGGATGACACCAAAAGAAGTTTTGGGAGTATTGCGCCGGCATGTGTTGTTGATTGTTGCTCTGACTATTTCAGGTTTAATAATAGGTGGTGTCAGTTGGCATCTTTTGCGCAAATATAGCCCGATGTATACTGCAAGAACTTATATCGAAGTTCTCCAACCGATAGAAACAGACCCTACAGAAATTAGGCCAACTGAGGTCCGGAAAGAGATTCGATACGGCTATCGTCTGACAATGGCCAGCCTCATCAAACAACAGAGTAATTTGCAGAAATTGCTTGAGAGGGACAAAGTTAAGGACACCGGATGGTTTGACAGCAAAGGCAGTGAGCCAAAACGCGTTAAGGATTTGAAGCGAAATTTTGAGGCTATTGCTTACAGAGATGGTGATTTTATTGAGATATCAATGACTTGTAGTGGTAAGGACGCTGATAGAGAGTCGGCATTGATAGTCAACGAAATGTTGGACCTGTTTATTCTTCAACAAAGCGGAACAAAAAAAGCGGAAATCGCTGAAAGGCTGGCAAAGCTTAACGAACGGTTCAGTATGGTTCAAAGAGAGTTGGACAATGCAAACGCGCAGTTGGAGGCGGTTCGTAAGGATAAGAATATATATGACCTTGATATACCTGCCGGCTGGGAGTATAAGCACACAATCACAGTTAGATTGAATGATTTGGAACTTCAGCAAAGTGAACTTATTCTGACAATAAGGCAGCTTGAAGCTACCGTAGGAACTTATCAGAAACTGGCGACGGGGCCTTTTGGCGACCAGGTTGAATATTTAATACAGAATGACCCTATTATGCTTACACTTGCTCAGCAACTATCTTTACAAGAGGCTGACCATATGGGCAAATTGTCAAGGCTTGGTGAGAATCACAGAGCAATGCGTCAACAGCAGGATACCATAGATAAAATCAGAGAAGAGAAAGAAAAGAGGAGAACCGAGATTGCAGAGATGACCCGGCAGGCGAATTTTGAAAATGCGCAGGATGCCTTGATAGTGTTTAAGCAGAGGTATATGGAACTGGAAAAATTGCGGCAGGAGGCGGAGGATCAAAAGAGAGACCTTGACAGGGCCCGCATACAGTATGCGGAGCGGGTAACTCGAAGAGATGAGAGAATTATTATGCTTGACTCGATCAAACAGCAAATCGAGAAAATGAACATGTTACATGATGACCCGGAGACACCTAAGGTGAGAAAAACCGGAAATGCTCCGGTACCTTTGGAAATGGTGATTTCCCGGCAGTGGCACGTTTGGTGCCCCAGTGGAGCAATGCTGGGACTTCTCCTTAGTGTGGGCCTTGCCTTCCTCATTGAGCTGGCCAATGACCTCGTGCGGATGCCGAGAGACGTAGGCAGATATTTGCATATTCCGCTTCTGGGCGTTATTCCTGATGCGTCTGAAGATAACCAGGTTCGAGGAGTTGACCTTTGTCATGCTGTTCGTCAGGCACCTTATTCTATTGTAAGCGAATCCTACAGGCGGTGTCGGACCAACTTAAAGCTGTCCGCTTCGGCGGAATCTTTGAAGACCGTCCTTGTCAGCAGTGGTATGGCAGGGGACGGCAGAACATCGGTGGCTACTAATCTCGCGGCAACTTTTGTTGCTGAAAACAAGAAGGTGCTGTTGATAGACGCCAATTTCAGGCAGCCGAGCTTACACACACTGTTTCCGAAGTCGGCAGCCGAAGACCTGGAGATAGAGAGTTTTGATTTTGGGTTGAGCAGTGTGCTGACCAACCAGTGTGGTTATCAGGATGCTGTAAGGTCCGGCGGCATTGAGGGGCTTGATATAATCGATTCGGGGCCGGTGCCGAGTAATCCGGCCGAGCTGCTTGGAAGCACCCGGATGGAAGAGCTGCTAAAAGAGCAGCGCATCAACTACGATTATATTATAATTGACACCCCGCCCGTGCTGCTTGTCAGTGATGCCAAGGTGCTCGCAAGATTTGTCGATGCGACATTATTGGTATTTAATG
>Ga0114922_10004694_pt1 | contig 12668 bp, 11 predicted proteins | sample AartaG_FD_100975 | JGI IMG/M metagenome (GOLD analysis project Ga0114922, IMG submission 100975) | Deep subsurface microbial communities from Aarhus Bay to uncover new lineages of life (NeLLi) - Aarhus_00045 metaG | ecosystem: Environmental > Aquatic > Marine > Oceanic > Sediment | place... | reverse complement strand
TTGCAGGGGCAGGCATTATCGCATCCATCATCGGCGTGCTCTTCGTGAAGGCTGCATCGAGAAAAAATCCGCAGGCGGCACTGCTCGGAGGCACGTACATTGCATCAGTGCTCACGCTCGCTTTCGCTGCGATCATCATTTCGAAAATGGGTATGAGTTTTGGTGTGCAGCCATACGGAAAATGGGGATTGTTCTGGAGTCTCGCGGCAGGTATTATATCGGGGATAATAATCGGTTTTGTCAGTGAACTGTACACGTCCAGCAAGTACAGACCTGTAAGGCATCTTGCCAAAGGCTGTGAAACAGGTCCTGCCATTGCGGTGGTAGGTGGCATTTCGCTGGGCCTGAAGAGTGTATTCCTGCCTGTCATCGCACTTGTGTTTGCTATTATTATTGCCTATGCCAATGCGGGGATGCTCGGAATCGGTATCGCCTCCTTCGGTATGCTCGTCACAACTGGGATGATTGTGTCGGTTGATTCATATGGTCCAATCGCGGACAATGCAGGGGGAATCGCTGAAATGGCGGGACTTCCTAAAAATGTGCGGGAAGTGACCGACAGGCTGGACTCCGTGGGCAACACAACCGCTGCGATCGGTAAAGGTTTTGCAATTGGCTCTGCAGCATACGCCGCGATCGGACTTCTTGCTGCATACATCGTGTCAACGGGGATACCAGAGGCCTCCCTCGCCCTCTCCTCGATACAGGTGATTTCCGGACTCCTTATAGGTGGAATGCTCCCCTTCATGATCGCATCGATGCTCTTTGAAGCCGTCCAGAAAGAAGCCTTTCATATGGTTGAGGAGGTGCGAAGGCAGTTCAGGGAAATCAAGGGTCTCATGGAGGGCAAGGCAGAGCCCGACTCTGCAACCTGTGTGGATATTGCCACCAAGGGGGCACTCAAGGGCATGATGCTGCCAGGGGCGATTGCCATTTTGAGCCCGCTGGTTGTCGGTATCCTCTTTGGACCTGTCACACTGGCGGGTATGCTCATTGGGGCTATCGTGTCGGGTATCATCATCGGTATCAAGTATGCAAATTCCGGCGGCGGTATGGACAATGCGAAGAAATATATAGAGGAGGGGAACTTCGGGGGCAAGGGATCAGAAGCTCATAAGGCCGCAGTTGTCGGCGACACCGTCGGCGATCCAATGAAGGATACGGTGGGACCATCCATCAACATCCTGATCAAGCTCATGAGCGTTATATCCCTCGTGATGGTGCCCTTTCTCCGTGAGATAGGTGGACTGATCTGGAAACTGTTTTAACGCGCATAGGGCGGGACGTCAGACATGTATGTGCAGCAAAGGGGTATGGAAGATTTATTCCATCCCCCTTTTTCCTTTCTTGCATGATGTGCACCCTATGGACAGGGTTTGAGATGTGGCAGGTTCGAGGAAGGACAATTGGATGAGAAGGGCTATCGTTCTTACCAGCGGAGGTCTTGACTCGATACTCACGCTGCATATTCTGCAAAAGCAGGGAGTGGAACCCATTGGGCTTCATTTCCGAAGCTGGTTTCTGGTGCGCAAGTTCAAAGATTTCGATCCCTTCCCCCAAGAAGAAAAGGTTAGGGGCTTTACCATATTGAACAGAGATGTCTCTGAGGAATACACCCCTCTATTGCTCCATCCCCAGTTTGGGCAGGGGAGCGGTGCAAACCCATGTGTAGACTGTAAGCTTCTTTTCCTGAAAAAGGCGAAAAAACTGATGGATGAAATGGGTGCGTCCTTTGTGGCCACCGGTGAGGTACTTGGGCAGCGTCCCATGTCTCAGCGTCCGGAGGTTCTGAAGCTGCTCGAAAAACGAAGCGGATTGGAGGGTTATCTGCTCCGCCCGCTCTCGGCACGGCTGCTCCCACCGACAATACCCGAGGAACTCAGCTGGGTTGAGCGAAAAAATTTATACGATTTCAGTGGCAGGGGTCGTGGTCGACAGATGAAGCTTGCCACTGAATTCGGGATTAGCGAGTATCCCTCTCCGGCAGGTGGATGTCTCTTGGCAGAACCAAATTTCGGCAGACGTTTCTCTGAACTTATGTCCCACTCCCATGATGTCAGAACTCGCGATCTATTCATGCTCAAGTACGGCAGGCATTTCAGAATTTCTGACCACTGCAAGCTCGTTGTCGGTAAGAATCAGGAAGAGTGCGAATATTTAAAGCGAGTCGACTGGGGAAACGTAACCATTGATGTGATAAACCCCACCGGACCGTTTTCACGGATGGAATGGGACGGTGAAGCCGGGCACCTGCAAACAGCCATCGAAATAATTGCACGCTACAGTGTCCCCGGACCGGAGGAACGGAAAGTTGAATTGAACGTCAGAAGAGGTGAAAAGGAGGAGGTAAAGTTTTACAGTGGGACACCTAATATTGGGAGTATAGAAGGCATGTTGATCCGATAATGATAACGGGACAAATTACAGCGCGGTATCTAACCGTAGCTAACACCAAAATCATATTATCACTTACCGCACTGTACTTTATTAAAGCTTCTCGTACCAAGGGCACTCCCTTTGGTCGTCCCAAAAGGGACGAGACTTTTAGAGGAATTGCATACAAAGGGCGGGCGGAGAACTGTTGACATGAAAGGGAGAGGGGCCAACATAGGCCTGAGGCTGGTATGCGGTGTACTCGTGATCTTATTCACCGGTTTTGTTACCGCCTTTTCCGATACAGGTGAAGCCGGACCCGCCATGCTCAAAATGATATTCGGCACCCGTGCCATGAGCCTAGGGGGTGCCTATGTGGCTGTCGCGGATGATGTTGAATATATGGACACCAATCCCGCCGGGGGCGCATATGACAACATATTCAGAATTGCACTGCTGCATCAGGAGTGGATCGCTGACGTAAACTATGAATCATTGCGTTTGGCAAGGGGATTCGGTGACAGTCTGCAAATAGGCCTCGGGTTTACCTATCTCTATCTCCCCTTCACCCACTATGATGCATCCGGTGATGCTGTTGGTAACAGCAGGCATCTCTCCCAGAGCCTCGGTACGCTTGCCGTCGGTTACAGGCTGTCCTCTCTGGGCCTTTCCTTCGGTGTGAACGGCAAGTTTTTCTACAACCGGGTTCCAGAGGACCTCTATGCTGATCAGAGTTACACTGTTTGGGCAGTCGATTTCGGAGTCATGCAACGCACCAACCTCCTCAAGACATTTTTTGGACCGGAGCCGAGCCTCTCCTTCGGCATAACACTGAGGAATCTGGGCTACAGCAGCAGCGTTGAACAGCTGCCTATACTCATTCAGGCCGGTACTGCTTACAGGATCAGGAGCAATCTGCTGATCGCGACAGATATGGTGTACCCTTTTTATGAACCTCTGTACGGCTCCATAGGCGCTGAGTATGCTATCAGGAAAAAGATCTACATTTCCGGAGGCATTCAGATAAAACAGAACCCCATGCTGTCTTTGGGATTCGGGTACCGTTACCGGGATATGCGGCTTAGTGTCTCCTATACACCGACCCTGGCTTTCTATAATATGTTCAGTGTGTCTTTTACCTATTCCTTCGGTGAGTATAAAAAGCTTATGCTTGAACGGGAGGTCGAGGAAAAGCTCATGGAAGCCCTGGATTTATACAGGGCCGAACAGTATGAGGAGGCACTTGTTGCTGTTGAAAAGGTTCTGGAGCTCGATCCTAAAAACGGGCGGGCCGGCAGCCTGAAGCACACCATTGAAATTCAGCTGGAGATACGGGAGAAGTTTGGGGAAGTAAATGATGATGTCGAATCCAATGAGGGCTGATACCTATATCAAACGCAGTGTTTTACGCATGGTTCTGTACATGAGTTGAGAGGAGATCGGTGTGACTGTTGAATACGATGAATCATATCAGGATTGTTATGTGTGCGGGAAGGAAAATCTGGAAGGTCTGCAACTTGATTTCTATTACGATGCTGAGCAGGATGAGATGTTCACCCGATGCACATTCAGGAGGTACATGCAGGGTTACAAGGGGGTGGTCCACGGCGGTTTTCTTTCAATGCTTCTCGATGAAGTTATGGCCAAGGCTTGTATCCACAGGGGTGCAATCGCTGTAACGGTGCAGTTCGATGTCCGCTTCCGGAAACCTGTGTATGTGCAGGAGGAACTGCTCTTTTATGGTAAGGTCACCGAACAAAAGGGGAAAAAGATACGTACCGAATCACGCTGTGTTGGCTCTGAGAACAGGGTACGGGCAACCGGCAGTGCGGTTTTTCTTCAAGTGTGATGCGGACAAGCGAATGGAGGAGGAAAGGCATTCGAGACTCTGCTGCAGGGCTCTCAGGGCGGTCCTGAGGTGAAATGATTTGACTTTTATACACCTGTATCATAATATTATTTCTCGATACGGGGATAGAATGTTTTTAGCATTTTTATCACTTACGGTTGTAGGTATTGCACTTTTAGTTGCCGTCGTCGTTTTTTACAGTAAAAAGGATTTACTGGTAGACACTGTTCAAAACAGCCATGAACTGATTGTCCATGATCATGCTCCCGACCGTCCCATCCCTGCTCAGGAACCCGATACAGCGGAAAAGGATACAGTAAGGCGAGAACCCAAATCGGATATACCGGAAAAAAGGAACAGGGAAGAAGGTGAATACATTCCCATACTCCGTATAAAGGAGGAAATTCCCGGACTGAAGGGAAGGGAGCCCGTTCACTATGCGGGGACTGGCACACTCTACAGTCTGGAGTCGACAGCAGAGCTGGAGAAACTTGAGATCAAGAGTGATGAACTGGAACTCGTGGTGGAGGGTAAGCTCTTTCTGACCTCCCGATACATTATCATATACAGTGGGGACATCGTAAAAAAATTCACCATTGCGGCTATCGAGAGTTTTCGTTTCAGCGGAGCCCATCTTATGATGAAGCGAAAAAGGGTGAAAACAAAGAAGGACATTCTGAAGGTTGCCGCTGATCTGAAGGGTTTTAAATACATACTCCACGCATTGACCTAGGACATGGATCCTTACCGATACTCACAATACCATTACAAACCCAGGAGGCGGAAAAGGAAATTCGTCATTGCACTGCTGATCCTGTTTCTGCTTGGCGGTGGAGTGTTCTATACAGTCTTTTTTCTCAACATCTATTCGATCTATGCGAATGTCATTGATCTGTACCGGGTACTGTTCAACGATTACGGGTTTTTAGAAAAGAACCTGGAATCCGGCAACTACAATATCGCCATTCACGAGGGAATACCCTATCTGGAAAGAAGGCCCTATAATTCCCGCCTGTTGCGGTATATGGGGGAGTCTTACTATTATATCTCAACGAGCCTGAATGGTAGCGAGAAAGAGGAAGCCCTGGATAATGCCATCAGATTTCTAAGGAAGAGCATCGTCCTTTCCCGCTTCGATGACGCGCCTACCCAGGCCTATTATATTCTCGGGATGTCCTACTTTAAGAAGGGTGTCTACTACTACGAACTTGCAGCCGAGTACCTGGAGAGGGCAATCGAGACAGGATATCGATCAAGTGAGTTGTATGAGATACTCGGATACTGTTACTACAAACTTGGGGCTTTCGATAGTGCCATTGCTTATCTCGAAAGGGCACTGAGAGAATCACCGAAAGACATAGCCAAGCTGTATCTTGCCTTCGCCTATCGCGAGAAGGAAATGTATGAGAGTGCGATCAGGGAACTCGATTATCTCATTGAAAACACACGGGATGATGCCATATATGAGGAGGCTTTTTCCGTACTCATCTGGATAGATTTTCATGAGGAGCGTTACGATAAGGCGAAACGAAACATAATGTCGATACTCAAGACGAATGATGACTCTGCCTTTGCCCATTTCTGGCTTGGAAACATCTATGAAAAAGAGGGTGATCTGATTTCCGCAAGAAAGGAATGGAGAACAACCTTGAAGCTGAACCCCAGGCACATTGGGGCAATCGAAAAGCTCTACTGATATGAGTTCGTAACTCCAGGAGGAACCGTTACTATGAAGTGTGACTTTTGCATTGAGTGTGAGAGGTGCCTATATGGTGTTTGGTAAACTGTACGGTGCATTCTCCAATGACATTGGAATAGATCTGGGAACCTCAAATACACTCGTGTATGTCAGGGGACAGGGCATTGTGCTTTCCGAACCTTCGGTTGTGGCTGTGCACAATTCCTCGAAAAAGGTACTAGCCGTCGGTCAGGAGGCAAAGCGCATGCTCGGAAGAACACCGGGTGAGATTATAGCCATACGACCGATGCGTGACGGTGTCATCTCCGATTTTGAAACCGTCGAAAAGATGATCAAGCACTTTTTTCAAAAGGTACACAACCGAAAGGCTCTGGTGAAGCCTAAGGTGGTCATTGGCATTCCCTCATGCATCACCGAGGTCGAAAAGAGGGCTGTACGGGAGTCAGCCGAGCAGGCCGGAGCCCGTGAGATATATCTCATCGAAGAGTCCCTCGCTGCAGCGATCGGTGCAAGTATTCCGATTCAGGAACCGGCAGGGCACATGATAATCGATATTGGCGGAGGAACTTCTGAATTTTCCGTTATATCGCTCGGCGGTATGGTTGTCACCAATGCTATACGAGTTGGAGGTGATGAGTTTGACGATGCGATCATCAATCATATGAAAAAGATACACAACCTCGTTGTCGGTGAGAGTACGGCTGAAGAGGTGAAGATAACCATTGGCAATGTATATCCTGAAAAGGATGTTCAGTCATTTGAGATGCGGGGACGGGATTCCATCTCAGGATTACCCAGAATACTGACCGTTGATTCAGTTGAGATTAGGGAGGCGCTGCAGGAGCCCACCACCATGGTTCTCGAGGAAATAAAGAAGACCCTTGATCAAACGCCCCCTGAGCTCGCCGCGGATATCGTTGAGAGGGGAATCGTTATGACGGGTGGTGGTTCTCTACTGAAAGGGTTCCCGAAGCTCATCAGTAAGGAAACTGGTGTACCGGTCATTCTCGCAGAGAATCCACTGACCTGTGTCGTGCTGGGTACCGGAAAGTTTCTCGATGAACTGAAATACCTGAAAAATTACAGGTGACCCTATATAGCAGAGAATGAGCCAGGCACGAACCGCACGCAATAGAAGAATACTCGTATTGATCCTTCTCCTCTTCATTTCCTTCATCTTAATGGGTGTGTCACAGTCCAGGATCACCATTCGATTCAAGTCCGTTGCATACGGTGTCGTGTATCCCTTTCAGTTCGTTGGTGTACGGTCAATTACACTTGTTAAGGAGTTCTTCTCGAGTATCGAGAAGAACAAACAGCTCAAGCAGGAACTTGCCCAGGTCAAGAAGATGCTTGAGCAGTACGAGCAGAGCCAGTACGAATATGAGGAGATTAAAAGGGAGAACAAGCGCCTCAGGAATCTGATCGGCATACAGTCCGATATGGAGTATGAAACGGTCATTGCCGAGATTGTTGCCAAATCACCGCAGAATTATTACAAAACGCTCATTGTAAACAGGGGTAAAAACAGTGGCATCGAGAAGTGGATGCCTGTTGTTGCCTATCAGAATGAAACCAGATGTGTTGTGGGGAAGGTGATCGATGTACAGCAGTTTTCAGCAAGGATACAGCCGCTTATCGATCAGTCGAGCTATATCGGTGTCATGCTCATGGAGTCCCGATACTCGGGCATCCTGCAGGGCCAGAGCCTGGTTTCCGACAACTGCCTCATGCAATATGTGGACCGGCGTGCAGAAATCAGCTATGGAGACCTCGTTATTACATCGGGTATGGGAGGGGTTTTTCCCAAAGGTATCATCATTGGTGAGATTGTCTCTGTTTCAAAGAAGCAATACGGCGTTTTTCAGGAGGCGATCGTGAAGCCTGTTGTTGATTATGGGCGGCTCGAGGAGGTGTACATAATTACTAAATCTACAACTGAAAACACCGGAAGATTGCTGGAGGAAGAGTAACAGCATGCGAAAATATGTGGTGTTCATTCTTCTGCTTGCCTTTTTCGTATTCTTTCAGTCCACCCTTTTCTATGAAAGAATCAATCTCAGGGACGTGAGCCCTGACTTCATACTCATCATCCTGTCAATCGCCGCATTCCTGCTCGGCCCGATGCCGGGCCAGATCATGGGATTCGGCGTGGGTCTTATCGTCGATATACTCTCAGGGGGCCTTCTTGGTATGTCGGCCTTCGCCTATACAATAATCGGTTACGGTGTGGGTATTGTCGGTGATATGGTGTACGGTAGAAACATACTCATATCCAGTATACTCCTCTTTTTTGTGACCATTGTGAAGGGTGTTCTGCTCAGTATGCTGGCCGCAATGTTTCTGGAGCCAGGCTATTTCGCATACTTTTCGCAGGGACGTATATTCCTCGAAGCGGTTATTAATTGTCTCTTAACTCCGCCGTTATTTTTTATTATTATGAGGGTGAAGAAAATGGTTACCGAATAGATGGCACGCAACCCGGTCACTACAAATCGGATCGATGATTTCAAACGGAGACTCTACATATTCTCAGGTGTACCCATCCTTTTTTTCCTCATCATCATTGTGGTTCTTTTTTCCCTTCAGATCATAAAAGGTCCTCAATATGCGATGAAGGCGAAAACAAACCGCGAGCAGTACTCCATCCTCCCGGCAATCCGGGGCATTGTGTTCGACCGGACAAATAAAAATGTGCTCGCCTACAACCGGCGCTCTTTCGCGGTGACAGTTGTACCACAGAACCTCCCCAAGGACACTGACGAGAGGGATAGGATTCTCGAACGGCTGGGTATACTCCTGCAGATGCCGAAAGATGAGATCCAGTCCATACTCAAACAGAAAAACTACTCGCAGTACGGCTCTTACGTGATTAAAACTGATGTCCCCTTCAAGGACATCGTATTTCTTGCTGAGCATAACCGTGATTTTCCCGGTGTATACTGGAAGAGTAAACCGCTGCGGGTGTATCCGCATGGTGATATGCTCGCCCATGTAATCGGATATGTCGGTATGATCAGCCAGAATGAGTATACCGAACTCAGCGACAAGGGGTACAACATCGAGAGTGTGATTGGTAAGAGTGGTGTTGAGAAGGTGTATGATCTTGAACTGAAGGGCCGCGACGGCCATGTGCGAAGGATCGTGGATGCCACCAATCAGGTGACGGCAGAGATTATTGACCGTGGAGCGGAACCGCTTCCAGGGAGCAATGTGATCCTGAGTATAGACAGTGAACTTCAGCTGCTCGCCGAACAGGCCATGGGTGAGAACATGGGGACTCTCATCATTTCAAAACCATATACAGGTGAAATCCTGGCCTTGGTTTCCTACCCTCGATTCGATCCAAATTTCTTTGTGTCCGGAAGGGACAAGGAGGCATTCAAGAACCTTACCCTCGATCAACGCAAGCCCTTTCTGAACCGGGCCATACAGGCGCAGTATCCTGCCGGCTCGATTTTCAAACTTGTCGTTTCACTCGCCATACTGGACACGGAGATAATACCTGTTGACAAGGAGTATAAATGCGGAGGTGGTTATCAGCTCGGGAACCGCTTTTTTTCCTGCTGGACGAATCATGGATCCGAAGTAGATCTCTACAAGGCGATTACACAGTCCTGCGATTCATACTTCTATCAGGCTTCACTCGCACTCGGGCCCGATACCATCGCCGAGTATGCCCGCCGCCTTGGGCTTGGACAGAAACTGGGGATCGATTTGGTTGGTGAGCTGGATGGCATCATTCCCGATATACAGTGGAAGCGTGATGTGAAAAAGGATGTGTGGTACGATGGTGACACACTCAATCTGTCCATTGGCCAGGGATTCCTCCTGGGCACACCTCTTCAGATCAATGCGCTCACAAACATCATTGCAAATCACGGCGTGCTTATGAAGCCCTATATCGTCAAGGAAATTCGTTCCGCGAAAAACAATGAGATTGCGTATCGTTATACTCCCGAAATTCTCATCAAGAGCAATATCGATCCGGCACACTATGACTTCATCATACAGGCGATGCGGGGGGTCGTAACCGAAGGGACGGCGAGATGGGGTGGTGCCATACTATCAGCTGAATCGGCCGGAAAAACGAGCACCTCGGAGGTGCAGGGCATGCACACGCACTCATGGTACACAGCCTTTGCGCCCTATAACAGTGCAGATCCTGACGAGATCATATCTGTTACCGCAATTATCGAGTATGGCGGTGCGGGCAGTGCAGTCGCAGCACCTGTGGTCTCCGAAGTCATTGAAGCCTATTTTTCGGGGGCTGATCTGGATACTGCACGCAGGAACATATGGAAGAAGAGGGCATCGACGAGAAAGATTGCCGATTCAGGTACATGATGGGCTGCTGCTGACATCAGGGAAGGTGTAGGTCGGTTCATGGCAAAGAAGACTATTATGGGAAGGGTAAAGATCGACTACGCCCTCCTAATCTCCTTTCTTATTCTGATAGTTGTCGGCATACTCACAATCTACAGTGCCGCTGGGGACAGCAATCAGCACATACGCCAGATATACTGGGCCATTACGGGAATAGTAATTTTTATACTCATGCTCCTGGTCAATTATCACAAGATGGGGGAATACGCCTTTTTCATCTATCTGGCGGGACTTCTGATGCTGATCCTGGTGCTCCTGATCGGCAAACGGGTTCGCGGTGCAAAGAGCTGGATAACGGTGGCTGGGGGCTTTGGTTTTCAACCTTCCGAGTTTGTGAAGATCGTTGTTATTATTGCACTCGCACGTTTTCTCGACCGTGTGGGGGACGATATCAAAAGCCTGAAAAATGTCATTATTGCACTCGGTATTTGTGTAATCCCCATGGGGCTCATCCTCCTCCAACCTGATTTCGGCACCGCCCTGGTGTATATCCCCATCTGTCTGATCATGCTTTTTTTCGCAGGCATCAAGTATACCCATCTCATATCACTGCTTATCATATTCGGGATTGCTGTCGTGCTCCCGCTCCTGACCACCTTCAGCAAGCTGACCCATTCCGGAATACTTACATTCCTCCAGGTGCTCGACGATACCAAAATTGTATTCCTTATTGCGCTTATGTTCGGTCTGCTCTCGGGTATCATGTTCATCCTGTACAGGATCACCAAGAAGTCCCTGCTGTATAAAGCGTCAACTGTTTTTCTCATTTTCTTTACAGGGCTCATTCTCGCAGCACCTCTCGGCAGGTTCCTCAAACCCTATCAGAAGGAGAGGCTGATCGTTTTTTTACGGCCGACCATCGATCCCTTTGGGTCAGGGTATAACATCATACAATCAAAGATTGCGGTCGGTGCAGGTGGCCTGTTCGGGAGAGGCCTTCTCGGAGGCACACAGAGCCAGCTCGGTTTTCTTCCCGAACGGAGCACCGATTTTATCTTCTCGATCTATGCGGAGGCATGGGGATTCTTCGGTTCGCTGGCGCTTCTCGCCGTGTACGGCATATTCATCTACAGAGGGATCATGATCATCTATAATGGGAGGGATCGTTTCAGCTTCCTGCTGGCTGCAGGAATCATGGGAATGTTCCTCTTTCATATCATCATAAATGTGGGTATGACCATAGGTATTATGCCCATCACGGGAATCCCTCTCCCATTTCTGAGCTATGGGGGCTCATTTCTCCTCACCTGTATCGTGGCAGTGTCAATTCTCAGCAGCATTGAGTTGAGGAGATACACCCATTGAGCAATGAACTGTTCGAAAGGGTCCGTCCCTTCCTTCCGAAAGCGCAGAAACCCGCCCGGTATATAGGCAGTGAGTTGAATGCGGTACGAAAGGATCATCGGGCCGTTGATGTCCGAATGGTCATCTCCTATCCGGACGCTTACGAAGTGGGTATGTCCAATCTTGGTATCCGCATTCTCTATGAATGCGTGAACAGGGAGGAGCGTCTGGCTTGTGAGCGTGTATTCGCACCCTGGCCCGATTTTGAGAAGGTTCTCCGTGAACAGGGCATACCCCTCTACTCTCTCGAAACCTACACTCCTCTATCTGAGTTCGATGTACTCGGGTTTTCAATCGGTTATGAGCTTTTGTACACGAACATGTTGAACATTCTCGAACTTGGGGGATTTCCACTCAGGTCAAGTGAAAGGGGTGACGATGACCCGCTGGTTATAGCAGGTGGTCCTTCCGTGTACAATCCGGAGCCTGTCGCAGATTTTATCGATGCATTCATCGTGGGAGATGGTGAGCGTATACTTCCGCAGTTTCTCTTCAGCTGTCATGAGTTGAAAGACAGGCCAAGGCGCGAGAGGTTGCGTGAACTCAGCAAGGCCTTCGATTGTGTGTACGTTCCATCCCTGTACGACACGGTGCGACGGGAAGGGTATCTGTGTACCGATGTAAAGGGGACCGTGAAAAAGCAGATCGAATTGGATCTCGAAGGCTTAACTGTGCCCCTCAAACCCATTGTACCCCTCATCAGAATCGTTCAGGATCGTGTAACCGTGGAGGTTAACCGCGGCTGTACAAACGGGTGCAGGTTCTGTCAGGCAGGATACGTATACCGGCCGGTTCGTGAGAGGAGTATTCCCACTATCCTTCATATTATCCGGGAGTCTCTGCAAAACAGCGGTTATGACGAGGTGTCGCTGGCATCACTCAGTATTGGAGATTACACGGGATTGAAGGACCTGGTCGGGTCGATCAACAGGGAGTTCTCCAGGGACAGGGTATCTGTATCCCTGCCGTCATTGAGGATTAACAGCACGAGTCTGGAGATTCTTGAGATGATCGGTG
>Ga0114922_10004693_pt1 | contig 12669 bp, 10 predicted proteins | sample AartaG_FD_100975 | JGI IMG/M metagenome (GOLD analysis project Ga0114922, IMG submission 100975) | Deep subsurface microbial communities from Aarhus Bay to uncover new lineages of life (NeLLi) - Aarhus_00045 metaG | ecosystem: Environmental > Aquatic > Marine > Oceanic > Sediment | place... | reverse complement strand
TTAATGCCTCAATATCATCGGTAGATATCCCCCCTGTCGTTTTTAATTGTTGAATAGCCTCGCCATACGCAATCTCAATTATTTTATATGGATTTCCCATAAAGACCACTTTATCAAGGCCATCAATGATTTTTCTTCCAATATGAGGTTTCTTGTGAGTATCTACCGAAATAATCTGTACTGGTGCGCCTACCTCTGCCAATGTGCTACCCACTAAATATTCGGGGTAGGGATCTCTGCTATCCAATTTTATAAGGACACTATTGCCTGACCTTAAAGCATCTATTATTCCATAAGCTCCGGTCTGGAACATGCTCGATTGAATAATAATACCGACAGTCCCAACACCCTCAATGACATCTGCCTCCACCCGTTCATTTCCAAAAGCCCAGTTCATATAGTCTATCGACTTTAGCATCCATTTGGCTGTTGAAATCCTGTCCGGTTCGACAGAAACTTTTTTAGAGAACCATCCACTCCTTGATATCACAGCATCAAAGGTCTCATTTTCCATTAGTCTTTGGCCCGCTTCAGCGATTATTTCCAATCTTTCCTTAACTGTTAGCCTCTTCCATCTGTCTAACCGATTTCTGCATTCTTCAATGGCATGTTCTATATGTTCATCTGATAAATCAGGCATATAGCCAACAAGTTCTCTGGTGTTAAAATCCCTTATTTCAATTTGGTCATTTTCATAGTACTTGATTTTCTCCTTTCCAATAATGCTGGGTATGTTCATCAAATCAGACGATTTGGTCTCTTTTAATGGGAGTCCTAAATCAACAATCTTATTTTCGAGTTCTTTTTGATAGAGTATCTTGGCAAGAGTATCCGAATATTTTTCTACTGCACTTTCAACCGTCTGGTTGATGTCGTATTTGCCGCCTTTGTCCAGGTAGGCAAATGGTTTATAAATATTTAGAATTGCCTGGACATCATGCTCTCCCTGGAAAGCTGTATAAAAAATGATAGGCACATCAGGATCCTTTTTGTTTAATTCCTGGCAAACTTCAAAACCGCTCATGCCTGGCATTTTAATATCAAGGATAACTGTATAAAACTGATTATTACCGAACTTTTCTATGGCATGGATGCCATTTTCTGCAGTAATCACATTATATGTAATGGATAAACTTCTATCGAGACCACGTCTCATGGATTCATCATCATCTACCACGAGGATTGTTGGTCTATCTTCCTCTACTACCTCTTCTACAGGTTCTTCAAACTTCCCCAATAATGTTTCAAACTCATCCATCAAGCTTTCCTCTATAATTTTACTTTTTATGCTTTTGTAGAGTATGCCAGAAAGTTGGTTGTGTGTCAAAAAGATCATATGGAGCATATGGACCATAGAAATATTAACTCTATCAATGCATTGGCATAAAGAGTAAAAATAATGGTAGGCGGAGTGGGTTTGAAGATGTGACTTTATGTTTAAAGAAAACTTGAACAGATCTGTTTCCATATGATATAAATCCTTTGCCCATGCTCATAAACAAGCTTAATAAATAACCTGTTTGACTAAATTAATCGGCTTTTGATATAAATAAGGCAGCTGATTTCATAAGATGCTTCAAGTCTTTATATAGGCTGTATAATGCACTAAAACTTAAAATAGCCTGGATATTTGCATAGGCTCTTAATGGGCGCTCAGAATTATTTGAGAGATAATAAGGGAACTATGCTTAGCCATTTGTCTTTGGGCTATACTTTAAAAAGGCCTTCTTGGTTATCCGTTCAAGGTGACATTATGAATAGAGACGAACTTGAGAAAAGAAGAAATGCTTTGTTGAAATTGTCAAAAATTATGCGAAATAAACAATCTGAGTGGGTTAAAAGATCCGTTGATGAAACATTTGTAACAACAAAATATGCTAAGGTTGACAATTTCCAGGCACAAAGAGGAATGGCTTTTAAATCATATGAACTTGATTTTTTAGAGGGGAGATTACCTTTAGGTAAGATCAGATTGCAGTTTCCAAAGAATGCAGTTGGGGTGGCAATGGGCGTTTCATTTGCCGCTGCATACATGGCTGGCAATAGTATTGATATCAGATTATCTTCAACTCAAGAAGGTTTAGCAGACCTGATTGCTGATATAATCTCTGAAGCAGAGTTACAGGAAATTTCTGTTATCAAAGCTGATTCTAAGGTATTTATGAAGGATTCCATTTTAGGTGGATATAATGGATTGCACGTTTTCGGCCATGATCGGAATATTATTCCGTGGTCAAAGGAAATAGGGCAAACTATAGAACAAGGTTATCTTGATATATTTGCTGCTGAATTAACAGGAAAAGATTTTTATTTTGTACTAGAAGACGCGAATGTAAAGAAAGCCGCCAAGGATTTTTTAGCGGCAGCAACCATTTCTTCAGGCCAGGTTTGTATGTCCCCAGAAGCAGCTTTTGTACATGAATCTAGAAGAAATGAATTCATAAAATATTTAATCGAATATTCACATTATCTTACAGTTGGTGACCCGTATAATCGCAAAACAGATATTGGTCCCTTGCTCAGTGAGGGAGTATATAAAAATGCAGTTCATCATCTTGAGGATGCGATAAGAAGAGGAGCAGAAGAACACTCTGCAGGTAAATTTAGATTTACAAAAAATTATGAACACTGGGAAAAGAATTTATTAATCCCGGATAAAGTGTTGGTCGTTAACGATTGGGAATCAACTGCACTGCATGAAGAGACTTTTTGTCCTGGATTGATAGTTGTTCCTTTCAAATACTATGATCAGGTTATAAATCACATGCGATCTCTTGATTATGGGCTCACGAGTTCTATTTATGGGAAAAACATGCTCAATGTGGTGAAAGAGCGAATGAATGGATTGATCGGAATAATTTTTGAGAATCAACCGTTCTTTAGAGGCTTTGATGTTCATAAAAGATGTTGGGGTGGATTTAAGAAGTCGGGATGGGTTCAATATAAGGATAAAAATGGAGAAGTAAAAAGGGTTCATGGACCAAAACATTTGATTTCTTTATTTAGCCGGCCCGATTAATAGCACGTCTACGAAAATAAAATGGAAACTATAAAGTATCAGGAAAGGGATAATATCGGATATATAACTTTTAATAGGCCTGAAGCAGGCAATGCCATAAATTGGCAAATGGCTGATGAATTAGCCGCTTGGATGAATGATTTGCTTGGTAATGAAAGATTAGAATTGACAACTCTAATTTTAACAGGGAATGGTAACAGCTTTATGTATGGAGCTGATATTTCTGCATTTACAAAAGGCACGAAATATATAGATGAGTTTACAACAAATGCAAGACATTTTATGAGAATGTTGACAGGCATACCTCCCGTTTCAATAGCAGTTGTAAAGGGATATGCTCTTGGTGGTGGTTTAGAAGTTGCACTTTCTTGCGATTATATTATTGCATCTGAATCATCTAAATTGGGATTGCCTGAAATTAATTTCGGATTAATACCAGGTGCTGGCGGCACTCAATTGCTTCCACAGAGAGTCGGATACCACAAAGCAACAGAAATGATATTAACAGGAAGGCCTATTGATGCATACCAAGCCAAAAAATATGGTCTTGTTGATGAAGTCACAAGTCAAGATGAACTAATGCGAACTGCGCGGGTTCTTGTTAAAAAAGGTGTATTTAAAAAAAGACATCTTAGGGGTTTTGATGAAGTTCCTGCTGAACTTGCCATTATGAATGCGGCAAAATCGCTTACAGAAATAATTTCCGATAAACCAAAATATGCAGTTGACGCTGCTATTGAATGTCTGCGGATGTCAATTAGTTTTCCTGATTTTCTTGCAGAATCCAAATATTTCGATGAATGTATTATAAGAGAAGAAACACAGTCGAGAATAAAATCCTTTTTAAAAAAAAGCTAAAATGGGACACATAATTATTGGAACAGGATGTTACTTGCCTGAAAAGATCGTGACCAATGAAGATCTATTGGAGTATGTTGACCTAAGTACATATGATGAGAAGAGGGGAGGTCCTTACCCAGATTTTATTGAAAGAGTTATGGGTTTTAAAGAAAGACGTATTGCCGCAGCTAATCAGGCCACATCGGATCTTGCATATGAAGCTGCTAAGCTTGCGCTTGATAATGCTGGGATCAATGCAACAAAAATTGATTTGATTATTGTTTCTACTGCAAGTGCTGATAAAAAAGCACCGAATACAGCTTCCATACTTCAGTCAAAATTAGGTGCAGGAGAATGCTCTTTTTCTTTTGATGTAAGTGCAGCGTGCCCTGGATTTATTTGGGGTCTTCATATTGCCGATTCAATGATGAATGGATATGAAGAGTACAATTATGCTTTAGTTGTTGGCGCAGAAAAGATGTCAAGCATCGTTGATAAACGTCATTACATAACCAGTCCCACCTTTGGTGACGGTGCAGGAGCCGTTGTATTAAAAAAGGCAAGTAATGATTTAAACTTGTATGGTTTATTGAGCAGTTATGCAAAAAGTGACGGCGAAAGGGGTAATTTCCTGGATGTTCCTGCTGGTGGATCTTTTATGCCAATAACACCAGAAAATGTTTCTGAGATATATGAAAAAGGATTATTTGCTTTACAAATGCAGGCTCGTGACACGAAAGAATTTGCAATACATAAATTGGAGGAAGCCACAAGATATGTCTTAAGACGAGAAGGTCTCTCCGTTGAAGATATTTCGTGGTTTTTGCCTCATCAAGCAAGTGGTCCTTTTATAAGAAGCGCTGTGAATGCACTTGGATTACCATATGAAAAGGTATTAACCAACCTTGAAAAATACTCTAATACTTCACAGGCTTCGACATCTATATTACTCCATGAAAACGTAAATAAGTTTAAAAATGGAGACCTTCTTGCGATCGCCTCAATGGGTGGAGGCTTAGGATGGGGAGCCAGTCTTTACAGATGGTTTGATTATGCTAAAGTACCAAGAGAGGTTCTGATTGTTGATGATGAACCTGAAGCGGCAGAGGGCATTGTTCTTGCTTTAAAAGGCCTGACAAAACGTGATAATTCATTCAATACAAAAATAAATTACAATACAGCAGAAAGTGGTAATGAATTTATTGAACTAATTAAAATAAACCCTGCAAAATATGATATTGCCATCGTTGACCAGAGGATGCCCGGAATGACGGGACTAGAAGCAATAATCAGAGTAAGAAGATTACAAAAAGACTTGATTTGTTGTATTTTAACCGGACAAGCAGATGATAAAGATAAACAAGATATGATTCGCTCTGGAGAAATTGCTGAATTGATGTACAAACCTTTCCTTGATCCTAATATCGAAGATAGATTCAAGCAACCAAATTATTTGACATTCAAAAATATTGTAGAAAAACCCTACCTGTACAATTCACGCAAATGATTAATTCATTCTAGATTAAAAATTATTTTGAATCTTGTGTATTCATTGGGTTTACTTCTTATACTAATTTTCGCTCCATGTGCTTCAATAGTGCCCCATGCCGTATATAGTCCAAGCCCTCTATGTGTCCCTTCTTCCAATTCTTTTGTAGTGTAATGTGGATCAAATGCATTTTCCAATGTCGCTTGTGTCATGCCACAACCACTGTCCTTTATCATTAGTAAATATTTTCCACCTTTTATTTTTTTTGTCCTGATTTTCAATTCTTTCTTGTCTTTACCATCCATCGCTTCAAGTGCATTGGTGATAAGATTAATAACCACATGTTCTATCCCTTCCGGATCTCCTTTTAGTGTGTAATCCATTTTTTCAAAGGATGTTTCCAAATTTACATTTTTCAAATCAGTTTTAAATAGATCAAGAGTTTTGTGTATTATGTCCTCTATTTTTAGATATTCAAAACTATCCATATCTTTTTTTGAGTAACCTTTGAGGAGTCTAATATTGTGTAACACCTCTTTAGCACTCTTTCTGAGGGATTCGAGTGTGTTTAGTGATTCAAGGATACTTGCATATACATCGTTTCTTTTTATAAATGTCATGGTCTCTTTTATGCTTTCACTCTCTTCGCCTAAAAGAATATCTAATAGACGTTTGAAATCCTGAAGATTCCATTTTATTGGTTCAAGATAGCTTAATAATTTGCCGAGTTTATTATGTTGGTTGTGAGCAATACCTTTAGCAAGCAAACCTGCTGTAGCAAGTTTCTCAACCTTGATTTTTGCAGCTTCCGCCTTCTTTTGTTTCTCAAGTGCCTTTTCAGCAACTCCCCTTAGTCTTTCGGCCTCATCCTTTTGCTCTTTATATTGTGCTGTCCGCTCCTCAACTTTCCTCTCCAGATCCCTTCTATATTCATCATTTTCAAGAATTAGCTTGTATTTCTTTACAGCATTCTCTATGAGGTTTTCAAGAAAGGAGATATCTTTTCCTTTCTCCTCATATCCTTCCGGCTTGTACTTATTGATTATTTCCTGAAGGTCATGCTCAGATTGGAAGGCCGTATAGAATATGATGGGGACATCCGGGCATTTGTTCTTCAGCTTAGGATAGGTGGAAAATCCATTCAGTTCTTTCATCTTAACGTCTAAAATGACGCATTGAACATCTTTTGATAGTACCTTCACCCCTTTAGTGCCGCTTTCGGCTGTCAGAACCTCATATTTTTTAGAAAGGGCTCTGCTCAGACCCCGTCTCATCGACTCATCATCATCAATAAAAAGGATTAAAGGCTTCTCTTCCTCAGGTTTGGCTTCTTTTTTGGGTTCTTCAAACTTTTTCAAAAGTTCATCAAACTCATTCATTGTTCTTTTCGCTCCTCTCTTTAGCCGCCTTATCAATCAATGAGTAGAGTCTGTCTATGTCCTTTGATACACCTTTTTCGATAAATGCATAGGGCTTTAACTCGAGACATTCTTGGGCCTTTTTCTCATCGCCCGGGTACGCAGAGTAGAAGATGATGGGCACGTTTGGATTCCTCTCCCTGAGTTTCCGATACGCCTCTGTTCCATCCATGCGGGGCAACTTCACATCCAGCAGGACAACACTGATATCATCGGTTAGTTGGTTAATACCATCTTGACCGAGAGTGGTAATGATAACCTCATAGTTTCTCTGCTTCAGTGTCCTTTCAAGGCCCTGCCTGATATTGGGGTCATCATCAATGACAAGCACCTTACCCAAAGGAGGTTGGGGTGTAAGATCAGGGCTGTCATCAAACTTTTTGAGGAGTTCTATGAATTCATCCATTGTGGTTCTCCGGTAAAGTTATCGTGAATGTTGTCCCTTCTTCCATCCCCGATTCCACCTCAATCTGCCCACCATACACCTGCACTAAACGCTTAACTATCCCCAATCCCAATCCAGTACCCGAGGTGGGTTTGGTTGAAAAGAATGGCTCAAAGATCTCATCGAGTTGATTTTGTGGGATTCCCGGGCCGTTGTCCTGAACCTTTATCCTTACATTTTTATTTCCTTCCTCATCCACCTTCTCTACAACTACCCTTATTTCTTTGCTCTCAGAATCCTGCTCTATCAGAGCGTCTCTGGCGTTGTTAATAAGATTTGTAAAGATGGAGTTCATGTGTATTTCATCTGTACTAATGACTACTTTTTCCGGGCCATCAACCAAGTATTTGATGTTATAAGAATCAAATTCTCGTAAGTATCTATCCTTATATCCTCTTAGCAAAGCCATTACATCAACTTTGTCGTATCCCCTTTTCAGTTCTGACATTTTAGCGTAATCCCGGATCTGGGTGGTAATTGAGAGACCTCGATCAAGATCGCTTGATACCCCAGAATGAACACCAGAAAGGTGGTCTGCAATCTCAGCGATTGTCTTAAGCTCGGGTACAAGATTGGAGGCAATCTCCTCTCTGGGAATATTGTACTTTTCATGGATCTGATTGATATTCTTCAGGAGGGAGGTGGCAGAATCTTTCAATACTTCAGCAGAGGGTTTACCCTTGTCTTTGTAATTTAGTGTCGTTCTGAACTCAAGTTGCGCACCTGATAAGGCATTACGCATCTCATGGGCGAATCCACCTGTGATGCGGTGTTCAAGACTCCTTTTTTCGGTTTCCACAAGTTTGGCTTGGGTTTCACGGAGTTCTTGGGTACGCTCCTCGACCATGTCTTCTAAGTGATCTGCATAGTCCTCCAGTTTTTTATATGCTTTATTCTTTTCTTCAATTTCCTCGTGCAACGCTTTGTTTGCCTGGAAATACTCCTGCCATAAAGCACTTCTTCCCCTAAAAAAATTTCTAAAAATCCAAAATCTTTGTGTAATTCTGAGTTCCTCACAAGAATGCTTTATTATGAAGTACGGGGCTTCCATTATAACGCCTTCTTCACAGACAGTTTCACCATTAACCTCAATGGTTTCAAGTATAAGTGTTCCAATGAAATCATTTTCAGAGACTGGGTCATGGATTGCTTTGTATTTTCCAAGAAATACTTCCTTACCGTTTACTTCCGTTGGGATTAAAATCACTTTTTCCCCAATTTCACATAGCTTGTTTTTTATAGGATGTCTGATGCATAGGCTGTTTCCATCGAATGCAGGCATCAAGTCCAAGTGATTAAAGTAACGGCTACTAAAAAGTTTGATTGGGTCATACTGGACCAAAGGCTGTTGAATTTTACCCAATGGAAGGGTAACCCATGGCTTCCATAAATGCTTTGGCCAATTAGTTGGAATAGCCTCTAATAAGCCAAGTATATGAGGATCACTACAATAATCGTCGCTGGGAACAATATGTGGATGAAATGTATATTTAATTATTGCCTTTACCTTTCGCTCAGCAAGGTCGAATTTTGCTGGTTCAATGAGTTCAAATGTTTTAGTATCATTCCAGTCTGGAATAATGTTAGGCAGAATGTTTATTGCCGCTGAAGGTCCGCTCAATGATTTCACCAATTCTCTCCAGTTTCCCCATGATTTATACTTGGCAGCAGACCTCCCGCAAGCTCTAAAAGCATTTGGATTACCAGTAACATCTCTAGCTTTTAAGTAACATTGCACATATACTTCGAGAGGGCTCCATTGTGTTGGATCTGTATAATAACTTAAAGGATTAGAATATTTTTCAGGAAATGGAAGGCCCAACATTGCAAAAATATTAACATCCTCTTCATTTAATCCTTCCTTTTTGGCGAATCCCTTAAGAAAGTTCCACATTACAATCATATTTTTATGATTTACATTGTTAACCATTGCCATAATGATTAATGTCCTTACACCATTCTGTAATTAGCTCTGTACGATCAGAGGCTTTGAACTTAAAAATTATATGATTATTTTGCATGCCTTATGTTTTCAGATATATGCAATACTATCAAGTGCCTTTATGTGGTATGCCTTCTTATTAAGTGATTAATCTTCTCAATCACTTTGTTATTATTATATGACAGAACGAATTTTCTCTCTTTGCCATAATTGAACCTATGCGATAATCCTTCGATAAGAGTAACTTCAAAGCCCTTTATAACAGCAAGACGACGCAATTTTTCATAATCTCCCCCAAGTTCCCCTTGTATGCCAAGTCTGCTGTCATTTCCGGCATATATCAGGTAAGTAGGTGAGACTACATCCTTTATAAAATCAATTAGCTTTGGTGTGTGTAATAGTGTATCGTTGAATGCCTGTGGGTCATTAATTCTCAAAGCGACTATTCTTGGAGCTTTTATGAATGAAGGCAGCCAGAAGTACTGATATTGTCTCACAATCTCATCCCTGAGCGCAGGATTTTTTAATGCTCTGTATATATTATGGATATAGGCTATGTATGCACTTGCCGTTTTGGGGATTTTACCTGAAGTTTTTGTCATATCAACAGGGGCTGTCAATGATATTCTCAAATCATACGGATGTTCTTCTTCCAGTGAAGATTTCAAAAGAGTCAACGCTCCAAAACTATGACCTATGCCTACCAAAGACTCCAAGTTTCTTTTTCTCTTAAATTCCTGGCCAATAAGATTAATATCTCTGATGCAACCATCAGGACTCAATTGTCCCTCTGAATAAGCCTGGCCTCTGAGATCAAAGGCAAGCACATTAAAATCTGGAAAAGAGGCCAATAATCGATAATATGATTCTCTTGGAACAGTTATTCCAGGAATAAAAATAATACCTATTTTTGATTCAGCTTGGATTTCTGTACAATTAAGAATAACACCGTCTGCTCCAACAATTTCTACATCAACACGGATGTTTTCTGATAGCTCATGTATGTATCTTTTTAGAATCAATTCATGGTAGCTTTTTCTATGATCCATGCTGATCAATTTAACGCAATGTTATAGTAAATATTGTTCCTTCTTCCATCCCCGATTCCACCTCAATCTGTCCACCATACACCTGTACTAAACGTTTCACTATTCCCAATCCTAATCCAGTACCCGATGTAGGTTTGGTGGAGTAGAATGGCTCGAATATCTCATTGAGGTGCTCTGCGGGTATCCCTGGGCCACTATCTTTCACCTTTATCGTTATTTTATTATGGTCTTGTTTAACAATAACTCTGATTTTTTTACTTTCTGAATCCTGCTCTATAAGAGCGTCTCTGGCATTGTTAATAAGATTTGTAAAGATGGAGTTCATGTGTATTTCATCCGCCTGGACGATAATACTTTCAGGACCTTTTACCGTATATGTGATGTTATGACTTTCAAAACCTGTGAGGTATCTATCTTTATATCCTCTAAGCAAAGCCATTACATCAACTTTGTCGTATCCCCTTTTCAGTTCTGACATTTTAGCGTATTCACGGATTTGGTTAGTGATGGAAAGACCTCTATCGATATCTTTTGCTACACCATGAAGAGTGTCAGAAAGGTGATCGGCAATTGTTCCTATTTTCTTGAACTCTGGTAACAGGTGCGATACGATTTTTTCCCTGGGAATGCCATATTTCTCATGCATTTCAAATATGCTTTTCAAAATATTGGTAGCGCAGTCTCTGAGAACTTCTGGAGAAGGTTTCCCCAAGCCCATATAGTCAAATGTCGTTTTGAACTCAAGCTGCGCTCCAGCCAGTGCATTCCTCATCTCATGGGCAAATCCTCCTGTGATGCGATGTTCGAGAGAGTGTTTTTCTGTTTCTAGTAGTTTGGCTTGGGTTTCTTTTAACTCCCGGGTTCATAAATCAATTATTCTATCCTGATTAATCCGAATATCATTAATTTCTTCGATCTTCTTCTCAAGTTCCTCAACAATGTCACGGGAAAACCAATAGCGAAACAAACCTGGGAATCTTGAATAGAATGGCTTTGCTTTCCAACTTATATGAAATTCGCAATAATCTCCTCCTTCAAATTGGCATATTTCTTGTTCTACTGAAACTGGGTATTGAGTAAATGTTCCAAGTCCCTCATAGACACCTCTATTCATGTCACAAAAATACTTGGTTATTGCTGGATCTTTATCCCAATGAAGCCTTACTACTGCATAACTCTTTTTGTTCTCCACAATTTCGATAGTTTTGTTTCTATTAAATTTTGCGTTCTCTTTGGGAATATGATTGATAATGGTATTAATGCCTATTAAGCGCATCAAAACAAATCGGAGACCTATTCCTGTTCGAAAAATATCTTTGCCTGCTTTATGGATAGCATCAGGGTCTTTAAGAATTGAAACTGCATTTTTAAAAATCCTATTTAACAGTTTGTTTGAAATCCAATTATTAGAATCCAATAGATAATCTTTACTGACAGGGACCATTTTCCCAGTTTTTTCATCGGTTATTAAAAATTCATCATTTCCAACAATACCTTCAAATAACTGATCATAGGGTACTTCTGACAAAACACTCCTTATATAGTTCTCAACTGTGGCGATATTGATACAACACACGTCTTTTTTCATTGTTTCTCTTTTGAGCTGTTTTTCTAGTGACATAATAAACTGGATGCAATTGAAGGGCTAAAAAATCTACTAAAAGCAAGCGGTGATCTTTTTTAGGGTATAATACTAACCGTTTATAAATAAATGAAAATCACCCAATATTCTATTGAACCAATCATTCCTTGTCAAGAATATCAATTGTTCAACAATCTCGTGCAAACAAACCCTATTTTAATTGATTCACTATAGTGGAATATTGGGGGAGTTATGTATGATATAGCAATTGAGTGCTTTTAGAGGATATTCGTGGCATACAATGATCTTAACTTGTGGTGATCATATGAAACATTCCTGCTGATAAATGGCTACATGCTTAACCTTTGAATCCACAATATATTGTGGTTGTACTCTATCTCTAAAAATTGAATGATTCGTGCCATAGTTGATGATCGTGCAAAATTCAAAAATTTTCAAGGTTTCTTTTGGTAAACAAAAGTTTTTGTCTTTTTCAACTGTTTAGATTTGTAGCAGAAGATTCCTTAGAATTAAAACTTTAAGCTTTCAAGGGCATAAAAAAGAGGATTCATATTGAATCCCCTTTATAAAACTACTCTTAATTTTTACTTACATTACTGGTGAGCTATCCCTTCAAATTGTGCCAAATGTGACAGTAATTGATTTTTTAGCTTATTTTCTTTCTATTGTTTATACTCCTCAGTTCTAATAAAATCAAATAGTTATGCAATTTCAGCAACTTATAAAAACCCCTAAAATCCGACTCGTAATGAGGATGTCGACGGTTCGATTCCGCCCGGTGGCTCCACAATTTTTCTTGCATCCCTCAAAGGCTCATATTGGGGATAATTATTGCCATAAAGGGGGTGACCATCTGTTGGTATA
>Ga0114922_10004692_pt1 | contig 12670 bp, 7 predicted proteins | sample AartaG_FD_100975 | JGI IMG/M metagenome (GOLD analysis project Ga0114922, IMG submission 100975) | Deep subsurface microbial communities from Aarhus Bay to uncover new lineages of life (NeLLi) - Aarhus_00045 metaG | ecosystem: Environmental > Aquatic > Marine > Oceanic > Sediment | place: Aarhus... | reverse complement strand
CCCAGGGTATATTGAAAGCAGGTATTTCAAGTGGAACTCCGTTATAGTTACCTGACGTCGAAAATGCCATTGTCCCGGGAAATTTATGGTGGATAATAATTGCTTTAGCCCCATGTTCTTTTGCAATTTGAATAGCCTCCATATTCAAAAGGTATCTGCCATCAGGCGGTGCTTCAGCAGTGACAAGAACTATCTTATCTTTAGCATCAAGGTCTTTATAATTCTCATTAAACCCATATTGGGCATACACAACTTCGCCTTTAAATTCCGGGAAAGTAACACATTGAGTAGAGGGAAATGCTTTCAGTTCTTTTTCAAAGGGTGTCTTAACTTTCAATGAACTTTCTCCCGGGTACCACGCGATAGGCCTGATCTTTTCAAGGTGAACCGGGGCGCCTATTTTTTCCAATTCTTCAACCAGTATCTCCACAGCTCTCACATTTTGTGGATTACCCATCATCCTTGCACCCGCTTCATCACATATTCTGCGTAATACTTCATACGAGGTATTATCAATAAAGGCAGATCCTGCCAGTTTAACTAAAGTTTCATCCTGGGAAATTGCAATTTGCTGGCCCATAATTAAAGCTACTATGAATAATAATACTCTCTTCATGATTTTCTGTCTTACTTTTTACTTTTTACTTTTATCTTTTTACTTTTATCTTTTTACTTTTTTTTGTCTTTGGGTAATGCCCCTTTCCAACCCTCATTCAGTTGTTCTGACAATTTCTTCACTATTTCTTCATTTCCGGGCAGATCTGCTATATTTTTATTTTCCTGAGGATCAGTCTCATGATCAAAAAGCTCCCTTGCGACTACCTTCCCGTTATCCATATTTTTCCACTTAACATAACGGTACATCTTGGTTCTTATCGAATATCCCATAAATGATTTCCCTTCATGTCTCCTCATGTATTGGCTGAAAACTGCAGTTTTCCATGGTTGTTCCGGGTTTTGCCATCTCATATACTGACTGAATGCAGCAGCTTTCCATTCTCTGGCAGGTTGTTCGATAAGCGGAACAAAACTCAATCCCTCTAGGTGCTCCGGTACTTTTAATCCGGCCAGTTCACAAAGGGAAGGATAGATATCCACAAACTCAACAAATGCATCTGTTTTTACACCTTTTCCTTTCATCCATGGAACACGTATTATCAAAGGTACATGTGTATCATTTTCATAATTGGTCATTTTACCCCAGCTATTATGTTCACCCAGCTTCCATCCGTGGTCGCCCCAGAGTATGACAATTGTATTTTCATACAGGTCATTTTCTTCCAGTGCTTCCATAAGGCGCCCAACCTGGGCATCAACGAATGACACTGAAGAATAGTAGCCATGTTTAAGTCTTCTTCTTTGCTCTAGCGTAAGACTACCATCAAAAGGTGTTGGAGTGATTGCAAAATCTTCATAAGCCCTCAGTTCATACATTGTATTCATGGCAATTTCAGGCGAGCCTTCAGGCAAAAATGGATTAGGTGCAAGTGGTATCTTATCCCTATCGTACATATCAAAGTATTTCTTTGGAGCAACAAAAGGAAGGTGTGGTCTGTGGTAGCCTACAGCGAGGAAAAAAGGCCCATCCAGTTCTCTCAAGGTTTCTATTGCAAGGTCAGTGAGTGCGCCATCATATCTTTTATTATCAGGTTCATCCACTGACATTACACCCAGTCCACGGTATTTCCCACCGATCTGATTTTCAGGAACTCCCATAGCACGAAGTGCATTTCTCCTTTCCTCCAGCCTTTTCATTGCTGTATCGGGGTAAAGACTATGACCTTTTGGATCTTTTTTAGGATAACTCCATGATTGAGGATCTTTAAGGGAACCATGGAATATTTTCCCCATTCCTTCTACTCTGTAACCATTATTCTTAAAATATTCAGGTAATGTCACGATATCCGGAGCAGCTGTCCGGAAATGGGTTTTCAGATCCCATACTTTTATTGCATCAGGACGCATTCCGGTCAATAAGCTGGCTCTTGACGCGTTGCACACAGCCTGCTGGCAATAAGCATTGTTAAACAACAGTCCGCTTTCAGCCAGCTGGTCTATATTTGGGGTTATGATATCTTTATTACCATAGCATCCAAGGTCAGTTCTCATATCATCTACTGCAATGAACAGGATATTTGGCGTTTCGGGGACCCTATCGGTGCAGGAGTCAAAGGAAATCAATACTGATCCAATAATAAACAGCTTGATTATAAGCTTGTGCAGACCAGGGTATTCTCTAATATTAGGAACTAATCTCTTCATATAGCAACTATTTTGGTGGTGGCATAAACCTCATCAGGAATTCTGTCCTGAGGGCATGGAGATGGTATTGTGTATTTTCCCCTTCATTAAGCCCATGGTTGCGGTTTGGGTATGACATCATGGAGAATTTCTTTTTATTAGCAACAAGCTCATTTATCAGTGCTTCAAAGCTTTGATAATGCACATTTGAATCCCCTGTGCCATGTATTATCAAAAGTTTACCTTCAAGCTGGTGTGCCCATGTTATTGGAGAACCCAGCCTGTAGGCATCAAAATTTTCATGCAGTGGTCCCATGAAACGTTCCTGGTAACCAGGATGGTAAAACCTCTGGTTGCTTACAAATGAAGAAGGCATGGCCACATCATATACATCAGGAAAGCGGAATATCAGATGTAGGCTCATCTGTCCTCCTCCGCTATGACCGTATACACCTATCTTATCTTCATCAATATATGATCGTTCCTTTAAGATTACCCGCGCAGCTGCAGCCTGGTCTTCCGGTGCGAGTATCCCAAGTTTCCCATGAATTATCTTACGCCATTCCCTTCCCCTTAGAGACGGAGTTCCACGGTTATCAACACTCATGATGAAATACCCCTTCTGGGCCAGCATAAGATGCCATATATGTTGTCGCCCGCGCCACTGATCAAGAACAGTCTGCAAAGCAGGCTCTCCATATACAAAAAATACCAGGGGATATTTCTTTTCTGGATCGAAGTAAGGAGGTTTGACACACCATGCATCAAGCTCTATATTATTACCAATATCAACCCTGAAAAACTCTGTTGGAACCATGTATAATTTATCGAGGTTTCCTTTCAATTCTGAATTGTCTTCGAGCACTCTAATTATTTTATGACCCTGCAAGCTTATAAGATTATATACAGGTGGAGTATTAATACTTGAGTACTCTTCAAGGGCATATTCAAATGATGGTGATACCTGATATTTATGCGTACCATCCGAACCGCCTGGTGTTACTCTTTCAGGTTTCCCTTTCATATTAAGCGGCACTCGCCAGAGATATCTTTGACCGGGATTATCAGATGAGGCTACATAATACAACCACCCGTTCTTCTCATCCACACCCTGGGTAATTACTACATCAAAATCACCGGGAGTAAGTAGCCCTAATTCCTGACCTGACCTTGAATAAAGATATGCATGATGCCAACCATCGGTTTCGCTGTAAAAAATAAATTTATCTCCATTATCAATCCAGTGTATATCATTGGGTTCAACCCATGCTCTGTCAGTTTCCCTGTGAATAATATTTACCAGGTTTTCATTAACATCAGCCAGAATTACCTTCATAGTATCCTGTCTGCGGTTAAGTATCTGCAGAAAAAGCTCATTTCCCTTTGGTGTCCATTCCATCTGCCACAGGTAATCATTAACAGTATCACAGGGAAGATTCAGCCAGTTTGTTTCACTATTAGCAACTTCAATCACACCAACACGAAAGCCAGGTAATTTCTGTCCTACCTTAATATATGGAAAGCTCAAAATTTCAGGGTAAAGTGTTTCAGTATTATTGATCATGTGAAAATCAGGCACATCAGTATAATCTACCTGCGTATATGCTATACTCCTGCTATCAGGGCTCCAGCAGTAACCATCATGCCCATATCTGAGGTCATTATATCGCAGGCTTATCATTGAAGTATTACACCCTTTACCCATTCCGTTATATACCCGCTCAAATTGTTTATCCGTCAACCTGGTTGTTTTAAAGCATGTAAGGTCTGTAAAATAGATATTAGCATTATAAATAAAAGAAACCTTGTTACCGTCAGGAGAAAATGAAGCTGCCTTTAATGATTGACGAGGAAATTCCTCTCCTACCATGTTCCATGTCCACAAATTCATATCCAGAACCCAGTAATCTCCTGTTGAACCACCCCATACCTGAGGCTTCTTATTGGTGAAAAAGAGTATTCTGGAATCATTGTATGACCACTGGCAATCATCCGGATCAACAGGTTCACTTTCACCAGGAGGGCTAAGCCTGTATGATGGAACAAGGATTGTTCTCTTTCCCGTTTCTATATCATACTTAACAATGTCCTTACCCTTGCCTGATTCCGAAGGTTCAGTCAGGACATAACTCTTCCAGTCGGCCAGCCAGTGTACAGGATCAACTGATTTAGCCTCGTATTCACCACTAAAGATATCATCAAATGATAATAAAACCTTTTCTTCTCCTTCCTGTCCAACCAGGGATATGGAAAATACATTGAATATTATGAACCCAAGAATACGCAATTTTGTTTTCATGATCTGAAATTTTAATTAACCTGCCATATTGTTTCTACCATTTTATAACCGGTTGTATCATATTCAGCCAGTTGATCACGGGTATAGGGAAAGAAATCATTCCTTCCCCAGTATGCCTCACTCAATTCTGCAAAGTATTCCTTCTCATTTGTAAGTGCATATGCCTCTTCAACTATATGTTTGGTTCCATCAGCCCTGATGTGTTCAACATTTTTATGAAGACCTGCTGCTTTTGCCTTTTCATATGCCGACCTAATGGTACTGTTTTCCCAACCGGCAACATGATAATGGTAATAGTGAGAAAATTCATGCCAGACTATCAATGGTTGATTTACTGCAGTCCAGTCATTAAAATTAGTTGCATTTGTAATTTCCACACAGTGAGTTTTTTCAGGAACATGTCCATTCTCGAGTATCCATAGCTTATTCGGGTGAAAGCAGGCACCATTACCATTATTATACTCAATCCAGACTGGTCGTCTTCGCAATTCGGTCATTATATCAGCATTTAATGAATCTGACATTGTCTCCAGTGTTTCAAATGCCTTTGCTACAGCATCTAACACCTCTTCATTTCCTGATTCATCGTTCCTTATCATAATTTCAAAACCATGTTTAGCGACTGGAGTGTAATTCTTTATCATCCTTACTCCCCATATAGCCAGCAGCATGCTGAACCCATCCGGGTCATATTCCTTAAGGTCTTCATAAACAAAAGGGTAATAGTCTGATATATTAAAGTAGGCTTCGGAGATCTTTGCAAAATAATCCCTATCGCTTTTTGAGGCAGGTGAATTCTCTCCTGCAATAATACCTTCAGGTGTAAAATGATCTACTGAATTATATAGACCTTTTTGTGATGCTAAACTGTATGCAGTAGCTATTTTATTTTTCTGAGTATCATTTAAACTCTCATAATATTGTAATGAAAAAGCATATACTAACAAGCCCGGTTCTATATTGCTTAAAATAGTAGTTAACTCGGGAAGGTTACCTATTTCAATGCATCCAATCTTGTTTTTATCATCGATATTATCCGATTTGCCAGGTTGCCAGAATTTAACCGTAAAATCTTTCGATGGATAAGAAATATATATCGGAATATCCTGCATCATATCCAAATCAGAATATGGAATATAATTCAGCATGGTATCCAGGTGCTTCTCAAGTTTACTCATATCTGCTATCCATAACTCATCATTCTCAGGATATCCTGGCTTCATTTTAATCCTGAAACCTGACAGTACTTCTGACCTATAAATGTTATCAATAAAAGGTACCTCATCTTCCTTTTCACAGGAACCAGCCATGAGTATGCTCAATAGAATTATACTAATTTTAAAGCCTTTCATATCTAAAAAGTAGCAAAATTATTCAATATTTCAAACATAAAGAAAGAAAACCAGCCATGAATACCTGGCTGGTTTTCCTTCAATTCAATTACAGTGTTTCTTAATTTAAACTGTAATTAAATATTGACCTTATTTATTTACCAGTATAAATTCCCGTTGCCGGATTCTGGTCAGTTGCCAGATCCATATTCTTATTAATCAAGAATTCACTTTCAGGTATTTGAAATATGAATTCCCATGAATTGGCAGGTATACTTAGTATAAATGGATGATCATCATCACGTACAAGCGGAAGTTCATTTCTTAGCATATCAAAAAACATGATACCTTCACCCCAGAATTCTTTTCTTTTTTCAAGAAGAATCTCATCTATAAGATCCTGGCCTGTATTGGTTGATTTCACTGCAGCCGGGTCAGCCCTGAGCTGGACCATATACAAAGCATCCTGTGCATCTGAATCAGTATAACTACTGCTTTTGACCATTGCTTCAGCTTCAATTAAATACATTTCCGCAGACCTTATCAGAGGGTAATCGCCTGAATACCGTGGCACAGCCATTGCATGTTTATAGTTCCAGTGATTTCCATCTGTACCTGTAATTATTAGTTGACCACGAACATCAGTTGCAGAATAAGAGTTCATCAAAGATGTGGCAGTTGTGATAGAATACTCAGAATCGTCGGGATCTAATGTGTTAGTGGCTGAGCCCCAGTCCGGATGTTCTTCAGCATTATTATTCTGACCCCATATCCACTCATCATTATTTACATCATTAAAACCACCCTGCCAATCCTCAGCTGACATAAGAGGATAATCCTGTCTTGCAGTTTGTGCATGCGATATAGCATTGTCCCAATCCTCCATGGTAAGATATACCCTTGCAAGTATTGCATTCACTACATCAATATTGAAATAACCTTTATGGTCTCTGTCTGAACTGATCAAGCCTTTGGCCTGATTCAGATCTGATAAGATTTGACTGTATACATCTGATACGGGTGATCTTGGATTACCAACTGTTTCAGCTGTTGTTGGCTCCGTGTAAATAGGTATACCTGGTTGGCTTGCAGCTATTCCATAAGTGTGCTGATACCTTCGAATAAGTTCGAAGTAGCAAAACCCGCGCATTGCCAGAGCCTCTCCCTTTACCTTATCAATTTCTGCCTGACTACCTACCACATCACCTAAATTTGCAAGAAGGTCGTTAATATTATTTATACTCTGGTACATCATTTCCCAAGGGTATCGAACAGTTCCACTAGTCATGGTATACGCAGAATAAGAAATTTCGGATGAATACCAGCTTCTTATGACCCAGAAATCCGGCCCCATGCAGTCCGCTACCAGAGCAAGACAATGAAGACCTGATTGATTCATCGAGTGGAATTGTCTCCACTCCCTGTAGATAGCTACTAAAACGGCCCTGGCTGTCTCCGGAGTATCATAAACATCTGTTTTAGAAACAGATGTAGCTGGTTTGGTTTCAAGGAAGTCTTCACTACATCCTGCCAGGATCCCCAGAGCCAGGAACACAATTATGAAATATTTTATTTTATATATATTATTCATGACATTACAATTTTATAATTCTTAAAAAGTTACCTGAATTCCACCGGAAAATATTTTCGCGGTTGGTATATCCCCTGTATTTGAGCCACCGTTTAATCTAACTTCAGGATCCAAACTACGGTCATTCTTGCCATATTTAAATAAAGTTATAAAGTTATCACCCTGGAAAAAGATCCTGACCTTTGAGAGATCAAGCCTGGAAACAATGTTTTGAGGTAGTGTATAACCTAAAGTCAGGTTTCTTAACCTTAGATATGTTCCATCAACAAGGAACCTTGTAGATGTTGCAAAGTACTGATTTCCTAACGCAGCATAATTTGTCATCCTTGGTATATCTGTATCAGTATTTTCAGGAGTCCAGTGATTAACCATTGCTTTTGCACAGGTTTCTGGTCGGGTAGCGGAACGAGACAAAGATGCAAACACAGCATCATAAAGCTTACCACCAATACTATATATCATATTAAAGCTCAGGTCGAAGCCTTTATAATAGAAAGAATTGACCACATTACCGTACAGATCAGGCAGTGCTGAGCCTACATAGTAGAAACTTGCTTCGGACAGTACTTCCGTGGTTTCTTTACCGATTACTATCGGGTCACCATTCTCATCCAATACCGGATCGCCCATTGCATCTGTTTCATAAATATCTTTAAAATACATAGCGTTACCATTTTCCGGGTTAACTCCGGCATAGTCTCGCAAGTAGAAATCATATACTGATCTGCCGACAACATACCTATGCCATCCGGCACTTATCGCTTTGCTTGGTAAACTGGTAATTACATTCTTATAGCTTGTCATGTTAAGTTGTGTTTCCCACCTGAAATCTCCCATAAGAATATTTACTGAGTTAACCGATAGTTCGATACCTCTATTTTCCACATCACCTATATTCTCAGCCACTGAACCCAGACCGGATGAAAGAGGTAACTCCCTGTTAAATAGAAGATCTTTTGATTTTCTATTGAAGTATTCAATTGAAAAGTTCCAACGTCCGAGCATACTGGCTTCGATACCAAAATTAGCCTGGATATTACTTTCCCAGTGCAGGACATCATTGGTAAGAGTGTTCAATCGAAAACCGGATTTCCCAAGGTCCTTGGTGGTATTATACAATCCGAGCCATGCATAATAACCTGCAATACGCTCATTTCCCTGTGTTCCATAACTTGCACGTATTGTCATGTTATCCAGCCACGTATAATTGTCCATAAAAGACTCTTCAGATAACCTCCAGGATAATCCTGCAGACCAGAAGTTACCCCAGCGGGAGTCCGGAGAAAACCTGGATGTGCCATCTCTTCTGAAACTTGCCGAAACATAATACTTATCATTGTAATTATACTCTGCATTACTCAGGTAACTTTCTATCCTGTGGTTATCTTCCCATGATCCGTTCCCTGTCAGATTTGATCCTGCACTTACCTCAATTAATGAAAACGTTGGGAAACCTGAACGTGAAGCGTCCACACCATGCCAGGTATATGAATATGCCTCATGACCTGCAAGCAGGCTGATATTATGATTACCAAAACCCTTTGAATAGCGAATAAGGTTAGTTAGAGTGTAAGTTAAGCCTCTGTCTCTTCGTCTATATGAGCTACCTCCCTGATTTGTTGTATAGCTGCTTAGGCCACTCCAATGTTGATAAGCTGAATATACTGAATAATCAACACTCAAAGAATTCTCAATACTCAAACCGGGAAGCAGGTGGAAATTAATGAAGCCCCTTGTGCTGAGGTTATCGTCTTCACTAAAATCCTGACTGTCTCTCATGGTTGCAAGTGGATTAAGCCACTCCCAGGTTCTTCTGTACCATCCGCCGGGCCACTCACTCTGGAATTGTCCGTTGTGATACAATAATTTATTACCCTCCTCATCTCTTGCCCAGTCTTCAATAGTTATATCATATATCCAAGGCGGGTAGATATCGGGCATGTCCGTTACAAAACGCGTAGCACCAGAACCCCATGGAGCGTCCATAAGGCCGTGATTAAAGGCAGTATTCAATCCTGCTTCAAACCAGTCATTTACTTTCTGAGACAAATTAAGTCGAGCAGAATACCTCTCGAATTTGGAAGTCATTAAAACTCCCTTATCACTAAAGTAACCCACTGAAAAATAGTGGTTCAGTCCCTCATCTGTTTGTCCACTCAAGCTCAGGTGATACTCTTGGCGCGGACCAGGCTTAAATAATTCTTCTTCCCATATTCCACTTCCCCACCTTGGCTCAACTGAAGTATTGAAACTGCCGTCAGAGTTTAATGGATATTCCTTGAAAGAGTTATATCCTCCCAGCCATGAAAGCAGGTTGTCATGAGCATAGGTTTGAGCTTCTGACAAGCTTGCACCGGGATTTCTGTCAAGATATCCATTCTTAAGACCTTCCCAATGCAACTCATAATACTCGGCATTATTAACTCTATAGTGAAGTGGCATTGCAAGTGATGACACACCATAACTAACATTAAAGTTTACTTTTGTTCTTCCGGGTTTACCTTTCTTGGTTGTAATCATAATAACACCACCTGAAGCTCTTGCTCCATACAATGCGGTTGCCGATGCATCCTTCAGCACACTGATAGATTCAACATCGTTAGGATCAATACCATTCAAATATCCACCATATGGAGATCCATCAACAACTATCAAAGGACTCGAATTTCCATTGATTGAACTTATCCCTCTGATACGTATTGTTGGGGTTTCTCCCGGTTGCCCAGTACCTAGCACCTGAATACCGGTTGTTACTCCCTCCAGGTTTTGTGCAATATTGGAAGTCTGAAGTTTTTTAATATCTTCCGCTTCAATCACCGCTGCAGATCCAGTAAAAGATGCTTTCTTGGTCGTACCATATGCCACTACCATTACTTCCTCCAAATCGTAGATGGCAGGTTCCATATCTACATCTACTATTGTTTGTCCGTTTATAGGGACTTCAATTGATGAAAACCCTACAAAAGAGAAAACAAGAGTTTCTTCAAGAGACGGAACATTAATCGAATAATTCCCGTCTCCATCCGTTATAGTCCCTGTTGCAGTACCTTTGACCTGGATAGTAACACCGGGAAGTGTCTGACCATCCCTGGCACTACTAACAGTTCCGGTAACGGTCTGTGCCACCAGGACCTGTAGACCTGAGCACAATAAAACCAATACATAAAGAACGAGTTTTTTCATAATAAGAATTTAAGATTTAGGATAAAATATTTATGTGAATACAATATATATATAAAGGTATGAATGGTCAATCAATTAATTATCCAATTTGTATACTATATTGTAAAAAGGTTGGTGAACAGACTAATTGAATGATGAGTGGATATAGTGATTAGTGATGAACCGAGTGACCCTTGACCCGTTCTGAACTTCAGTATTCCCATGTATTCTTATTAGTTGGATACAGATTATAGAACCGGGTCAGCCCAGGTCAGGTTGCAGATTATTTTTTATTCCAATACTCTTTAATAAGAGCCGGATAACTTTTATCATTATCCAACCAGAATTTATACTCTTCCCACGAGGCAAAGGGAGGAGTATGATGTGGTTGTAGTTCCTGGCTTGTTTTCATTAATGGTGCCGGATCTTCAGGCAAGGTTTTTCTTAACTCATTCAGGTCATCAATTGCTACGAACAGTACATTGGATTTTTCAATCGTCTTATCTATTGATCCACACCCTACAAGAGATACGATAATAATTGAAACAGTCAGATAATAAATTTTTTTCATAATAATAAGAATTCCTTACTTGCAAAGATAAAAAAATTCTCTTTTACCCTTTGCATTAAACTTTAGCATAAGCGTGTAATAGGTTTGGTTAGATTAATGGGCAAAATTGTATTTATCCAAAGAAGATCCGGATGTTTATTATATGAACTAATACAAAATGCAGTAGTTAAGAAAACTGGGCTGATTTTATACTTTTAATTACCTTATCAACCATATCTGAGGTTATATCGAGGTGAGTAACCATTCTAATACAGTTATTCCCAATATCCAGTGCTAGGATATCATCGTCTTTCAGTACTTTGACAATTTTAGAAGCATTGAGAGCAGGTATTAATTTAAAAATTATAATGTTCGTTTGCACCGGGGCAATATGATCAATCCATTTGCATCCTTGCAAAGCTTCAGCTATTTTTCTTGCATGTTTATGATCCTCTTCCAGCCTTTCAATGTTATTTTCAAGAGCAAACAAGCCAGCTGCTGCCATAAATCCAGCCTGTCTCATACCACCGCCCATTATTTTCCTTAGTCTCACTCCTCTTGCGATCAAATCCCTGTTGCCGAGCAAAATTGAACCCACGGGTGCACCCAGGCCTTTTGACAAACATATTGAAATTGTATCAAATAGTTCTCCATAATCATGAATGTTTTCATGGTTTTTTACAATAGCATTAAACAACCTGGCTCCATCCAGATGAAAGGCAAGTTTCTTTTCCCTGCATATCGCAGCAATTTTTCTTAATTCTTCAAGATTCCAGACCGCGCCACCACCCATATTTACACTATTTTCAGCTGAGACGAGCCTGGTTCTGGGCTTATGAGGGTCATCAGGTTGAATAGAGGCGAGTACATCGTCACCTGTAAATACTCCACTTTCTGTTTCAATCAATGTCACTGATGCAGCTGAATGAAATGCAATACCTCCGCCTTCGTTCTGGTAAATATGGGATAATTTACTGCATATTACATCATCTCCCGGGTCTGTATGTATCTTGACAGCTATCTGGTTTGTCATTGTCCCTGAAGGACAGAAAAGAGCTGCTTCCATACCGAACATATCGGATGCTTTTGCCTCCAACTCATTCACCATTGGATCATCTCCAAGCACCATATCCCCCACGGGTGCTTGTATCATATATTCAAGCATTTCCTTCCCCGGGCGTGTTACAGTGTCGCTTCTCAGGTCAATTACCATATTAAACTTTTGTTTTTAATTCGTGTTTTTAATTGATAAAACAAAAAAGCTAATTTTCTATGATAACATTCTTTTAACATTATTTCTTAACCACTGGAAGGCTGATAGCTGAAGAGTACTTTCCTGAAGGATGGATCGAGTTAGTTGCTACAATACCTTCCGATTCGTCGTAATTATTACCCCCGGTATTAAGGTTCCTGTCGAAACGCGGAAAATTGCTGCTGGATACCTCAATACGTATTCTGTGCCCCTTAGCAAAATAATTACTTGTTGCCATGGGTGT
>Ga0114922_10004691_pt1 | contig 12670 bp, 6 predicted proteins | sample AartaG_FD_100975 | JGI IMG/M metagenome (GOLD analysis project Ga0114922, IMG submission 100975) | Deep subsurface microbial communities from Aarhus Bay to uncover new lineages of life (NeLLi) - Aarhus_00045 metaG | ecosystem: Environmental > Aquatic > Marine > Oceanic > Sediment | place: Aarhus... | reverse complement strand
GGTTGGTTTAGTAGTCCGCAAAGGGTAATGATTCAGGGGACATATTGCAAATACTTTCGCCAGGAAAGAATATATGTTCTTATAAGGCAAACAGTTACAGTGAGGTAATATTTACACCCCACGACCCTGCAAGATCAAAGCAGGAGTAGACGCGGACCGTTTGGCGAGACACTATGATTTGTTTTTGACCCTCGCCGAATTCACCGGTGCGAAGATTCTACAGGGATTTGAAGCACCCAGAAATACAGAGCCACACAACCGGACAGGGACAAGCCACTGATAAGCTAGATCTTGAGGCTGTCATTGAAGCATCAGAAGTATGGCTATCGTAGGATATCCGCAGTGATAACGGTCTTGAATTTGTATCGATGGCCGTGAAAAAGTGGCTGGAGGAATCGGGAGTGGAAACCCTATACATAATTCCCGTCAGTCCTTGGAAAAACAGCTACGTCGTGTCATTCAACATCAGGCTCAGAGATGAGTTGCTCAACAGATAGTTATTCCTGAGCATCGATGAGTTGAGATATGTTGCAGATCGCTGGCGGATGGATTATAATCATTACCGGCCGCATAGCAACCTGGACTATATGGCCCCGACGGCGTTCGTGGAAGTTTGTCTTGAGTAAGGTTCCGGTTCCCTCCGCCTTACTCAAGACGTCGAGGACATGTTGGTGACTGGACGTGTTGAAATCGAGGCCCCGATTATGGTATTATTCACAATGTCGCACTCAGGAGCACCTATTATGACGTTAAATGGGAAATCCCGGTTAATGGGAACAAGACGTGAGTTTTTAATGCATGTCGCCGCCGGTGCAGCCGGTACGTCACTTCTGGCATCCTGCCATCAGTCTAATATGAGCAAATCTCGTGAAAGACGTCCGAACATAATCATCATCTACGTTGATGACCTGGCCCTGGGAGATGTTGGGGCGTTCGGATGTCCGGATCCTTCTACAGCGAATATCGATTCACTGGCGCGGGACGGTGTGAAGCTTACCAATGCGTACACCATCAATGCGCCTTGCAGTCCGAGCCGTTGCGGACTTATGATGGGCATGTACACCCAGCGTTTCGGCAAATATGACCTGTCGCGGGGAGTGCCGATCCCGGATGACAAACCGACCCTTGCTGAAATGCTTCGTGATGCCGGGTACGTAACAGGTATCGTGGGTTTAGAGAAATGGGATATCGGCAGGTGGGACCAGGGGGCGCTTGACCGAGGATTTATGGAGGCTGGAATGCACCCACCCCGGGTCGAGGGCAATGAGTACTTTGGCGGTGGCGCATCGTATATCGGTGTTGATGGTTCATACCTGACCGAGGTTGAAGGGGATTATGTCATCGACTTTATCGACCGACACGGAAACAAAGACAAACCATTCTTCATGTATTTCGTGCCTTTGGCGGTTCATATTCCAAACACCGAAGTTCCTGTCAAATATCTCAAACGGCTTTACCCGGAACATAGCTTTGGAAAATACTCAAAGAGGCAATACCTCCGTGCGACATTGCTGGCTCTTGATGACCAGGTAGGGTTGATACGAAAGAAGCTGTATGATATGGGCATTGCCGAGGATACGCTTATAATGTTCAGCAGTGATAACGGCGGGGATCCCTCCGCCGGTCACAGGCCGCTGCCTTATCGCGGGGGTAAAGGCGGTAAAGGAAGGTCAAATTTGCAGTGGGAGGGCAACTACCGAATGCCTACGATCCTGACCTTTCCAGGTACATTGCCGGCCGGCAAAGAATACAAAGGTATGGCCAGCACGATAGATTTCTATGCGACCGCGGCGGCCGTTACCAAAACAAGGCTCCCGGCTCACTGCGAAGGGAAAAACCTGCTGCCGCTACTGCTTGGCGAAAAGAACGCAAACCCGGACGATGCGCTGTTCTGGCATACCTACACATCACGGATCGCCCGCTGGAGACAATGGCGTATTGTAAAGTACGGCAAGGAGGAAAACTGGCGACTTTATAACGTTGAAGCCGATCCGGGCGAAACAAACGATCTAGCGGCAAAACACCCCGAGGTTGTTAAAGAAATGGATAAACGCTACCATGACTGGAGAAGTCAGATGCCGGAGCCATCCTTGCCGGTAAAACCGCCACAGGAGATGTACGAGCACACCAGGCAGGGGCGGCACGCCCGCCGTCCGTTCGGTCGCGGGTGGATGGCCGTCGAAAAGTGGAATAAGATAAAAGATGATCCGACCCAGTGGAGCGAATATCATGTAAGGAAGAGAATGCTACGAAAGTAGAAGAACTAGGAAAACTAGGCTGAAAGAAGCTCGCAAGTTAACGGAGGCACAACAATGATCGCCTGCACCAGAAGGAACTTCCTCAAGGCCGTCGGCTTTGGCGCTGTCGCGTCAATCCCACCAGCCCATCAGTCGCACACGAAAGTCGCCCCTCCCACGAGTTGCAAAACGTCAGAATTCTTCGAAAATTGACCTCTTTCAAGAGCTGGAAAACACCCTGATTTCCAGGTGACATCTTGTTACCATTTTGACACCACAAATTTTAATTTTGCCTATATTGAGTCCGAATAAATGTCAATTTTTGTGAAAATATCGATATTTCATGATAATTTTCTATGTGATCACTCATCAAGTCAGTCCGAGATTATTGGAAAAGTGCTGCAAACGCAACCTTAGAAGCGTGTCACATGAGGCGAAAAGTGGTGCAAATTGGTGCAACGGGTGACATTCTCAGTAACAAGAAAAGGCAAGCAGCAATAACTACTTGCCAATCATGGTGTTACAAAAACGCGCCCGGCAGGACTCGAACCTGCAACCTTCGGATTCGAAGTCCGCGACTCTATCCAATTGAGCTACGGGCGCAAAAATCCGTAAGTTCTTGAAATCTAACAATTTTCCGTACTGTCTGTCAACTCTTTCGAGGAGCAATTTGGCAAATACCACTAAAAAGTATCATTTTGGTGTCGGTCTGCTCTATTGTGAACCAAAATATTTTTCAACACGGCTTTCGTTGAGACAATGTCTTCAATTGCGGATGGAAAACCGCGTGAGGCTATTATCTACGCCGTTAATCACCCCGATGTGAACGACCGCTGTGAACTGCCGGACTTGATGGTATACTTATGATATGCTCCCGTTAGCTTAAAAACACATCAATTGGGAACAGAGTGATTAAAAGCAGTTAGCTGGTAAAACGAGTCGAATAAGGAGGCCGAAAATGACCACGCAACGCCTCCATTATCCATACGAAGTTGTCGGCTGAGGCAATATCGGCCACTGTACCAATTTTATTTGTACCAAATCAGCCGCCTTCACTACAAGGAAAAACGGATTTTTAGGGACAATTGAGAGTTATTTTATGATGCTTATTACATTTTCTTTGTGTTTGGAACCAGTAAAATCGGGTCCTGTCAAACCCATTATCCTTCATAGCAGTCTTTGCACATAAATAAGGAAGGATTTTCGGCAGGAACACGTCTTTTCGATAGATTTCCCCAAAAATCTGCAAAAGTATTCCTTGATTTGCGCCTGGGAAAATGCTAAAATCATAGAATAATCCCCAGAAGTACCGGAGTACTGCGGTAGGAAAAGAGACATCCAATAGAGTGTGGTGTCTCTATGATTTTGTCCTTTTTGCCTGTGAATATATTGATAAGTGCTTATGATATAATGAGATAAGTCTCAGAAATACTGAAGGCCCCATGTAGGGCCAGGCAAAAGCCAGCGAGCTTCTAAAGGCAGTGGCTCGATGGTAAAATTGTGGAAAAAGCGTTATATTTGGCATCTTTGGTGGCACTTAGTTATAGTTTTGGTTTGTGCGATAAGATAATTAAGAAATGATAACAGGATCCCTGTATGGATCAGCAGTTGTGTCAAATCGAACTGATCAGGCGGGCTCAACTCGGTGATAGACAATGCCTCGGTCAGTTGGCTCAACAGGCAAGAGAACGCCTGTATACCTATGTCTACCGTCTTACTCAACGGGATGACTTGGCGCAAGAAATCGTACAGGAGAGTTTGTTGGAGATGTGCAAAGTGTTAGGTAGGCTGAAAAAAACTGATCGATTCTGGCCTTGGCTTTACGGCATAGCCGTTAACAAGCTGCGGCGTCATTACAGAACCGAGAAGACACAACGAAAACTGGCGGTCTCCAGTGCAAAACGCAAGGGCACACTGAAAGACCGGCAGGATGGGCTGGAGAACCTCGTCAGCGAAGAGTTAAAACAAATCATCTCGACGGCAATGCAAAAGCTCAGGACGCGGCACAAAGCCGTCCTGATTATGAGATGCTATGATGGGATGACGCATTCGGAGATTGCCGAATCGATGGGCTGCAGTGAGTTTAGTACGCGTATGCTGTTTTTGCGTGCGAAAAAGGCCTTGCAGCGAGAGCTTTCGCGTAACGGTTTCGGCAAGGGCTCTCTGTTAGCCGCTCTCATGCTGTTCGGAAAGATGACAGCCCCAACTAAGGCCGCTGCTGCACAAGTGACAGTCGCGGCCTCCACAATGAAGATTGGGTTACTAACCGGAATCGTCGGCATGGCAACCACGAAAACGGCGATTGTATCATTCACGGCGGCTACCGCCTTGACTGCCGGGACGATAGTGGCGCCATCAATGCTCTCGAAGCAGGGTACCGAAGGCCTTACCCCTTCGGTCGCCAGTTCCCAGTCTGTTAGTCAGTTCGGCCGGAACAGCAACGCGGACGAACAGTATTGGTACTATTTCCCGGAAGGTCCGGCAAGACCAATAATGCTGCGGGCGAACTCGGGTGCGGTCGATGGAAAGTCCGAGCGACAGATACTGCAAGACGACCAGGCAAATTATGACTTCCACGACAATAGTGTCCATATTAACAACTACCGAATGTGGGCTGAAGACCTTAGTGTGCCGATGCTGCCCACGGATGATCCAGGACTGACCGATTTTCTCCGTAAGGTCCAGCCTGGCACAAGGACCGTCCAGCATGTAGCCGCCAAAGGTAAGAATCTGCTGATTATAGCCGCCCGCAATGAAGCCGAACAGAGCAGTCGGCCCCTGGTCATGCGTCATAACAATGCATTAGACGAGGATTACTTTCAATCTGACTGGCCAGCCACAGCCAAGGTCTTTGATAACCGCGATGCTATGCATAGACGCGGATGGACTTACTTTAGAGTCAGTGGTAAAGTAAACGGCCAGAACGTTTTTGGGATGGGGAGAATACCATTTGTTTACGCTACCAGTGAACAATACCGCCCCTGGCTGAAACTGCAGGTGGGTTCCCTGATGATAGTTGATACGTACAAGGAAGCTTATCTGAACCGTTTACAATCTGACCAGTTTGAGACATACGCCGGCGGCAGCTTCTTCAAAGGACTCACCAGACCTTGGATGGGACTTCATACAATCGATACGGTGCGCCGCGACGCGGCCGAACAGCGTATTTCGTTTGAGACAAAACATACGCCGGGCAGCCAGTTTGCGCAGGTGGAGTTAGTCTGTAAAAATCTCAGACTAATCTACAAAATTGACCTGGAAACTGATGTTATTGATGAAATCACCTTCTCCACAGAGCAAGGCAATACGGGGAATCTGAAGTTCTCATATCTTCAATCCATTGAAGGACTTAGTGAGGAGTTTACACCGCCAGGCAGACCAGGACGACGGAGGGCCTCTAAGAGCGGCCCGGGTCTGTTATGGCTTGTGCAGTTGGTGGAGGGTTCACTCGGGTAAACCCGCGGGATTGTACGTATAAAAGGTTATCCTAACCCAAGTATAATGGACAGGAAGTATTATACCTGGTCCAATAGAGGCAACGAAAATGAGATGGGCAAGAACAGGCTGGTTTTGGACTACTGCCGCCGTTTTGGTGGGCGCAGCAGTCTGCCTGGCTCCCAGTAAAGTCGAGGCTGATTGGACCTACGAATACCGAGAAGATTTCAGCACTAACAGCGTGGAAAAAGACAGCTTTCTTCAATCGGTTTTCTGGCCCCAAGGGGCCTTTCCTCCGCCGCAGACGTACCTGTACTATCTTGATACGGGACCGCAGCGCGAATTAGGGTTTGGAGACTACAACGACGACCCAGCCCTTCTGGGTTATTGCTTCCCAGTCAGCCCGGTTCAGTCGCAGAGGGCTGTTAGCGGATATCTGCAGATTGACGTGCGGTTCCTGGACAGCACCGAAATGGTGTCGGGCTCTTTACAATACTCGTTTTCAGACGACGGTGTCATTTGGTCATCGGCACAGCAGCTGGAGCCGGGAAGCCATAACATCCCGATCGAGTCGGTCAGGGGCACCTGTTACGTCAAATTCCGGGGAACTGAGGTTTTGATAGATAATATAGAGGTACGTTTGGACTCGTTCCCTGCTACGATTGAAGTACCGCGGGACTTTGCCACGATCCAGGAAGCGATAGATTCTGCGGCTGATAGTGACATCGTGGAGGTCTCTCCAGGTACCTACACGGGCGATGGCAACTGGGATATAGACTTCCGGGGCAAGGCAATCACCGTGCGCAGCAAGGCTGGGCCAAAGCAGACAATTATCGACTGTACAGGCAACGACGGCCACAGAGGTTTCTACTTCCACCGAGCAGAAGGACCGAAATCTATTCTGCGCGGGTTCACTATCATCGGGGCTGATGTGCCGGATACAGGGGGTGGCATATACTGTGAGTTCAGTCACCCCAGCATTATTGATTGTGTCATAAGACAGTGTGCAGCGGAAGTGGGAGGGGGGATCGGCTCTGTGGGAAGTGTACCGACAATCATTGATTGTGTGATCGAACACTGCCAAGCCGGTGGCCTGGGAGCAGGCGAATCCGATGGCCATGGGGCCGGTATTGCTCTAATCAGAGGCTCTGAATCTATGACCATTAACGAGGCTATGATTATCAACTGTAAGATCAAAGAGAACGTCGGCTATTATAATAGTCGCGGGGCAGGTGTATATTGTTGGCAAAGCGAAGCTCGGTTAGCGAATTGCGATATTTCCTTTAACAGTGCACAGGGTAATATTCAAGGCGGTGGTATCTACTGCGGAGGATCTTCTACACGCGTCCGGTTGGAGCACTGTATCATCTCGAACAACACTGCCGAGGCTGGCGGCGGCATCTTCGCGAGTTCGCCTGCCTATGCGAGTGTGACAAACTGCACGATTGCCGACAACAGGCTGTCAGATCTCCAGATGTCAGTTGGGGGAGGGATTCACTCGGTTGGCAGCGACATTGTAATCAGAAACAGTATTGTGTGGTATAATGATGGCACAAATGTCTTGCTCCATGATCCGGTCTCGGACAGTCCCGTTCTCTATTCAAATATTGAGGGATATTATCCAGGACAAGGTAACATCGATAAAGACCCTCTGTTCGCATCGGCGGCAGAGAATGACTATCACCTTCGGTCAATCTTAGGCCGCTACGATCCAGACCGTGGCCAATGGGTCATAGACGACGATCATAGCCCTTGTATAGATGCCGGTGACTCCCAGGCCCAGGAGGATTTGGTTGGCTCAGAGCCCTTCCCAAATGGCAATCGTATCAACATGGGTGCATATGGCGGGACGCCCCAGGCAAGCAAAAGCATCGGTCCTCTTATCTTTCACGTTGATGGCACTAATGGCAGAGACTATAACACCACGGGCCTGAGCAGGGCCGAGGCGTTTGCAACCATCCAAAGGGCGGTGGACGAGGCCATTGATGACGATATTGTCATGGTCTGGCCGGGAGTCTATCAAGAAGCAGTATTCGTAACCGGCAAGGCAATAACCCTCCAGAGCGCAGACGATGCAGCGGTGGTTATGGCGCCGGCTAATGATATCGCATTTACCTTCCAGTTCGCGGAGAGTTTAAGGTGCGTCTTACGCAACTTCGTCATCACTAATTGCGGCGAAGCAGCTATCTTATGCCATAGTGCCTCGCCTGAGCTTACTAATTTGACTATAGTTGATAACCAGTTTGGGATTACTTCTTATGAAGGGGCCAATCCAAGCATAACAAACTGCATCCTTTGGAACAACAAAGATGGCGACTTATTTGGTGACCTATTTCAACCCCGTGCTTACTACAGTTGTCTTGGAGAATTGAAGCCGGGCGATCAAGACCTTGGCAATATAAGCAAAGATCCCATCTTCGCTGATTTTGCCAATGGCGATTATCATTTGCAGTCTGAATACGGCAGATATTTACCAGAGGATGTTTGGGTGATGGACTCACAAACAAGTCCTTGTATCGATAGCGGTGATCCCAGCATGCACACCGGACGTGAGCAGAAGTCTCATGGAGGTAGAGTGAACATGGGTGCTTATGGTGGAACGCCGTATGCAAGCAGGAGCGGCCCGTCGTGGTAATTATCAATCGTGATGGTTAGTTGTCTTAAGTCTTTTTGAATGAAAGGCTTAGCATTTCGAGAAGAGCAGCGACTAAGTAATAACAAGCGGGCAAAGTCTCGTAGTCAGCAGGAACCTGTTCACAAACATGAAGTGTATTGAATCCTGACCACTAAAAAAATTTGTTCACCCGATAAAAACAACAATTTTCAGGGTTGACATGGGATTGAAAAGCGAGTATAATAAGGGAAAGTCGCTATAAGCGCTGAAATAGCGCAGATAGAACGGTCTGAGCACGGTAGGAGGATAGAAAAATCCGCGCCCAATACAGACACATGCAGGTAGCCAATATACGAAAGCGGGGCTTTACGCTGGTCGAGCTGCTTGTAGTTATATCTATCATTTCCTTAATGATGGGTATTACTCTGCCGGTGTTCCATCGGGTGCGGCTGCAGGCACGGACGATGTTGAGCATGAGCAACCAGAGACAGATCGCGTCCACAATAAACCTCTTTGCCTCGGAGAACAATGATAGATACCCCGAATCGGTTGCCACTATAGGATTTGGTAATACCTGGAACTGGTCAGACTCAACCAGGTTAACCGGTAACAGACAGCGTAGCCCACAAGTACATCGAGCTATGAGTGAATATCTGCGGAGATACATACCCGACGCAAGCATCATGTTTTGCCCAAATGCGCCGCAGAAATACGAGTATTTACAGCAGGCTTGGGACGCCGGTGACAATTGGGACAATCCCAGGACCGCTTTTCCGGCTGATCCGGTTGGTGGTTCATATTGTTTCTATTGGAACTACAGAGGATTTCTTGGCGGACGCAGGGTCGTTTTCAGAGGACCGCAAGGTCCCGCAAGTAGTGGAAGATACAGCAAGCTGCTTGTTAGCGACTATTTCGGCTATGACCACTGGAGAACACCCGGCTCGTTCGGTAGCTGCGAACCTTTCGATGGAGCTGGTATTGCTCCCGAAACATACCTGCTTTCATCCTATTGGTCCCGCAAGAGCGCTTATGATGATTCTCCTGACATCAAGCTCAAGGCGGCATACACCGACGGACACGTTGAGACCTATTCGTCCTCGGACGTCATACCTATGAAGGTTTCCATTACTGCCGATGGTACTGTCCCATACCCTGATGGTGTGGGTCCGGGCATATTTTTTCTGCCGGGGGATGCTCTCCACTGAGCCAGAGCATTGAGGGGAGTCGTTGCTCTATTCATATCATTAAAGTAATGTCTTATTCTCCCAGCCTCTAAATAATAGTTTGCAAAATCGGTTATTATTATTGCGTGCCCGTTTTTTTGCCGGAACGGGCAAACCGTATGGAGGAGGGTGATGTTAGCTATTTTTACTTTATTTCACGTAAACCAGATATTCCACAAAGTTACTAAAGTTACTTCGGACAGTTCTCAAGCCAGTCGGTTGTGAAAGCTACCAAATCTTCGAGGTTAATTACACCATCATTGTTATAATCTTCACATATCGTCCTGCTTGTATCGGGCATGAAGTAGTAATCTTCCGTTTCGCCAATCTCGTATCCATCCTGTGGACCGGAACCGCCATTACCTCTGGAGCCGGGGTCACTGCCGCCCGTCCAGGGCTTCTCAGAAAGAGTGACCCTCATCCATAACTCCTTGGGAGTGATAAATGGTTGACAGGACAGGAATGCAGGTGTTGTGAGCTGGTTTGATCCGGCCGGCAGATTGAAAAGATACTGATTTTGTACGGCCCACTCCGATACAAAACCCCTGGTGCAGATAAGAGCCTCGTCAGTGCTACTGTCGTCGTCCCAGTCACCATCACGATTCCAGTCGCACCAGACATTGACCCAGAGGTTGGTATCTGGGTTGATAACGTTGACAATATAGTCAAGCGTAGTCCAGCGACACTGTGGCATATTGAGCGGGAAGATAACACCATCGTCACCCCTGTCGTTGTCCGGCGAGTTGCTTTGGGGCTTAATGTTGTTAATACCATCCTGGTCCTGGCCGCTGTCTGCTTCGGTTTCATGGGTAATCTTTTTGCCCAGATGAGCCACAGCCAGAGCGTCCAAGTGAATCGGTCCATAAGGCCCGGCGCCACTGCCGTCGCTGAAGACGGTAGGATAATACGCCCTGACTCCTGAAGGTCCTCCCTTGGGATATGCTGTCATGTTTCTACCGAAATTGTTACTGCTGTCCGGGGCATCGCCGAGGTCTGATTTTGCTTGAGCTATCCCCTCGCAACGAATACTTATTACTCCTTGGCCGGTGCTGGAGCCAAATCCGCCGACCTCGATAAGGTACTGGCTGCCGATAGTCCCGGCGAACGTAACCTCGGACTGCCAACCACAGGCATCGTCGTTGCATTTGATCAAGTCACTCGACCTCGGAGGGCAGCTGGTCTTATTATAAACGCCGAGCTTAGTGTCATAACTGCTGCCGCAGAGGCTGACAGTAATGTTACCCGTGCAAGTGGCTGTATAGCTGTACCATATATTTGGGCTGGCCATACAGTGACCGGCGCCATCGAAAGTTGCATTAACGGTGCTGAACGGCTGGTTCGTTACGTTGCCTATTGACGTTGCTTGATTGCAGTTATCATTCGGTGGCCGAGATGGTGCAGGCCCTACTCCCGAAGATCTGATATTCAGTACACCTGGACCGTTATCGCTGTCGGTCCATCCCCCAATCTCAATCAGGTACTTGTTGCCGGCGAACGCGGCGAATGTGACCTCAGATTGCCGACCACAGAAATCGTCGTTACATTTGATCATATTGCCCGGTGATGGGCTGCAACCGCAGCCGTTATAGACTGCGAGCTTCGTGTCGTAGCTGCTGCCACACAGGCTAACAGTGACATTACTCGTGCTCGGAGCAGTATAACAGTACCAGATGTTTTGGCTGGTCATACAGTGGCCGGGACCATCGAATTGTGCATCGCTGGTGTCGAACGGAAGGTTTGTTACGTTACCGATGGGTATTGCATTAACACAGTCGTCGTTAAGCAGCTCATCAGACGGCTCCAAGTCGCAACTGATACTTATCACGCCCTGGCCAGTCTCGCCGCCGTATCCTCCTACCTCGATAAGGTACTGGTTGCCGGCAACAACGCTGAAGGAAAGCTCAGATTGCCTACCGCAAGCATCATCATTGCACCCGATCATATTGCTTTGCTGCGGGTAGCACGCAGAACCTCTATAGACTGCCAGCACTGTGTCATAGCTGCTGCCGCAGAGGCTAACAGTAGCGTTACCCGTACGTGTAGCGGTATAGCGGTACCAGATGTTTGGGCTGGTCACACAGTTGCCGGAACCGTCGAACGTAGCGTTTGTGGTGTTGAATGCCCGGTTAACGACCTCTCCGATTGCTGTCGCGTTTTGACAGTTATTGTTTGCCGGTGGGCTCGTTTGTTCAGCTTTCGCAATGTACCCGGCACAGAGCAGAACTACCAGAATACATGCCAGCGCTAATCTTAGTTTACAAATTTTCATAATTTAAACCTCCAAAAAATATAATCCTCTTTCCACTTGTTTTACACAACAGTTCCACAGATGTCGCTTTTGAACACCTGTGGAACCACAACAACATTAAAGTACTTCTTGTTTGTGTATCTACGCGGTTTTTTACGAGACCTTAATATTATCGAATTCACGTCCATCTGTGGACGCGGAATAATTGTCGTACTGCTGGAACTTGATTCGCACATTCGAAAGGTCCGAACTACCACCGGCAGCGGCCTGGGCCTGCAGCAGCGCGGAAGTCAGATCAAACGACCGATTCGTGAAATTAACACTCAGGTCGGTTACTTTCACCCAATGCTGACCATCGACACTCAACGCTATCCCATCGGCCTTATACCGGCCCACAAAGCTGCTCGGAAGGCTGGTTGACTCATCCGACAGACTCCAGTGGTCCAGCGTCAGAGTCACACCAGTCTTGCCCGTCAGATCCACATGCAAAATCGCTTCGTTCAGAGAATAGGTGCTGTTGTCCACTATGTCGTCCATACGCAAACGCTCGTTCACCACCTCGATTCGCCCTTCGTTGTCAGAGTAGTACTCCCAGCCTTTGGTACCATCGGGCTTGCCCAGGCTAAAGTCCTGCTTATACGGAACCGCCTGAGCCACAAGCGATGAGCCGGTACCCTGTATCATGAAGTCATACGGATTCTCATCAGCATCATCATTGGCAATCATCATCGTCGCCGTCTTAAGCCCGGGACCGGTCGGTGTAAACTGGATCTGGAACGTCGTGGTCCCCCCGTTGGCGGCAACCACAGGACTGGGCTGCTGAATCACGGTAAAGTCCGTGCTGCCGGTCCATTGAACAGCCGTCACATTAAGAGCGACCGCTCCAATATTCCTGATTGTAAATGTCCGCACT
>Ga0114922_10004690_pt1 | contig 12671 bp, 12 predicted proteins | sample AartaG_FD_100975 | JGI IMG/M metagenome (GOLD analysis project Ga0114922, IMG submission 100975) | Deep subsurface microbial communities from Aarhus Bay to uncover new lineages of life (NeLLi) - Aarhus_00045 metaG | ecosystem: Environmental > Aquatic > Marine > Oceanic > Sediment | place... | reverse complement strand
CAGGAGAAAGCTAAGGAGATTTTTTGAAAAAAAGATCCCTGCGGACAAGATGCTTATAAGGAAACGTACACTTACATTTAATAGCGTAATATCAAATCTGATAATAGTAGTGGCTTTTATAGCATCCGCCCTGATAATAGCCGAGCAGCTGGGTATCAGTGTCACTCCTCTCCTTGCAGGCGCAGGTGTTGCGGGAATTGTATTAGGATTTGGCGCCCAAAGCCTGATAAAGGATCTTATCAATGGAGTCTTTATACTTCTTGAACAATGGTATCAGATAGGTGATGTTGTAAGTGTAGGGGATATTACAGGCGCAGTTGAAAGGTTTAATCTGAGGACAACAGTAATAAGGGATATTGAGGGAACGGTACATTATATTCCAAATGGGGAGATAACAGTGCTGGGCAATCGCACTCATCTATGGTCAAGGGCAGTTGTAGAAGTAGGCGTCCACTATGATGAGGACACAAGTAGGGTAGTGGAGGCCATTGAAGAGATATTTGATGAGATAATGAAAGATAAAAAATATAAGAAAATGATCCTTGAAAGGCCATCTATCCTTGGTGAAGACGGAATAAGCGAGCTCGGTGATTCTGCCATAATATTCAAGCTGATATGCAAGGTAAAACCTGGAGAACAGTGGAATATAGAAAGGCAGCTCAGGAAAAGGATAAAGGATAAATTTGATAAGATAGGTATTGAGATACCCTATCCCTGAACCGATATTTATATGAGGAATAGTAAATAGCAAATATTATTTTTGTGATCAATAAAAGTGCAAGGTTATTATTGATTAATAGTTTCATTTGTTATAATATCCCTAATGATGATGAGAGTTGAAAAACTGAATATGTTCATCTTTCTGTTCTACTTTATGAGTAGGACCTAATTTTGTTAATTAGTCCAAAGGAGGATCGCGAGATTGAAAGAGTACGAATTAGCTGTTATATTTGTGGCTACACTGGAAGAAGAAAAAATCGACCAGGAGATAGCAAAACTAACTACACTTCTTGAAAAAGAAAAATGCGAGATCGCCAGAATAGATAAATGGGGCATTAAAAAGCTCGCATATCCAATCAAAAAACAGGAAAATGGATTCTATGCCTTTATCTATTTCAATGGTACAAGTGACATTATTCCTGAGCTTGACCGTATTAATAAAATCAATGATCTTGTTTTGCGTCATATGGTAGTAAAAAGTGAACAATAATCAAAATTATTATAGTCAGAAAAGGGTGATATTATATGGCTTTTAGTGTCAACAATATAACCATACTGGGAAATATTACAAGGGATCCTGAGCTCCGTTTTACACCAAACGGAACGGCGGTAGTAAGTTTTGGCCTGGCTGTGAACCGTAATATTCAAAATAAAAAATCGGGTGAATGGCAGACCGAAGTTGATTTCTTCAATGTAACTGCATGGTATAAGCTAGCTGAGAATTGTGCTGAGAGCCTGGGTAAGGGCGACAGGGTACTTGTATCAGGAAGACTTTCACAGGATAGTTGGGAAGACAAGGAAGGACAAAAGAGGTCAACTGTAAAAATAATTGCCAGCGTAGTTGCACCCAGCATGGAATTTGCTACATGCAAACTTGAAAAGAACCCGAAAATGGATAGCGGAGGTATAGCTGCCGCCGATAGCAAGAAAGAGGAAGTAGACTTTACTGATGAAGACATACCATTTTAATAAATGATCTAAAGAATAAATGATCCTGGTTGAAACTTAGGAGAGGAGAGAAAAACAGTTGGCAAAGAAAAAAAGTAATAGGAATAATAGGAATAGCGATAGGAATAATAGGAATAGCGATAGGACTAATGATAGAGATAGAAATTCGGGCCCTTCCGGTCTAAGACAAAGGAAGAAGTATTGTTTTTTTTGCAAAGAGAATATAGATATTATTGATTATAAAAATACCGGTATGCTGGAAAGACATATTTCAGATAGAGGAAAGATAAGGCCCAGAAGGTCCTCGGGAAACTGTGTTCAGCATCAACGCAAGGTCGCTATGGCCATAAAGAGGGCCAGGGTCCTTGCTCTGATCCCATATTATCAAAGATAATCTATAGAGATTTTTATATGTCCTTTGATAACCTAAGCGGGATAAAAACAAAGAAGTTGAATCTGGGACTTCTTATACTGTTTACCTTTTTGGCCCTGGTGTTTTCATCCTTTGTGCCGGGACTTGGATTGCTCGGGGTGGCGCTATTGCCAATACCTACGGTATTGCTTGTGATAATGGGCAGGATGAGGGATGGTATTATATGTGCAACAGCATCCTGCCTGGTGCTTCTGGCGATTGACTATATACTGGCACCGGTAACTATTGTCCTGATCATTTCGGTGGCTTTTATCTACAGGTGGGCTATTGAAAATAAAAAGACTTACTGGCAGGTGATCATAACAGTACTCTCTGCATTTTTTGCAGCTATCATTCTGTATATTATACTATTCTCTGCTTTTTACAGGGTAAATTTCTTTTCAGAAGCCCTTGCAGGATACAATGAATATATAGACGGCCTGATGGATGATTCTTTTTTAGAGGCATACAGCAGCCTGATGATGTTTGACAGGGCGCAGATGGGCGAAATAATTGCTCAGACACAGAGTATATTAAGATTTGTCCCCAGGATATTGCCAGGAATATTGGCGATATCTTTTGGGGTGGTAAGCGGGCTAAATTATGCTTTTAGCGTAAAGATATTTAAAAGATACCAGATAGAGATAAAACCATTGGCTCCATTTATAAAGTGGGACCTTCCCTGGCATTATGTCTGGGGTATAATAATAGGGCTTGTTCTTGTTTTGATACCGGAAATGGGCAGCACGGCAGGTAACGGTACATCAACGGTAAATACTGTAATAGATATAGTAGGCTATAATCTGATAATAATATTCGGCTTTCTCTATCTAATACTGGGAGTCTCTGTTTTTTTTGGTATTTTTACCAGGTTTAAAGTGGGGATCGTCTGGAAAATACTTATATTTGCATCTTTGTGGTTCTTTTTTGCTTTTGCACTTATAGTTTTTCCATTACTGGGACTCATTGATATCTGGGCTAATTTAAGGAAATTGAAAAGAAAAGAAAAGAAAATAAATTATAAAAACTAATCTTTATTTATACAGGAGGAAGACTTGAAAGTAATATTGACACAATATCAGGAAAAATTAGGTGATGTCGGCGATATAGTCGAAGTAAAGGCTGGATATGCTAATAATTATTTAATACCCCAGGAAATAGCTATAATCGCTACAAGGGGTAATATAAATCAGATGGAACTGGTTAAAAAAGCTGCAGTAAAGGTTGAAGCAAAAAATATTGAAGAAGCAAGCAAGACAGCCGAAAATCTTGGAGACATTACCTTGAACTTCATTGTAAAGACTGGTGAAGAGGGCAAACTCTATGGCTCTATTACCAATAAGGATCTTGGGGCAAAAATAATGGAGGACAAAAAAGTCGAGATAGATAGAAAAAAGATCGATCTGCCGGAGCATATAAAAGAACTTGGCGAATATGATGTCGATATAAAACTATATAAAGAAGTAAAAGCGACCATCAAGGTGATTGTCGAACCTGATGAGGAATCAAAAGCCCTTATAGAAGCTCACCAGAAAGGAAAAGAAGCGGCAGAAGCAGAAGAAACCGATAAGATCAATGCTGATATAGAGGCTGAGGCTGCTAAGGGAAAAACTCAAGAAGTCAAAAAAGAAGATGCAGCCAGTCCGGATGCATCAGAGACTGAAGAGGCCTAAAATTATTTAGCTTATGCAGGATAAAATAAAAAATAATAACCGCCTGTCACTGCTGGATACCAGCAGGCTTCAGCGGATACCTCCATATAATATTGAGGCCGAGGAATCTCTTTTAGGGGCTATGCTCATATCAAAGGATGCTGTATCTTCAGTATTAGAGATAGTCGGATCGGATGATTTTTACAGGAAACAAAATCAATTAATATTTGATGCTATTCTTAAACTCTATTCAAAAGGGGAACCGGTAGATGCTATTACGATCGCAGACCACCTCAAAAAGAAAAGTTTACTCGAAGATGTTGGCGGCAAAACTTTTATCCACTCGCTTATAAGCAATATACCCCTTGCAGCGAATGCAGAATATTATGGAAGGATAGTAAGAAATCATTCGATCTTAAGAAAACTGATATATGCTGCTACTGATATAGCCACAATGGGTTATGAGGTTCCGGAGGACCTTGTTGCAACTGTCGATAAGGCCCAGGAGCTGATATTCTCGATCTACCAGGATCTCAATCAGGGTAATAATAAAAATTCTGTAGCAGTTATGAAGGATATAGCACCTGAAGTCTTTGATGAAGTAGAGAAGCTTCATGAAGCAGGATCTGATGTCTCGGGTATACCAAGCGGTTATATTGAATTGGATAATATTACCCTGGGTTTCCAAAAGTCCGACCTAATAATAATCGCTGCAAGACCTGGCATGGGAAAGACTTCCCTTGTTCTTGGTATGGCCCTGAATATTACGCTTAAGGAAAAAATACCGGTTGCATTATTTTCTCTTGAGATGTCAAAGCACCAGGTGGGCCAGAGGCTAATGAGTGCACAGTCAAGGATCGATCTACAGAGATTTAGGGATGGAAAAATAAAAGATGATGAATGGACCAAACTAGGTCGAGCTGTTGGAAAACTTACAGAATGCAAACTATATGTAGATGATACAGCATTTCTTACCGTAATGGATCTCCGGTCAAGGGCAAGGATGATGGCATCGACATATGGCATAAAGATGATAATAGTCGATTACCTTCAACTGATGCAATCGACTTCAAATTACAGGGGCAATAAGGTACAGGAGATAACGGAAATATCCCAGAACCTGAAAAGCATTGCAAAGGAACTTAATATACCTGTAATAGCAGTATCGCAGCTTTCAAGGGAAGTAGAAAAGCGGGAAAATAAAAGACCGCAGCTTTCAGACTTAAGAGAATCAGGCTCCATAGAGCAGGATGCAGACCTTGTGGCTTTTGTATACAGGGATGAATATTACGATGAAAATTCAACTAAGAAGGGTGAAGCAGACTTAATAATAGCCAAGCATAGAAACGGACCCATAGGAAAGGTAAAATTGCAATTCAATCAAAGATATGCATTATTTTCAAATTTAACTAAATCACATCAAGTAGAAAAACGAGGTGAAGGAAATGTCTAGTTTAGCTATTGTAGGAGCACAGTGGGGAGATGAAGGAAAGGGAAGAATAGTCGACCTGCTTTCCAGCCAGGTTGATATGGTCGTGAGATTTCAGGGAGGAAACAATGCCGGCCATACAGTTGTAAAGGGTAAAGATATATTTAAACTCCACTTGATTCCTTCAGGAATATTATACCCTGAAGCTACCTGTGTTATAGGGGATGGAGTAGTTTTAAATCCTGCGGTATTAATAGAGGAGCTTGATAATTTAAAGAAGAAGAATATAAATATTGAAAACTTGAGGATAAGCTGTAAAGCGCATATGGTGATGCCTTATCACATTGTCCTTGATAAGGCAAGGGAACATCGTCTCGGAAAATCAAAAATAGGTACGACCCATAAGGGAATAGGACCGGTCTATGCCGATAAAGCATCAAGGTCCGGTATCCGGACACAGGATCTTCTTGACCATAAGATATTTAAAATAAAACTAGAAGAAGAGCTCTCTCTGAAGAATGCTATCATAGAGAAAGTCTACCATATGCAGCCTTTGGATCTTGCAGAGATATATGAAGATTATATGCTTTACGCTGAGAGGATAGGTAAATATATTATGGACACGGCTTTTATGATAAATGAGTTCCTTGACCAGAACAGGAGTGTGCTATTTGAAGGTGCCCAGGGCACAATGCTTGATATCGATCAGGGAACATATCCCTATGTCACTTCATCATCTACTACTTCTGGAGGAGCCTGTGTAGGTGCCGGAGTGGGACCCGGAAGACTGGATGAAGTCCTGGGTATTGCGAAAGCTTATACTACAAGGGTAGGATCAGGGCCCTTTCCAGCTGAGATCAAGGGAGGTACAGGCGACCTGCTGAGAGAGAAGGGCCATGAATACGGAACCACTACAGGAAGGCCAAGAAGATGCGGCTGGCTTGATGCCGTGGTTTTAAGATATTCTGTGATGCTTAACTATCTTGACAGTATAGCGCTTACAAAACTTGATATACTTTCAGGGCTTGAAAAAATAAAGATATGCTCAGCATATAAGTATAAAAAAGAAGTCTATAAAGATCTTCCATGCCACCAGACTATACTCCATAAATGTACCCCGGTATATGATGAATTAGAAGGATGGTCAGAAGATATTACCAGGATCAAGAATTATGAAGATCTGCCGGCAGCCGCAAGGAAATATATTGAAAGCATAGAGGAGATAATAAAGGTGCCGGTCTCTATGATAAGCGTAGGGCCCGAGAGGAGCCAGATAATCATCAGGGATGACAATCTAAAAAAAAGGTTTTTTGGCTCAAATAATCGATCGACTCTTATTATTTAGATCATAAATATATTCCTGGTTTGAAAATACCAGCTATGTATAATTTTTCTTTGTCATAATAAATAAAGGAGCAAGTTGAAGGTATTAGTGATCGGAGGAGGCGGCAGGGAGCACTGTCTTGTCTGGAAAATAGCAGCAAGCGACCTGGTGGATAAAGTTTATGCTTCTCCAGGAAATGCCGGAATCAGCTCAGTAGCTGAATTTGTGGAATTGGGCACAGGCATTAGTGATTTTAACCTGATAACCGATTTTGTTGAATATAATGATATCGAGCTTGTCGTAGTCGGACCGGAGGCCCCGCTTGTAGAGGGAATCGCCGATTATCTGGAGAGCCGCGGGATTTTAACTTTTGGTCCTAAAAAAGACGCTGCCATGCTTGAAGGAAGCAAGGTGTTTACAAAGAACCTATTATCCAGGTACGCTATTCCGACACCGGGGGGTGCGGTTTTTGAAAGATCACAATATATGGAAGCTGCGGAATATATCAAAAAGCAGGATAGATTTCCCTTAGTCATAAAAGCTGACGGTCTTGCAGCCGGAAAGGGAGTGCTTATAGTACAGAATGCCAGCGAGGCTATTAAGGCCCTGAATGACTGTATGATAAGCCAGGTATTCGGGGATTCGGGCGACAGGGTGATAATTGAGGACTTTCTTACCGGATATGAGACATCCATATTATGCCTTTCTGATGGGAAAAAAATCATACCCATGGATCTTGCCCAGGATTATAAAAGGATCTTTGATGGTGACAAGGGTAAGAATACCGGAGGCATGGGGAGTTACAGCCCGGTACCTATGGTAAGCAGCAATGTTTATAAAAAAGCTCTTGATAATATTATTTACCCTACCGCAGATGCACTAAGAAAAGAAAATATTGATTACCGCGGTATTCTTTATGCCGGAATAATGGTATGCGGGGGCGAACCTTATCTCCTTGAATATAATTGCAGATTCGGCGACCCTGAAACACAGGCGGTCCTCCCCAGACTTGATGATGATCTTGTGCCGCTTCTTATAGGATGTGCTGAAGGAAATATTGGAGTAGACTCGCTTTCCTGGAGCAAGGATAAATGCATATGCGTAGTGGCAGCATCGCGCGGATATCCTGAAACATCTTCAAAAGGTGATATTATCACCGGACTTGATGATTTTAATGGAGATGATGGTGTTGTAGTATTTCATTCCGGGACCAGAAAACAGGATGGAAATATTGTTACTGACGGAGGAAGGGTGCTAGGCATTTCAGCATTGGCCCCCGGATTTAAAGAAGTAAGAAAAAAAGCATATGATGCCATGAGTAAAATAAATTTTGACGGAATGCAATATAGAAAAGATATAGCCCATAAGGCAGAGGAGAGTACCTGATGAAAAAAGATATAATGAAAGTAGCCATTGTGATGGGAAGCATATCTGATGAACCTATAATGAAAAATGCATCGGATACCCTTAAAGATTTTGGGGTCGAATGCGAGACTCACATACTTTCAGCACATAGAATGCCAAATAAGACAAGAGAATTTGCAGAAAGCCTAAAGAAATCCGGTATAGGAATCGTTATAGCAGGTGCGGGAAAAGCTGCGCATCTTCCTGGAGTTATAGCTTCGTATACCGAGCTCCCTGTAATAGGCGTACCGATAAAGACTTCCGACCTGGGCGGGATGGATTCACTTATTTCCATAGTCCAGATGCCCTCAGGCGTACCTGTTGCCTGTGTAGCAATAAATGGCGCAAAAAATGCGGCACTTCTGGCAATTGAAATCATTTCCCTTTCTGATGAAGGCATGGCGGAAAAATTAAAAAAATTCAAGCATGATATGGAATATTAAAAAAATATTCAATTTCAGTTTTAATAATTATTTCATTATTAGGTGTGAGGTGTAATTATTTTGGGCGCAAATGGTACAAAAATAAAAGTAAAAGATTATGGCTTTTATTATGGGACCAATAAAGTTCTTGGCGGTATTTCGATGGAAATACCAAAAAATATGATTACTGCGCTTATAGGGCCTTCAGGATGCGGCAAATCGACGTATCTTAGGACTTTTAACAGGATGAACGATCTTCTTCCCAATACAAAAGTAGAAGGAGATATATTAATAGATGAAAAAGATATATATAAAGATTCAATAGATGTGGTCGAGCTCCGCAAAAAAATAGGAATGGTCTTTCAAAGGCCTAATCCATTCCCAAAGACTATCTATGAAAATATTGCTTATGGGCCAAAACTTCACAGAAAACATTCAAAGCAAGAACTGGATGAGATCATTGAGACAAGCCTTATAAAAGCTGCCCTTTGGGATGAAGTAAAGAATAAATTAAATACAAGTGCACTGGATCTATCAGGGGGTCAGCAGCAGAGACTGTGCATAGCAAGGGTCCTGGCAGTAGACTCGGAAATAATCCTGATGGATGAACCTGCATCGGCGCTTGACCCGATCTCGACTCAGAAGATCGAGGACCTGATCGATGACCTTAAGAAAAATTATACAATAATTATCGTTACACATAATATGCAGCAAGCAGCCAGGGTATCCCAGAAAACAGCATTTCTGCTCATGGAAAGCTTCGGAACGCCTTCTACGCTTATAGAATATGATGATACCAATAAGATATTTACTAATCCCGGTGATAAAAGAACAGAGGACTATATTACCGGCAGATTTGGTTAATTTTTCTATAAGTCACTTTATTTATTTTGACATCTTTATTTTCATACAATATAATACCTCAATTAAATATTATAACTATTTGCTATGTATTTATTTACGGTAGAAATAAAGTAAGATTTAAAGCACTGGGGGCAGTTACCAATGAAAGAATACCGTTTGACCAAAGAAGGATATGATAAACTGATCGAGGAGAGAGAAGACCTTGTTAGTAATAAGCGAAAAGAGATAGCTGAAAGACTAAAAGATGCCAAAGATAATGCAGGGGATCTCTCTGAAAATACTGAATATGAATATGCAAAAAACGAACAGGCATTCATCGAGGGTAGAATAGAGCAGATCAACGGGATCCTGAATAATCATGTTATCATTGAAGGAAATAATCATAATGATGTTATAGATATTGGTTCCAATATTGAGGTTGAGGACCTTGATTCAAATAAGAAGAGGAAATACATGCTTGTGAGTTCAGTTGAATCTGATCCTGAAAATAATAAGATATCTGATGAATCCCCTATGGGCATGGCGCTTCTGGGCAGGAAAGTCGGAGATGAGATACAGGTAAAGACCCCTCAAAGCATGATCAAGCTTAAAGTGCTTAAAATAAAATAAGCATTTTTGCTAATGATAATTTTATTTCCCCGCCTTTAGGCTATAATAATTATTATAATGATATCCATCCAGGAGTCTGTCCGAGAATTGGACTTAAGGCTTGAAGGCTGATATTTTTAAACAGATTAAAGCTTGAGGAAAAAGCGATATGTAGTATTGGTGATGATGAAAAACGAAAATATGTATAAAAATGGCGACTGTCCGAAGGGTTGGACAATAAAACAGCAATCTGCTTCGTTAAGTCTCTTATGCAATGCACTACATTGCATAGATCAATTTGCCTTGAATCTTACTATTTTATTGTCCAACAAGCCAGGATCCAATTTTCGGACAGGCTCCTAGCGGGTTTTTTGTTTAAACCGACAACCCGTTTTTATTAAAAAGGTATCTTAAAGGAAATCCACAATATGAATGAAAGCGGCTCTAAAAATAAAAATGACCAGGCCAGATTAACATATGAAGGATGTGAGTATTTACTGGAGACTGAAGAGCCTCTTGCTGAAACACTTCAGGCAAAGCTTGATAAGGTGAAATCCTTGAAGGATAAGGGAGTCAGGCTTTACGCCAGCAAATTTGAGAAAAATATCAATATTTCTGATTTAAGGGAAAAATACTCAGGACTCTCAGCCGGAGAGAAGGTGGAGGGTAGTTTAAGGATAGCCGGACGGATCATGATATTCAGGAGACATGGTAAAGCCACTTTTTGTGATATCAAAGACTCTACCGGGAAAATGCAGCTTTTTCTTAGCCTGAGCAGCATTGGCTCGGAAAAATATAATTCATTCTCTGAGCAACTTGATATAGGCGATTGGGTAGGAGTAGAGGGAAGCATATTTGTTACAAGGACTGGTGAGCTGTCGATTGGCGTAAAAAGTTTTGAACTCTTAAGTAAGTCCATCAGGGTCCTTCCTGAGAAGTGGCACGGGCTCAAGGACAAGGAGCTTCGCTACAGGCAAAGGTATCTGGATTTTACAGTCAACCCTGATGTTAAGGAAGTATTTATTACCAGGGTAAAGGCAATAAATGCATTGCGGCAGTTTCTTAATAATAGGGGATTTTTAGAAGTAGAGACCCCCATGCTGCAGTCCATACCCGGCGGTGCAGCGGCCCGTCCGTTTATCACGCACCATAATACGCTTGATATCGATCTTTACTTAAGGATCGCTCCGGAACTTTACCTTAAAAGATTGATAATAGGAGGATTTGAAAAAGTATATGAGATAAACCGTAATTTCAGGAATGAAGGAATATCTTATAAGCATAATCCTGAATTTACCATGGTCGAGTTTTATCAGGCTTTTTGCGACTATAATGATCTGATGGAGCTGACTGAAGAACTAATAAAATATATTGCAGAAGAATCTACAGGAAAGTTAGATTTTAAATACAGGGGGGAAGATATAGACCTCGGGCCCGGGTGGCAAAAGTTTACAATGCTGGAATCAATAGAACATTACGGAAAGATAAATATAGATTTTTCGACAAAAACTGCTGATCTGGAAAAAATATGCAGAGACCTTGATATCGAAGTCAATAAGGACTGGGGTACCGGAAAGATAATAAATGAAATATTTGAAGCAGTAGTCGAGCAAAAACTCATCCAGCCTACCTTTATAAAAGATTATCCCATAGAGATATCTCCCCTGGCAAAGAAACATCCGGATAATGAAAACCTCACTGAAAGGTTCGAACTTTTTATAGGGGGAGAAGAGATGGCTAATGCATTCTCAGAGCTTATTGACCCCCGGGACCAGCTGGAAAGATTTAAAAACCAGGCAAAAAGCAGTGATGAAGAGGAAAGGATAACTGGAAAAATAGATATTGATTTTCTCAAAGCCCTTGAGTACGGGATGCCGCCTACGGGGGGAGAAGGCATAGGTATAGACAGGCTTGTCATGCTCCTGACCGGAAGCGATTCTATCAGGGACGTGATACTGTTCCCTCTTCTAAGACCTTAAATATTAAGTAAAATAAAACCAGTAGATGGTGATAATAGATGATATGTGATTTTTGTAAAAAGAATAAAGCTACGATCCACTTGATCAGGGTACAGAATGATAATGTTGAAAAGGTTAATATCTGTGCAGAATGTGCCGGAGATTTTTCCTTTTTTTCAGAGGATGACTTCTATAAGGACCTTACGAAGATCCTCTACAAGATCTTTAAGGCTGATGAAGGTCAGCTAAATGGCAGAATGGAATTAAAAAACCTTAAGAATCTTGAAATAAGAAAGAATAGAACCTGTTCTTTCTGCGGTATGGATCTTAATAATATAAAAAAACTTGGCAAGATGGGCTGCCCCAACTGTTATAGCGAGTTTAAAAATATATTACTTCCGATCATTAAAGCCATACATAAAAATATAGAGCACAGGGGGAAGATCCCGGAAAATACTTCCAGACAGATCAAGCTTGAAAAAAGTGTAAGGGATCTCCGGAATAGATTAAAAAGAGAGATCTTTGTAGAGAACTTCGAAGAGGCTGCCAGAATAAGGGATAAGATAAGGCAATTGGAGAAAAATATTTATGAATGACTCAAGGAACTTTCTTTCAGGAGATGGATCTGAAATCGGAAACCTGGATGGAAACTCCATCATTCTCAGCACGAGAGTGGCCCTTGCTAGGAATCTTGCAAATCATAAGTTTCCCTCTTCCAGTACCCTTGATGAAAGAAACCAGATAATAAAAACAGTTAAATATTGTATAGAAAGTATAGACGGAACCCTTGAGTTTCATTTTCACAGGCTCTCAAGGCTTACCAGGGTGCAGAGACAGATGATCCTTGATGATTACCAGATCGATGATGATTTTGTATCAAAGCTATCAGGCAGGGCAGTATTACTGTCCCCTCGTCTTTCCTTAAAAGATAGTGCCATTTCCATATTATT
>Ga0114922_10004689_pt1 | contig 12672 bp, 7 predicted proteins | sample AartaG_FD_100975 | JGI IMG/M metagenome (GOLD analysis project Ga0114922, IMG submission 100975) | Deep subsurface microbial communities from Aarhus Bay to uncover new lineages of life (NeLLi) - Aarhus_00045 metaG | ecosystem: Environmental > Aquatic > Marine > Oceanic > Sediment | place: Aarhus... | reverse complement strand
TGAAGGAAGTGTCCATGATTTTTCAAATGGGTTGAAATAAAAAACATTCGGTAAGATGAAAAAGATCAGGGTGCATTCAAAGATTAACACAATAGAGGGAACGTATAGGTCATAAGAAAAGCGCTTGGCAAGGTATATAGATATTAAGGAGGCAGCAGACATAATGAAAGACCAGAACAGCAAAGAACTTGTTTGCCCTGACCACAATCCACCCAACTTTTGATACCAGGACATGGCTGATTCAATAGTGTTGAACACGACGGAATATTCAAAAGCGTTCCTTTGAAATAAAAGGGTTAGCGAAAGTAGTGCAATTCCTAATAAAGTCGTTTGTGCGCAGGTGAGAATATGGAAGATATTTATAAAGTTCGAATTTTTTCGTATGTACCTCACAATAGATAAAACAATAAGGGATAGGGACAAGATGAATGCGCTTATTAATCCAAAAAAGCCTATGAAACCAAATAAGTAATTAAGGGTCATGATGACATCCAGAAAAATTCTTTTAATCGAGATTCCACTTAATTTATATTTTCTAAATTATGAATACTATCCTAGTTGTAGACAAGTGAGCACAGCAGAAAGATAGAAACCCAGAACAGGCACCTTTTAGATTATAAACACTTTTTTATAAAATCAACCAGCTTGCAGACTGATTGGAGGTTAGCGAAGAACGGTAATATTGCGGATTGTATCTAAGAATGGAGAAGGGCTAGAAAACTAGTAAAAGAAGAAGGGGTCTGTGATCAATTTTACGGAAATGATTTTATATGATCTAGTATAATTGCAAAATCGATAATTTTCCCAATAAGGGATTAAATAGATCACTCGATTACGCTTAGGGTCGGTGATATGGATTTCTCGAAAAATTTAAAGGTAAGAAGATTCCTGATTGCCTTAACCATTGGGCTTTATGTCCTCTGGGCTGGTATCTTTATTTATAAATCCTCATTCATTGCGATTGACGGCAACCGTTATTTTTCTTTATTCGATGATGCCATGATATCCATGCGCTACGCCTGGAATTTTTCACATGGAAATGGTCTGGTCTGGAATCTCGGGGAGCGAGTGGAGGGCTATACTAATTTTTTCATGACACTAATCATGAGTGTCGCCACATTTCTCTTTAATGAAAAGAATGCCGTGCTGGCCATTCAGGTTTTTGGCATCCTAACGGTGATTGCGGTGGTTTGGCAGGCCAGGAAACTTTATCGGTTGGTCGTGGGGAAAGGATCCAACCCTTTGCTTTTCGTTCTATTTCCTGTTTTGCTCCTCCTCTATTATCCCCTCTCCTACTGGTCCTTGATGGGCATGGAAACCGGATTGGTCACCTTCCTCATTCTTCTTTCATTCAATGCGATCATTCAATTTGAAGAGAAAAATCGCAACTCTCAACTCTTCCTCTCTGCCCTGTTTGCTTCATTATCCTACCTTACACGGCCGGATGCGGGTTTGATAATCCTGCCAATCATGTTGTTCATCCTTACCCGCAGGGCGAGTTGGGGACAGCGCATTCTAAATGGAATTAAATTTGGATTAATCTTCCTCATCCTTCCTGGTACGCACATGATTTTCCGTTATCTGTATTATGGCGAAATACTGCCAAATACATATTTCCTGAAACTGACAGGGTTGACTACTGCGAATCGTTTGAGAGTCGGCCTCATTTTTATTTACCCTTTTCTAGCATCCACCCTCCCTTTATGGGCATTTGCAAGTTTGAATACTGTATTAAACTTCAGCCGTCGTAAATTAATGCTCTTTGCGGCTGCAGTGTTGTATGTCTTTTACCAGATCTGGGTTGGTGGCGATGCATGGAATTACTGGCGCATGGTCACACCGATAGTCCCGTTAATCATGATATTGTTTCTAAATGAGTTCTATGCTTTTATACGGGTTGTTATCCAATCGTTACTGACACCTTTTTGGGATAATTATCTGAATCGGCGCCCCGCCTGGCGGGTCGGTATCCCGATAATAATAAAAATATCCAAAAGGGGCATCAGCCACATCCTCATGTTAGTTGGCATCGTATTTATTTTTCTGCTGTTGTTGGCAGATATCACAGGAGTTGGAAAAGCGGGTCTCGGGTTAACCCAGCAGATGTTTCTAGTCACAGCGGTTGTATTTGTTCTTTTTTCCTGGCTGATCGGCGCTTCCGACCAGGTTTATTCAACGCGAACCCATAACATTTTCTTTGCTGTCGGTATCGCAGCGGTTCTTTTATTTGCCAATTTACGCTTCATCCCACAGATGATTTTCTACGCACCTCCCTACCAGACACCATCCAATCGGAATAATGTCAATGTCGCGGTTGCGATTAACTCGGTCACCAATCCGCAGTTGTCGGTGGGGGTATTCTGGGCAGGAACATTACCATATTACACCCACCGCTATGCAGTGGACTTTTTAGGGAAGTCGGATACTTACATTGCGCATCTTCCGCCTGTGGAAGACACTACCGTAAACACCATGCCAGGGCACAATAAATTTGACCTGACGTATTCCATTCTCTCCCTGCAGCCGGATTATGTGCCCGGCTTTTCATGGGGTGGTAAGGACATCACTGAGGAAGCGCGACCCCTGTATGTGCTTGCAGAATATAAGGGAGTAAAAATGTTTCTTCTGGAAGATTCCAACAAAGTAAATTGGGACCTGGTGACTATCAATCCAGAGTAATCGTTTGTTGAGAATTTTCTTAAAGAATCGTTCAAATGTATCCGAGACCTCCCAGCGGGCTCAATCCTTCCGAATGCATCAAGTGGCAGCTTGAACCGTATGATCAGCCTCGGAAAAATATTCTGGGATAGTTAATAATTCCCGGATTTCATCCAGGATTGCTTCAGCTTGATCTAGATATTGTAAACTGATGGGTTTGCTTAGGGCGGCAATCCCCCTTTCCCCGATTGCACGCAATCTCCCTGCCGATAATTAACATGTACACCCCGATGTTTTTAGTAATCCTGGCATTTGAATGACCTGTTTTCAATAAGGCAGTTATCTGGTATCTTTGTATATGGATAAGCTGTGTGTGTGTTCGCATGAGTGCTCCTATGATTTAGTCGTTGGAGAGGTATTCATCTTATCGCAGCTTACCTCTCTTTTGACTTTCAAAGTTGCACTAGCTAGTTGAATTCAGCAATGTAAAATAAAAGTAAGTTTTATTTATTAGTTTATGATTTTTTTATTCGGTTTCCATGAAATCATCAGTATAAATGAATTTATTTTCCATGTCGGTTAGAACCATGAATTGGGCTTTTGGCAATTCATCTTTTTTCGCAAGGATGATTGCGTGAGCTCCATTAGGTAAGAATTCATCTTTCTTCAATTCATCAATAGGAATGTACATCGATCTGATGTTTTTGCTCAACACCCTGAATACCAATCTGGAAAAATCCTGTTTCCCATAAAATATATCGCTTGGACGGTCGTAAAAGCCCCATCCTTTATGGAAAAACCGGGGGTGGATTACATTTCCCTCAATGGCAACTGAGGAATCATCTTGGCAAAACATTATCGCGTTTTCTTTTAATATTTTGTTTTTATCATTACTTATTAATTCATCAATGTTTTCGCAAATCTCGCTTTTTTCTCTGGTCCGATAGTTTACAGGGAATAATTCTCTAAGAGGAATTATCGATCCTAAAAGTAAAAACAGGAGGATAAAAGTTAAATTCTTCTGAAAGTTGAATTCCATCGATGGTTTATGCATCTTTGATATATCTTTGACTTCTATTAAATTATTTTGAGGAATCAAATGTAAAAAGGTAGAAATGCTAATAAAACCTAATAGAAATATCATGTAGATCAGCCAGTCGATTGGCATTATAAACCGCCAACCAGAGAAGCGAAAAATTGATGAGCTAACATTAATAAAGATATAGAAAGCGATGCAGGAATATCCAATCTTGCGATTATTCTTAAATAATGATGTCAATCCAAATACAAGGAATAAAAGGTTGATAATGGCGATAATCAAGTTTGATGGTTCATTATATGAATAAGCTTCAGCCCAAAAATTGTTTTCAATAAAAGATAACTCTTGCAAGGTTTGCTTACCGTCGAATCGAATTGGAAAGATTAGAAAAGTGGATATGATATTACGGGAAAAATTATCAACGATATCATATGTATAATCAGATTTCAGGAAAAACTGCAATGAGTTAATAAACCTTGACGGTTGGATTTCTGGAGTTGATGCACTCAGATCAATATCATCGGAGTTCATACTGTCCAAACCAGTAAAAACATAATTTTCACGAAAAGATGACATATACTCTGGAGTATCAAACCAAAATCCTCCTGAAATGGAATAATTCCTAATCAACACAGGTAATATTGTTGAGATAAGACATACTAGAAAAAGGCAGCTGAAGATCAGGATAGATTTCCATTCTTTTTTATAGAGAATGAATGCCATGGCAATAAAAAAAGGCAGGAAGATGAGGTATTGAGATCGATAAAGGACCAGGGCGCCCAGGATTCCCCCCAAGAGTACTGCGAAATATTTCCCATCTGGCTTCTTGATCCACTTGATAGTAATTAAAATCAGAACTGACAAAATCAATGTGGAAGGAAAATCGCTCATTAACAATTTTGAATTTGAAACATTAGCTATATCAGATGCCTGAATAGCATTCAACTCACGGAATATCGCAAATAATCCCATACCCAATCCAAGGGTATTACTATGTATTTCTTTTCCAATAAGGTATAAGCACGCTGGAAAAAGCGCCAAAATTATTGTTTGTACTGTAATGACTTTTTCATAATCTAAACCTCCCATTGAATAGGTAAATGCCAAAAATACTGCGTGAAGCGGTTTCGAGATTATGAATCCATCAATAGCGCCTGATATTATCCGCTGCCCTTCAAGGCTATATTTTTCCGCGTCAGAAAAAGGGTATGTTTCAAAGTTTGGCGGGAGTTTTTCTGGTGCGAAGTAATTATTATTTGGAAGCGGTTGTTTGATCCAAATAATCGAAGCTGTTAACCAAAGAAAAATGAAAATCAATGGAGTGAGATGAACTAGAAACCACACTCTTTTTTCTTCCTGGAAAATGGTAATTTTTTCAAATCCGTTTTTAGTGAATATGAATATGACCATTAATCCACAAATATATATTATCTGCCATTCAAGAAGTGGTACAGCAAGATCATTGACTGTGACATCCCTTGTATGCAAACCCAGTCCTGTCAGGTAAATAATTCCAAAAAGGATAATTACAAGAAAGAAAAAGGGTAAAAGATCTATTATTCTTAAATGCTTATGTTTTTCTTCCTTTTTCCCAAAGATCTTTGGAAGGATAACAATGAGGGATAAACTTGTGATATTAATCCAAACGCTTATCGGTAAAAGGCGTTGGTTGATATATGGATTTATCTCATGATTCAATAAATGATAGAAAAAGAGAATGCTCCAACTGATAATTGAAAGGATTACTGCATTAGGATAAATAAATTTTATGATATTTTGAAAATTCAACCGTGTTATGAGGTTGTTAATGTAGTAAGGATTCTTCTTATTTAAGAAAAGGATTGCTAAAGAAAAGGCAGAAGATAATAAAGGGATTGAAATAAGGAGCAGTCGCCTTAGTGAAAATCCAAAAATAGCTCCTTCTATACCCGAGGGGATTAATAACAACCAAATTATGCATATTATCCCTTCAATGCTAATAAACGAGAGAAGAAACTGGAAACGATCTATGCGAAAAATTTCTTTATTTTTTAGATTTTCCGGCTTTGGCATTTATTCAATCCTTTTATGAAAATTATTCATACTTGAATTAGAGTATGTTGTGCAACCTTCGTTTCCTGAAAGAATACCATATCTGCGGCAGAATTGAAGATATGCATAGGGAGTTATCAAATCGTGATTTTTTATATCCATAGACTATAGGCTCGATTCAATATAACTCGATTCCTTTATTTTCACACAAGATACTCTGAATTTCGTATAATGAAAATATAGAAATGGAGGCATCATGTCTAAAAAAGATTTTCACATCTATACCGCATTAACCATTCTGGCCTGCATTCAACTCGCCTGTTCGTTCTCTTTCGGCCCTGATGAAAAAGACACATTAGCTAAAGAGCAAACGTCAGTTGCCCAAACCATTGAAGCCTTGAAACCAGAAAACTTACCCACACTGGAGGCACAGCCAACTGAAGAACCGCCAGAACCAACTGTGCAGCCCACAAAAGCAAACACTCCCAAGCCCTGCAACGACGCCCAATTCATCAGTGAAACTATTCCTGATGACAGCGAATTTGACGCCGGCGCAGGATTCACCAAGAGCTGGCGGTTCAAGAACACAGGCACATGTACCTGGAATACGAACTACGAACTTGTCTTCAAAAGCGGCGATCAGATGGGTGCGCCAGCCAGCAAAGCATTATCAGGGGAGGTTGCACCCGGTGAAACGGTTGACATCGGCATAAATATGACTGCCCCTGCCAGCGCAGGAACATATCAGGGTTACTGGAAACTGGTAGATGATAACGGAGATAATCTTATCAATAATGTATGGGTCAAGATCAAAGTGAAATCAGAGCCTTTTGTCGTGACCAGTGTCAATCTGGTTGCGATCCCGCCCGGCTTTGCCGGCCCGTGCCCGTTTCCCTTTCAGTTTACCGCCGATATAACCTCCAGTGGCCCCGGAACAGTTACCTATTTCTGGGAGAGCAGTATTTTCGGTCAATACGACCATGTGTCCCTTAATTTCGCCGCCGCGGGCACAAAGACAGTTAGCACAATTGAGTCGCCGTTTTTTTCTGGTTTACATTGGATGAAAATATATATCGATGATCCCAACCATCAATATTTCGGTCCTGTAAACTACACGCTGAATTGTATTCCGTGATTCTTTTCTCTGACCCGTTGGATATCCCCAACGGGTCTTTTTATCATCCATACACTATTTTTTTTCTCTATAATATTTATAAGTGAAAAATCCAAGAGCTAAAAGGGATTAAAGCCGCTTCCTTTGATACTAGAATGAAACTGTTCTTCTTCACCGATGCGGCAAAAAAGATATCCAAAGAACTTACCAGGGCAGGCGCTAAGATCATCGCTAAGCCGCGGGATTTTTATATAAAAAAGTTGAGAGACCTTTGCGGGACGGCGAAATGGAAAAAGCAACTGTTTGGGCTGCTGAAGTTAAGAACAGCGCCAAGGAAAAATGGAATTCTGGCGTGATTCTACAGATCATCTAAGAGAAATTTTTTAGATACACTATGGTGGTCTTCCTTTTTATGAGTATATTTTTAGGGTCTGTTTAAATACTCGGAGATGATCCCTGCATAAATAACTGCTGTTCTGGGAAGACTCTGTATATCCACCCATTCATCCGGCGCATGCGGATTACCTCCAATCGGCCCAAAACCACACAACGTCGGGATGCCAGCTCCTATCAACATATAACCCTCATTGCCCGGTCCTGCACCCTTTACCTCCCAGCGCTGCCCATGGATCGCCTCCGTATAATCCTGCGCAATCACCGCCAGTGGATGGTCAACTGGTATCGCCGCGCCCGGGATTTCCACTTTCGTTAACATTTCTATTTCTAACCTGGGGCGCTTCTGCTTAACTTTCTCAATTATTTCGATCATTTTTTCCATCACTATATTCTTTTCCTGCCCGGGCAGTAAGCGGATATCTATCATCGCAGTGGCTTTGTTGGGCACAATGCTGGCATAATCTCCACCGCTGATAATCGTACCCGGAGTGATTGTGAACCCAAGGTGCTCAAATCCTGGATAATGGGATGTGGTAATTTTCATTCTTTCTAGTTCAATTAAGATCTCCGCCATCCCAGTAACAGCGTTTTCTCCTTCTGTATGGTTATGCCAGATTGCAAGGCCGGCATGTACGGATTCGCCGTGAGTTGTGATCTCCAACCGCAGCAGGCCGCGGTGGCCGATACAGACAATATCACTGGCATACGTATAGATCGCGCCCCTCGCAGTTAAATACCTTTCATCCAGCAGGTAGCGTACACCCAATAGACTGCACGCGCCTGATTCCTCATCTACCACACCCGCCAGAATCACTTTTTGTTTTTCAGGATCAATCATTCCCATATCTCGCATAATCTGCAGGGTATATAACCCGCAGGCAATTCCCGCTTTGTTATCTGCGGTGCCGCGACCATACATCCTGCCATTGCGGATTTCCGCTTCAAACGGCGGTGAGGCCCAGTCTTCCGGTTTTCCCTCCGCTACTGTATCAATATGCCCGATTAACGCAAACCCATTTTTTCCGTTTCCATACGTCACAACCGCATTCGGGTGGTCATTATCCTTTGCGACCAGTGAGCCATCTAATCCCAATTTTTCCCCTTCCTCAATGATCCGCTCCGCGACCTCGCGTTCGGTATCCCGTCCATTAACGGATGGGATGCGCACCAGATCCTGCAGAAAAGATGTCATCTGCCCAGCATACCGTTCCGCTTTCTCCGTCAGATTTTTTATATCACTTCGGCTCATAATATTCTCTCCCATGAATATCCTTGCATTCAGGCGATTTTCGCGGTTACTCACAATTCTATATCACAAAGCATTTTATTCTCGGAATAATATTAAAGCTGTCAAGTATAATCGGACGGAAATGGAGAAGCCCTGATGCAGAGAAATGTAATTATTGATTGTGATACCGGCCTGGATGACGCAGTCGCTTTGTTATTGGCGATCCGCTCACCAGAATTGACCGTAAAAGGCATCACATGTGTAAACGGTAATGTTAGCCTGGATAAGGTCATAAAAAACACCTTGCGGGTGGTTGAACATTCAGGCAGGAATATTCCCGTTTATGCCGGCGCCCGCACCGCGCTTATCCCGGATAAGTCAAAGGATGATGCGTCTTATGTACACGGCAAGGATGGTCTGGGGGGTATTCCTTTTCCCGGCCCCACTACCTCAATCATGGCGCAGCACGCCGTTGATTTCATTGTGGAAACCATTATGAACGCAGAAGAACCCATTGATTGGATCACTCTCGGCCCTCTCACCAACGCTGCTCTTGCTCTTCTCAAAGAACCACGCATTTCAAAACGTGTGCGTATGCTTACCATGATGGCGGGCGGTGTGAATGCTGGAAACGTAACCCCAGCCGCAGAATTCAATGTATATGCTGATCCGGAAGCAGCGCGCGTCATCTTTGATAGCGATATTCCAAAGACCATGGTTCCGCTCGACCCGCTTTGGGATGGGGGTTACTTGACCAAAGAGAACGTTAATCAGATCACTGATGCCAGCCAGCATCTCTGGTGCGAAATGGCATCAAAGATCTTCCAGCGAACCGTCACACTGGTGGAAGAACTAAACCGCAATCCCATCAATGGGGTTGGGACAGTATCCCCACCCGATCTACTCGCCGTTGCCGTGGCGATTGACCCGGAAATCGCTGTTATCCAAGAGAACTACGTTTCACTTGAAACTCTTGGTGAGTATACCCGCGGGATGACCTTTCTCGATCGGCGGGTCTATTACCGCATTGAAGACCAACCCAATAAAGGCAAAGTAAGAATAGCACTATCCGCCCATCAGAAAAAATATGCTGATCTTGTTTTGAATACGTGGTTGAATATTTAAGGGCACCATTCCGTAATATATTTATTTTCCCTCTAGTCATTAATGTTCCCGAATTGGACTCTTCTTTCTGTAGGTATTTATGTAATTAATGGCCAGTGAGATGATCAGGTTAGGGGATACATAATCTCCGTATTCTACCGTGAAGGAACTTCCTTGATAATAACGTCCCCCTATCATTTGTTGACATTGGCATATAATTTGCAATATTATTCTTGAAAAGTTATTTGTATTTAATATTATTTAAAGTTAAATGAAGTGTTGAAATAAAAAACGAGAACGATTCCTTATAGGGAAAAGAGGAAAAATCAAGTGAATGTTTTAATTACAGGGAACATCTCCACAATCGCCCTCTCGTTAGCAAAAAAACTATTGGAAGATGACCATTTAGTTGTTGTTACTGATGCGTCTGATGATTTTTCATCTATCAAGAGCAGAAACTTTGCCGCGTATAAAATGAACGCTTCAGATGCTCTCTTTCAAGAAATCTACCGGTCTCATTCATTTGATACTGTCCTTTTCATTTCCGCTCTAGATAACCACCTTTTAGATTTTGTTGATCCTGAAACAACACAGTCAAATATTAGTTTAGAAAACACGCTTGACCTTTGCCAAAAGACCGGTGTGGGTCAGTTCATATTCATTTCCTCTACTGAGATATATGGAAATTCTGGCATTGCGCTTGAGGATGCACAACCTGAACCCTCATCAAAATCAGGCCAGATCTTTCTCAATAACGAAAATCTATGCCGTTTTTATGCGAAGAATCATGCTCTTTCTATTTCTATCATTCGTGTACCTTACATATACGGACCGTGTGAAAAGAGCTCTTTTTTATATAAGCTCATAAAAGCAGCAAAAGTACAGAAAAATATTGAGGTTAAAACGCGTGAGCTCTCGCACTGCAGCTTCCTGCACATAGAAGATTTTTTTATCTTCTTAAGGAGTTTACTGGAAGACGAAAAAAGGCCTGACCTTCAAGTTTTCAACCTGTATGCGGAAGACATCAATTTCTCATTTCTCGCACAACTGCTTAATATTTATTTTCCAGAGGTTGGTTTTTCTTTCATCGCTGATACATCCACTGAGACATTAAAGCAAGAATTTGAAGTCAAAGCGGCTAAAGAGAATTACAACTGGAACCCACAGCATCAATTGATAAATGATCTGCCCTCCCTCCTCCAAATTGATACGGTCAAGCCAGCAAGAAGAAAACTCCTGGCGGAGAAATTGAAGGCATTCACAGTTTCTTATCGACCTTTTCTAGTCTGGGGAGAAGTGATCCTGGGTGCTTTTCTTATGCATATGCTTACTATATGGACCAATACGATCATCGAGTTCAAGTATATCGATTACCGCTTGCTCTATGTTGTTATTATCGGTTCCACGCACGGTCTTTTATTCGGGGTGTTAGCCGCTCTCCTGGCTGCTGTGTCAGGTGTGATCAGTTGGTACCATATCGGTTTGGATTGGGCGCTCCTAATTTACAACGTCGGAAACTGGATCCCATTCGCGCTGTTTTTCCTTGCTGGCTCTGTAACCGGTTATGTGCACGATAAAAAGGAAAATGAAATCGATTTCGAAAAGAATCAAACCGAATTAATCCACGAGAAATACGAATTCCTGTATAACCTCTACGATGAGATCAGTTCCATAAAGGACCGCCTGCGCGAACAATTGGTTGGCTATCGCGATAGCTTTGGCAGGTTCTTCAGGATTGCCAATGAATTAAACGAACTTGATGAGGATAACATATTCTTCAAAGCGCTAGTAGTCTTGGAAGACGTGATGAAGAACAACCAGATCGCGATATATTCTATCGAATCAACCGGTAATTACGGCCGCCTGGAAGTGAAATCCACAGGCCTTGAACTGCAAATACCCCGTTCTCTGAAACTCTCCGACTTCTCAGAAGCATTAGGGGTTCTAAAAGAAGGACATGTTTTTCAGAACACGGATCTGCTTCCGAATTACCCTGCCTATATTGCCCCTATCAGCAATCAAGGCAGACTGATCGGACTTGTCATCATCTGGGAAGCTGATTTTGAACAATTTACCATGTATTATCTAAACCTCTTCAAGGTCATTACCGGGCTGATTCAGTCCTCCTTAGTCCGCGCTGCCACATTTAAGAACGCGCAAATAGAGAGGTTGTATCTTCCCTCTACCCAGATCATGAAACCCGACCCTTTCAAACAATCTCTCGAGATAAAAAAGAAGATGCGCAGAAATAAGATCCTGGATTTCCAAATTATCAGAATAAAAAAGGTCGAAAAGAGTTGGAAAAGGTTATATGAACAGCTGTCTAAAGGCATTCGGGGCGATGATATCGCCGGTGTTCTGGACGAGAATGATACCCGGTGTTATGTGCTGCTTGCCAATGCTGGAATCGAGAATATTGATTTTATTAAAACCCGTTTGCACAATCTTGGATTAGAAAGTGAATACGTCGAAGAACTAGAGATCAAATGAGTTATGGGTTTATTACTTCTTAAAATATTGATCGTCACTCATCTTGTGTTGGCAGGAATCTATACAACACTTATCTTCACGCGGCGCTCTACTTTAACCCCGGCAAATATCCTGCCAATTGTGTACATTCCCTTTTTTGGCATCATTTCGGCTATAGCCGCAGATCTTGTTTTTTTATTCAAGAAACCGAGGGATGTAACCGACCCAATTGAGGCGCTGTCTTTGGGCGAGGACATCTACTGGAAATCAATCAAGAAGCGTGAGGAAGCCCAGAATATTGTTCCGCTGGAAGAAGCCCTCATCATCAATGACAGATTAACCAGAAAAAAGCTTATTCTAGAGATGCTGCTTGATGATCCCATGAAGAATATTAACATCCTCCTTCTGGCCAGAGAAAATAACGACGCTGATACAGCCCATTACGCCAACACCACCATCGCTAAGATCCAGCGAGATTTTCAGCTTCAGGTGCAGCAGTTGTCTTTTGAGCATGAAGCAAACCCGGGTAATCTCGACCTCCTGAACAGGTACATTGAAATGCTTGGTAATTTCATCGATAGCGGTTTATCTGTAGCGTTTCTACTAAAAAGGCAGCGCATCGCTTTTGCGGAT
>Ga0114922_10004688_pt1 | contig 12673 bp, 7 predicted proteins | sample AartaG_FD_100975 | JGI IMG/M metagenome (GOLD analysis project Ga0114922, IMG submission 100975) | Deep subsurface microbial communities from Aarhus Bay to uncover new lineages of life (NeLLi) - Aarhus_00045 metaG | ecosystem: Environmental > Aquatic > Marine > Oceanic > Sediment | place: Aarhus... | reverse complement strand
TACGAGATCACGTTCGCCGTGAAGGGCTACTGCGACGTCACGGTCGGCATTGTCGATGCAAAGGGAAAGGTCGTACGCCATCTGGGCTCTGGCGTGCTCGGCAGGAACGCGCCGCCGCCGTTCGAGAAGGATTCGTTGAAGCAGACGATCTACTGGAACGGGAAGGACGATCTGCAGGCGTACGTCAGGGACCCCGAGAGGCTACGGGTCCGGGTCATGCTGGGTCTGATGCCCGCATTCGAGCGACTCCTCGGCGATGCCGGCCCGTACAACCTGTTCGGCTACGTCTGGGGGATCGCGATCGACCAGGATGCCGCGTACGTTTTCGCGAAAGGAAGCGGGAACGGCCAACTCCACCTGCGCAAGTTCGACCGGGACGGCAAGTACCTCGGGCAGATCTTCCCGCCACCCGCCACTATGCCACACGAGAAGCTGCAGGGCATGGGATATGTCGAATACGAGCCCGGCAGGTTCGCGCTGCAGGGGCGCGACCTCTACGAGTCGGTCGCGAACCGTGGCTATTGGTTCCCCCGCGGCGTCTCCGGCGGAAGAGGCAGCGCCCTGAACAACCAGCCGGTCATCATCGGCGACCGTATCTGGTTCACGAACCCGGGGGCAATCCGTGGGAGCCCGAAGTCGCTCCTGCACTACATCCACAAGGACGGCTCGACCGACATCCAGGGAATGAAGGGGCTTCTGATGCTGGGCGTGGGCCGGGGACGCCACAGCTTCCCGCATCAGTCCGCCCGCCTGGCTGCGTCGCCGGACGGCAAGACCATCTACATGTCCGATACGGCGGCGACCGATCCCAGAGTCGCGTTCTACGTCATCTGGCAGCGAAAGACTTCCGGCGCCGACAAGGCGACGCCGTTCCTGGGCGCACTGCGCAGCCCCGGCTCGGGCAACAAGTCGTTCGCACACACCGCGGGGATCGACTGCGACCCGAAGGGCCGTCTGTACGTGTGCGACGTCACGAACAACCGCGTTCAGATCTACGATGCGGACGCGAAGCATCTGAAGACGATAGGCATACAAAGGCCGTTCCTGATTCGCGTGCACCGCCGGACCGGCGCGATATACGTGATGCACATGGGCCGCGTGGGCGGGAAGACTCAGGCCTTCCTCACGAAGCTCGCCGCGTTCGAGGACTCGAAGGTCGTCTACAGGAAGGGGATGGAGGCGTACTCCTGCTTCGCGCTGGACCACTGGTCGCCCAGGCCCCGGTTCTGGCTGGGCGGCGGCAGGGTGAGCGAGGGCGGCAACTGGGAGGTCCGGGGCGGCGGATCGAGCGTGCGTGTCTTCGAGGAACAGGGCGCGGACGTGAAGCTCCTTCTCGATTTCGATAGCATCGCGAGGAAGGCCGCAGGCAGGAACTACATGGGCCGCTGGGGAGGGGGCAAGCAGGGCGGCTCCGGCATCGGAGGCAAAGTCGTATGCGATCCCACGCGGGGCCAGGCCTACTACGAGAGAGCCGTGTTCGACCTCAACACGGGCGACCTCGTGGGCGCCTTCGCCATCAACGCAAGCACGTTCGACGACTTCGCGTTCGACAAGCGCGGCCGCATGCACGTCCATTTCAACCCCGGCTTCTTCATGCCGGGGGTCGGCCGCGTCGATCCGGCCCAGGCGCGGAAGGAGAAGAATCGGCAGGGCAAGGAGGTGCTGTTCTACCCGGAGATGCCATACGACTACGGGATCGAGAAAACAGGCAGGCACAGGAGGAGTTGGCTGGGCGTGCTGCCGGTCCGGGATCAGCCCGGAGCGAAGTACTTCCAGGATGGTATCGGCGTCAACATGACCGGCGACGTGGCCGTGGAGTCGAACATCTACTACGTGCCCAAGATGGAAGACACGGGTTTCCAGATGGTCGTGTCCGGCATGGACCAGAAGGGCCGACGTGAAGAACCTCAGACGGGCGACTACTCCTACGCCAAATTCATGAGCGCCATCCGCGAGAAGCAGAAGCGCGGCGAAGTGGTATACTTCGTGCGCCGGCGGCCGGGCGTCCCGCTGTGCGGCGCGACGGTGTGGACGTTCGACCGAACCGGGGAGGTGCGGGGCAGGCCCGCCGCGGTCGTGGGAAGCCTCATCAACGGCGTTCGCATCGATGAGGACCGCGAACTCTACTTCGTGAACAACCGTTCCCGGATCGCGGGCAACCGACCGTTCCTCTCGGACCGCACCGGCCGCTTCGGCGAGAAGGGCATCCAGCATCTGATGTCCGGGACGCTCATGCGGACGGCGCCCGAACAAGCAAGGATCCTGCTCGCCAGATCGGCCGTGCCGATGGCGGACCTGCCCAAGGGCCCGGCCGAGCTGATGACGATGGGCTTTCACAACGTCTACGGGAAGGACAGCCGGGCCTGGGCCAAGGGGGCCCGCTGGCTCTATGCCGGCGCCACCCCGATCGTGCAGGACGCCGCCTGCTCCTGCCCCACCCAGCGGTTCCATCTGGACTGGTACAAGCGATCGTATGTTCCCGAAGCCTATCGGCACTCGATCGGCGTCGTGGATGCGAACGGCAACCTGATCATGCACATCGGACGGTACGGAAACTACGACAGCGGACACGGGGCCAAGAGCCGAGTCCCGGTGGGGGGCGACAACATCGCGATGATTCAGCCCCGCTTCGTATCCGGGACGGATGACCGCCTGGTGTTCACCGACTGGTGCGAACGGATCGTGGTACTGAAGCTGAACTGCCACGCGGAGGAGACGGTCGGAATACGGGTCAAGTGAAGCTCGGGCAAGTGTGGAACAACGAACCAGAGTGAGGAAGTGTGCAACATGAGAATGCGATGGGCGCTGCCGGGTGTTGTCGCGGCCGTGGGACTGCTCCTGGCTGACGTGGCCGCAGGGGCCGCGGGGCCGGCTCCAAAGATCAAAGGGAAGCCGTTGTTCCGTTGGATCGGTCAACTCACCGGCTCGAATCGGGGCCTGCAGATGCGAGCGGCTCGGGCCTTGAGCGGGGCGCCGGAGACGGCGAGGCCAAAGATCATCGAAGCGTTGATTCCCATTCTCAAGTCGGATCGGCAGAACGACCGTTTTGCCGCGGCGCAGGTAGTGGGCAACTTCGGCCCGGCGGCGAAGGCCGCCGTGCCGGCACTTCTTCCGATGCTGAAAGGCACTCAGTTCGAGAGGAACCGGGCCGGCGCAGCCAAGGCGCTCGGCCTGATACTGAAGGACTCCAAGCCTTCCGAAGAGATCGATGCGGTCACCGCGGAGCTCATTCGCCTGTTCCGCGACAAGTACTCCGACGCGCGGCGGGAGGCCGTGCGGGCCTGCGGCGTGATCGGCCCCGCGACCAAGGCGTTTCTGCCGCACGTGGTCCCGCTGCTTCAGGAACACAAGCCCGGCGTGGACAAGTACGAGGGCTACCACGTGCGCCTGGACGCCGCGTGGGCGGTCGCCCGCATGGGGCCGCACGCCAGGATGCACATCGACGTCCTGATCTCGCTGTTGCATTCGGACGGACGCGTGAACCCCCACGTGCCGGAGGCGATCGGGTGCATCGGCGCTATTCACGAGAACGTCGTGCCCAACATCGTGGACTGGCTGGAGAAGATGGGCCGCGACTGGCGTCACAGCGCGGCGTCCAAAATGGCGGCATGGGTCGCCCTCGAGAAGTTCGGAGCGAAGTCAGCGCCGGCCGTTCCGCTGCTGGCGCGATACCTGCGGGAGGACGTTGGCACGGCGGAGCCGCCCGAGCTTTTCCTGCAGTGGTTCAAGGTCCTCCGCGCGATCGGACCGAAAGCCAGAGAGGCCCTCCCCGGCCTCACCAAGTGGGCCGGCGTCACGCGAGCTCCCCGCGGATGGACGAAGGACAAGCTCGCAGAGGTCCGCAAGGCAGCCGCCGCAACGATGGAAGAGCTCAAATGAGGCAGGGCGACACTCATGTGCCTCGGGCTCTGTCTTGTTGCGGCCCCGGCCGCTGGAACACAGGGGTAGCGGAAGCCCTGCTCGGCGCCGTGTGTGGTGCGGGGACACGGCTTTCACCAGTCTTGATCGGCACCCCATGCGACGACCGCTGCGACAGCGACCAGGACTCCTGTCCTCACCCGCCCTGAACATCGTTGCCTGGGAGGTCTGCATGTCGGAGGAGAAGAAGCAAGCATGACCGAGTTTGAGCAGGTCCAGCTCTTGACGGGCGCGCATCCAGCACTGAAGCTGTGCTGGGTCGGTACTCGCAAGTCGCTGCGGTACTGCTACGTCCCCGTCTGGGTGAAGGGCGAGCTTCTGAAGGTGCCCGTCGGGCAGGTCCGGCGCAAGGGCGAAGGCTGGACCGCCTCGGGCACGCTGAGAACCGAACACGGGACCTGGCGGGTCAGAGACGTGCTGACGCCCCGCGGGAACACGCTCGTCATTGACCGCGAGTGGCGGTGGCGAGGCGGCCGCCTGTCCAGCGTGCGCCTGGGATTCGACGTGTTCGTCCCTTTCCAGAAGCTCGACTTCTGGACGATCCCCTACATCTCGATGAACGGAAACAAAGGGACAGGGACCGTTCCCGCCGGCATGACGGACAACGGGACGCCCTGGTTGTTCCGCGAGGAACGCACGACCGCGCCCGGACTGATGACGCTGGAGGCCGGCGGCCTGGTCGCCGGTTCCTACACCGAGGCTGGCCGCAGCGAGCAAACCCTCTCGGCGTGCAGCATCGTGCCGGGCCGAAGCGGCCATACGCTCCGCACGTTCTTCCCGTTTCGAGAGGCCCCCCGCAGCTATCTCGGCCACGCCTCCTGGGCGGACTCGAGCACCACGGAGGGGATGTACATGTGCGGGGGAGGGGCCGCCGGGTTCGTCGTGGACGGCACGGCGAAGTTCCGCAGGGAGTTCTTCGTCGTGCTGGACCGGGCGGAGCAGCAGCGCCACGGGTTCGTGCGCATCTGGGAGTCGGCCTGGCGTAATCTGAGGGATCCCCTGCCCAAGTGCGTCCCCGTGAAGCAGACGGAGAAGCGGCTCTGGCGGACGCTCGACCATTTCTGGGTCGAGAGAGGCAAGGTCCGCGGCTTCCGAGCGCGCGTGGATCGGGACGGGCATCCCTACCACGATTTCGACATCGGATGGTGCTGCCCGACGGCGATGCTCGCCTGGCTGGGTCTCCGCCGAGCGATCCGGGCGCGTCGGCCGCTTCTGGCGGACAGACCCGTCAAGGCGCTGGAGTTCTTCGTCAAGAACGCGGGATGGCAGAACGGCGTCTTCCGGGGGCGATACGACCCCGACGACATGCAATGGCGGGATCGCGCCCCCAACGCGGTCTCCATGGGCGGCGGCGCGTACTGGATCCTCAAGTGCGTCGAACTGCTGGGCGAGACCCGGCTCTTCCGCGGGTGCATTCGCACGAAGCGGTGGACCGACTTCGCTTTGGGCTTCTGCGACCTAGCCGTGCGGACCCAACGCGCCGACGGGGCCTTGCCCGCCTACTGGACGCCGGAGGGCAAGGTCGTCGGCTTCGAACGGGCGATGGGTGTTCACGCCGCACGCGCCGTGCTCGAGGCGCACCGCCGGACGGGGCGGAAGGAATACCTCGATGCCGCCGAACGCGCGGCGGAGTTCTACGCCAGGGAAATGATCGACCGGGAGCAAGGCTACGGCGACTGCACGGACATCCACCACGCGACCACGGAGAACGACGCCGCAAGCGTGCCGGACTTCTACATCGACCTCTACCGGATCACGGGCACGCGGCGCTATCTGGCCAAGGCCGTGCGTGCGGCGGAGTATTGCCTCTCGTTCATGTTCGCGTACAATGTGTATTTCCCGCCGGAGACCGAATGCGGCCGGCGGAAGATGCGGACGCGCGGACTGCCGGCCATTTCGCCGGAGACCGCCTTCGTCTGCTGGGTCTTCCTACTCCAAGCCAATGCGTTCCTCGAGCTCTGGAAAGAAACGGGCGAGCGGCGCTGGAAGGACTACGCCGTTGCGAACGTACGCTCTTCGCTTCAGATGAGGACCGAGCCGGGCGACACGTTCGGTCTTGCAGGGCACCTCGTGGACCTGCGCTCGGAGGTCATTCCCGTGCTGGATACGGTGAAGGACCGGCGGATCTGGACGAAGGGCATGACCGGCTACACCTGGGATCCGCCGGTTTGGTGGCCCGCCGCGTTCAATCTGCTGACCTTCGCGCTGATCGAGGACCGTTTCCCCGAGGTCAGCAAGCTGATCGGACCGTAGAGGAGGAACGTTCTATGTCCGCAGCGCTCATCGCACGACTGCTCATGGCCCTAGTCGTGGCCGCGTCCCTGGCGGTCAGCGCGGACGCCGACGGAGCGGAGGTGACGTTCACGGCCGGGCCGGAGCTCGTCAAGGACGGCGATGCCTTCCGGATCACGTTTTCCGTTTCCGCGCCGACCGACGCCACCGTGGCGATCGTCGCTCCCGGCGGCGGGATCGTCCGGCACTTGGCCGCGGGCATGCTCGGCCCCAAGGCGCCGGCGCCTCTGAAGCCCGGACGGGCACAGTCGCTGGCGTGGGACGGCCTGGCCGACGACGGCAGACCCGCGCCGGCCGGCTCGAAACTGCGCGTATCGCTCGGGCTCACACCGAAGTTCGTGCGCATTCTCTGTCCCAGTCCCGTGGGCGTGGCCAGCCGCGGCCCTATTGGGCTTGCCGTCGGCCACGACGGCAGCCTCTACGTCACCGAGGGCGCGATCTTCGTCGCCAAGGTCTCCACCGTCGTCCGGACGCAGGTCTTCGATTCCGAGGGCCGCTACCTGCGCACGATCATGCCCTTCCGGGGCGACCGGCCCGAGAAGAGCGTCTCGATGGCCGAGTTCATGACCACCGCCGACGGGCGCCGCGTGCCGCTGTCCGGGATGAACAACCATCGACCCTACTCCGGCCTGGTTCCCGGCCATCCGGGCATGACGCGGCACCTGCCGGTGATCACGCGAGACGGCCGTTTGCTTTTCGGCGGCCGCGGGTCCGGCCGCATCCTCTCGATCGGCACCGATGGCAGTTGTCCGCGGAAGCTGTACAACGGGCCCACGCTCCCCATCGCCGGCAAGACCGTCTTCCTGGCGCTGTCGTCCGATCAGAAGTTCCTGTACGTCTCCGGCATCGCCAGCTCGAAGAAAGGGTCGCGCCACGTCGTGTACCGCGCCGCGATGGATGCCTGGAGCCAGGACGTCAAGCCGTACCTCGGCGCGGAGGGCGTTTCCGGCACCGACGAGAAGCACTTCAACGATCCACGCGGGCTCGCCGTCGACCCCGCCGGGCGATTGTATGTCGGGGATTACATGAACGACCGTGTTCAGGTGTTCGACGCGCGAGGGCAGTTCATCAAATCGCTCGCCGTCCTCGGTCCGGAACAGATTCGCGTGCATCCGAAGACGGGTGCAGTCTACGTGTTGAGCGTCCGGGATCGAGGAAAGACCGAGCAGTACACCAAGCCCGTCGTCTGGGAGGTCTATCAAGACAAGAGCCTGCTCAAGTTCGCCTCTATCGACGACTGGCAGGTTGTCGCGCGGATGGACCTGCCCAAGCGCAAGCGGCACATGCACGACGTCGGCCCGATCGTGGCACTGGATGCCACGCGCGCCGAACCGGCCCTGTGGATCGCCAACGTCGGGCGGCAGGAGCCCGACGACATGCTCTGGAAGGTCGTCGATCGCGGGGACAAGCTCGAGAAAGTCGCGCATGGTATTCTGCGCCTGAATCGCTACCAGACGATCAACCCCCCGCTGGCCGCGGACCGCGCGAATAACGAACTCTACGCCTTCGGCACGCCGCGGGGCCACGTGCGGATCGATCCGACAACGGGCAAGACAACGCCGCTCAAGCTCGCCGGCAAGGCCGGCAAGGCCGCATTGCGCAGGGTCGGCTACGCGGCGGTCGGGCCGAAGGGCCGGCTCCACTTGCGCAGCGCCAATCCCGACAGGAAAGCGACTCACCCTTGGCTCATCCGGCGGTTCGGGCGCGACGGCCGCCTCGTGCCGTTTGGGGCCGCCGGCGAGTTCATTCCGACCCGGGGCAGGAGGCAAGGCGGCAGCCCGGAGCATCCCGCGTCCTTCGCCATCGGTCCCGATGGCAAGCTCTACGTCGTGGCCATGCGCTCCATGCAGGACAAGACCGCCCGGCTCAGTCTCTACGGCACCGAGGGCAAGCTGGCGCAGGACGGCCTCGTGCCCATGACGGACAACCCCGGCGCCGTTCGGCTGGATCCGGCGGGGCGGATCTACCTGTCTGATACGCTTCGCCCGAAGGCCCGGAAGTTCCCCGGCGTCTTCCCCGCCGACCCGCGGAACCATCTGGGAAGATGGTACGGCACGCTCTTCCGCTTTCCTGGAAAGGGCGGCGCGATCCGACAAGCGGACGCGTCGGCCATGACGCATTTCGGCCGGCACAACACGCCGCTGCGGGTCGAAGGGGCCGACTGGGGTTTTTACGGTATCTCCCCCATGCCGCAGCAGGCCGGATGCCTCTGCGTGATCGCCGACTTCGACGTCGACGGCTGGGGCCGCGTCTTCGTCCCCGACGTGCCGGGGTACTGCGTCGCCGTGTTGGACGCGAACGGCAACGTACTGACGCGGTTCGGCGCCTATGGAAACCGTGACTCACTCGGTGAAGGCAGCGCTGTTCCGTCGCCACCGATTCCGCTCTGGTTCCCCGTCCGCGTGGCGGCCCTCGACGGCGACGCGTTCGTCGTGGACAGCCACAACGCGCGGATCGTCCAGGTGCGCCTCGGCGCCGCCGTCCGCCGGGAGGTCGCCGTGCCTCTCTGATCCGATCATCCGTTCCAGGTGAGCGGCGAGGAAGAGGAATAGAGGTGTCAGGTGTCCCGCCCTCGCCAAGGCTACGGCAGGCAGGTGTTGGACTCTGACGAACACCCTTGCATAGGGCGGAACGGGGACGAGGAGACAACGCGTTGTGTACGCGAACGTGAGCAGGACCGGATGAATGCTCGTGCGTCGGAACTGAAGATGAGCCAAGCGGATGTGCAACGGCTGGCGAAAGACAGGCCGGAGGGATGGATCGACCTATTGACCGAAGATCTCTTCTCTCACGCCGGGGAGCCGGATGCGTTTCGTCAGCGTGAAGAACACGCGCAGGAACTGCTGACGGCCGACAAGGAAGCGCTGCTCGCATTCAGAAGAAGCGTACACTGGCAGAGAACCCACAGGCATCTCCAGGGAAAGGACGTGGACCGCGTTCCGATGCTGGGTGGATGGCTGATGAATGCGAGGCATCTGGCTGATCTTGCAGGAATTACCGTGGACGAGTACCTTGCCGGCCCGGAACGAGGAGCGGCAAAGGCGCATGCGGCTCTGGGTGTCGACTGTGTCATTTGCAGGGCCGCCATACCCGATCAGGTGGATAAGGTGCGCGGCGTCAGCGTCCTGGACGAGGACTTCAAGGATGTGATGCCGGAAGACGTGAAGAGGGATGCCGAGGCGATGCCGGATACGGAGCAGGAGGTCCTGGCTCAGTTCGACGCCAGGTTCATCGAGGACGCATTCAGATTCCGCATCGAGAAGTGGACCGATCTGATGGGAGAACTGCAGATCATACCGACATTCTGGGAGAGTGTTCCGCAGTTTCAACTGTGGGGGAAATACGGATATGGAGCGTATTTCATGGCGGTGGCTCTCTATCCCGAGGCCGTGGGGAAGATCTACTGGAAGACGGGCGTTGAGGGAAGAGAAAGAAGCAAGATCTACGCGAGGCTCATCAAGGAATACGGGCTTCTGCCTTTGGCCTTTGAGGGGTATGACATCTGCGATCAGAGAAGCCCCATGTGTTCTGCGGAGTTCTTGCGACAATACTATTTCCCGCAGGTCCGATACGCGCTCGAGCCCTATCGGGAGGCAGGGATCGATGTCGTCCGCCATTGCGACGGCAACGTGACATCGCTCATCGATGATTTCATAGACGCGGGGTATACGGGGCTTCAAGGGTTTCAGTTTGAATGTGGGGTAGATCTGCACGCGATTGTGAAGCGCTTCAAGGAGAGAACAGGAAAGGACCCCATCATCTTCTCCGGCATGAGCGTCACGAGGACGCTCCCATTCGGAACCGTGGGCGATGTGCGTGCGGAAATCGAATACGTTGTGGATGCCACGAACGGAGGGAGAAGACTGGTGTTCTTCTCAAGCAACACCGTCGGAATCGAGGTTCCGCTGGCGAGCATAGCATTTGCCCACGAGTACATAAGCAGCGGGCGATACACGAGGGGCTGGTGCGGCGTGAAGCATCGCCAATGGCCTTGGTCTGCCAAGGAAGACGTATCGGCGTGAGATAGGAGGGAAGAGGCTGTGATCAGGACTCGCGTCGGTGTTTTGGGCGTCGGCCGGTTCGGCAGGCTGCACATCAACGTGCTGCGGCGGTTGCCCGGGTGCGAGGTGGCCGCCGTGGCCGACATCGACGGCGAAGCGCTCCGGGAAGTCTCGGCGAAGTACGGTGTGGCGAAGGCGTACACCGACGGCCACGAGATGATCCGCGACGGGGATTTGGACGCCATCGACGTCGTGAGCGACGAGAAGTCGCACGGCGAGTACGTGTTGGCGTGCCTGGAGGCGGGAAAGCACGTCTTCGTCGAGAAGCCGCTCGCGACGAACTCGGGGGAGGCCCGCAAGATAGGGGAGGCGGCAGAGGGCGGTGACCGCGTGGTGATGGTGGGCAATATCAGCCGATTCAGCCAGCCATACGTTTCACTTAAGCGCACCCTCTCTTCGGGAAAGCTCGGGGAGTTGGGGATCATCCGCACGAAGCGGGACTTCAGCAAGTCCTGGTTCGAGCACTTCGGCAAGCGCGTGCACACGGTATACGAGTCGGGCATCCACGATATCGATCTGATCCTGTGGTATGCGCAGGGAGCGTGCATCCGGGTCCATGCCGTCGAGAGGTGCATGAGCGGGTACCGGTATCCGGACGTGTTCAACGCGACGCTCACGTTCGAGGATGGGCTGGTCGCGACGCTGACCTCCGCGTGGCTCGTGCCCGGGGGCGGGCCGCGGAACCTGGTCGAGACGCTGGAGCTGGACGGGACGATTGACGCCGACATTGAGCTCGTCGGGGACAAGGGCACTGCGCGGTTCCGCATGGCGCACCCGGGCCTCTCGGTGTGGACGGAGGATGGGCCGCAGCATCCGGAGCTTACGCTGTGGCCGATGGAGCACGACGGGATAGGCGGCGCGATTCGCGCGGAGCTTCAGCACTTCCTGCATCAAGTCGAACGAGGGGAGCCGTCGAGCGTTGCTCCGCTTGCCGATTCCGTGTACGCACTGAGGATCGCCGACGCTATCGTGGAATCCGCGACCCACGGCAGGGTCATCACGCTGAAAGGAGGACGGAAATGAGCATCTACGACCGACTCAGTGAACTGAAGGTCACGATCCCTAGTGTTGAGCCGCGTTTCGCCTTCGCGCCCGGCGTTCGCGTGGGCGACCTCCTGTTCCTCTCCGGCCAGACGCCGGAAGTGGACGGCAAGATGCAATTCGCCGGAGTGGTCGGCGACACGATTGACATCGAGACGGGTCGGCGCGCCGCGCGGCTAGCCGCCCTGAATTGTCTGAGCGAGGCGGAAGCCGTCCTGGGATCCTTGGACAAGATTGACCGGATCGTGAGGCTGATCGGCTACGTGCGTTCGGCGCCGGGGTTCGGCGAGCAGCCGCTTGTCATGAACGGGGCATCCGAGTTGCTCGTCGAGATCTTCGGCGAACGGGGCAAACACGCTCGGGCGGCTCTCGGCACGAGTGAGCTGCCGTTTGGCGCTCCCGTCGAAATAGAGATGATCGTCAAGGTCAACAAGGCATAGGAAGGCAGGACCGGCATGAGGATTCTCGATCACGTCTACGTCGTCGGCAGCGGGAAGATGGGGTTCGACTGGACCCACCCGTCGGACTGCAACGTGTATCTGATCGACGGCGGGGACGCCTGTGCGCTGATCGACACGGGAACCGGCGAGTCCGTTGACGAAATCGTGGCGAACACCAAGGCGTCGGGCTTCTCGCCGGCGACGGTGAAATACCTCTTCCTCACGCACATACACGCCGACCACGCCGGCGGAGCTGCCGGGCTGTGGTCCGCGACGGGGGCCGAGGTCGTCGTCCACGGCGGGGCGGCCGCGATACTCGAAGAGGGGGACGAGACGAAGATCGACCTCGACAGGGCGCGTGACGCGGGGCTCTATCCGGCGTCGTACCGGTTCACGCCATGCCGGGCGGACCTGTCCCTGGCCGACGGCGACACGTTCGAAGTCGGTTCGCTTTCGGTGCGAGCGATGCTCTCGCCGGGGCATTCCGAGTTCGACACGTGCTACTTCGTCACGACGGCGGCCGGCCACGTGTCCCTCTTCACCGGCGACACAGTGTTCGCCGGGGGAAGGATATCCATGCTCAACACCCACGACTTCGACCTGCAGGCACTGGCAAACACGATGACCCGGATCAGCGGCGAGCAGGCGGACAGCCTGTTCCCGGGCCATCTTCAGCCGGTGATCCGGAACGCCGGCGCGCACATCGGCGCGGCCAAGGAGTGCTTCGACAGGCTGGGGGTGCCGCCGAGCATCGTATGAGCGAGACCATCGAGAGCATCCTGGGAACCGTGTCGCCCGGAGAGATCGAGTCGCTCACGTGCGATCTGATCGCGATCGAGACACACGAGGCCGCGGCCGAACGAGAAAAGCCGGGTGCCGCCTACATCAAGGACTACATGGAAAAACGAGGCGTGCCGGCCG
>Ga0114922_10004687_pt1 | contig 12673 bp, 25 predicted proteins | sample AartaG_FD_100975 | JGI IMG/M metagenome (GOLD analysis project Ga0114922, IMG submission 100975) | Deep subsurface microbial communities from Aarhus Bay to uncover new lineages of life (NeLLi) - Aarhus_00045 metaG | ecosystem: Environmental > Aquatic > Marine > Oceanic > Sediment | place... | reverse complement strand
CCTAAAGTTGCTGTTGTCCTCCTTTAGTTCTGGTGATAGCTTGAGAAAAACATACTCTTTGACAGAAATACCTGCCCGGGTTTCTACTCCTGAATTGATAACGTTGCCTTTTAGCTTCCTGACAAACCTTACCAGTAGTTCGATGTCTTTTCTTTTCATGGTGCTTTTACTCCTTTCTGATAAAGTGGGGGGTAACAGCCTTTCGATGTTCCAGCTTCAGGCGTTGCCCCCCTAGTAAGGGGGGTAGCTATGCCCCTTTATTATTATTGCCATTATTCTTTTCTCTTGAAAGTATCCACTTAACAACGGATTTCTCTGAATAGAATACATCCCGGCCTACCGGGATATAAGGCAGCCCTAGTTTATTGCGCCAGTTCCAAAGCGTCTCCTGTGTCCTTCCCAGGAGTATAGCCAGGTCTGCTTCAAATATAATGTCGTCCAGGGGTCTTTTATGTTTCTTGCCCAGGGAATTAAATCTATTTTCTCCAATTGTGTGGCTTACATCTTTTTGCCCCCTTTCTGCTTTTTGGTTAAATTCGGTTAAGATTGCTTGGCTTTAGGTCTAACTCAGTGCGTCTTGAGTTAGATAGCTTTAATCTAGGGGGGTAGCGTCCACTTTGAGGGGAGGGCTTGACTCTTAGGTCAAGCCCTTTTTGCCCCTTTCTGGATTGCCCTTATTTCCCCCCGTTTTTCCTGTATTCTTTATCAATGAGCTTTCGGACATCTTTTAGGTCTTTCCTGGTTAAGACGGATTGACCTATTCGGACTTTGCCTCCGTTCTGAAGATTGTCCCGGACTTCCTCAAGTAATTCTAAGTTTAGGTTAAATTGAGGAGTCTTTTTGAGTCCCTGCCAGGTTACTCCCATTGCTTATCACCCCCTTGGTAATCTTCTTGACTACCTTATCTACTTTCCCAAAGTCCTTTAGAATATTCTCACTAAGCCCCCAGGACTTCAAATAAAAGACTGACTTCCGTTTAATTCCCAGGACTTTGCATAATAAATAGGTCGCTGTTTCGGCTTGTTGTTCGGCTACGCTGGGCGGCGTTCCGTTGTCCGGGTGCTTTAGCTCCTTATGCACCCATTCATGTATCAATGTCCCGGTATTCTCTAGTTCGTCAAGGTTACTGTTCAAGGTTATCTGTCCGTTGTTCTTGGTGACATAGCCTCCCTTTGCTATCTCTAGGGGCTTGAAAACCACAGTCCAACCGGCCTTTTCTGTTGCTTTCCTTAGTTCCTGGAAGTCTATGTCCGCTCCGGTGGTCATTCCTCTCTTGACCGGCTTTCCTTCTGTCTGGCTTATATCAAATACCGGCACAGAAAAAAACCCATGTAGAACCCGGGTTTGTTCCTCTTCTTGCTTTTCTTTTTCGTTGTTGACTTTCTTCAACCAGGGGGCTAATATCCAAACTGCCTTTTGGCCTTTCTTGACTCTCCGGCCTAGCTCCTGCCATTTTTTATAACCGGCTACTTGGGAGCACCCGGCAAAGCACAATATAATTTGATTATAAAGGCTATATTGGTGGAAATTAGCCAGAGTATCCAGAATATCGGCAAATTGCCCCGGGGTTAATTCCTTGACCTCTTTTATCAAGTCCTTAACTCTTGTCAAGTTGTTTTTTGTTATCTGCTTATTAGTAATTTTTATCACCCCCTTTATAATATCTATCATTATCTATTATATACCATAGAAAAAGAAAGTCAACCCCTGGGAGAGCCCCCGGAGATACCGGGAAATTTTTTTCTATGTTTTTAGCCTATTAGGCTATAGCGGCTGGTTACAGAGATTTAATTTTTGCCAATTTCGAGAGTTTTCTTTGCTCCCGGCAGGGAAATTTATTTTTCGCTGGTAAGAATTTCTAAGATTTTGAAGGTTTGAAAACGTAAACTTTCTATCAGTTCCTTATATTCCGGGTCATCTTTTGCCTGGGCGACAGTAATGCCTTCAACTTCGGGTAAGCCTTTTCCTCTTCCCCTACATTCCCTTATAGAAATAAAGGTAAGTTCCCCTAGTTCATTTGTAAGAAACACAAAATTCCCTTTAGGCTGGTCGGCTACTTCTCCTCTCTGGACTCTCTTAATACCAGTTCTGGTAAAGGGGTGATGCCAGCCACATAATGGACATTTTATATTTTTTATTAGTTTAGCCATATTACATTCTCCTTACGGGGCGAAACCCCTGTTTACCCCTCTTTCCGTCAAGAGGGCTATGTTATAGACGAATGTAATAAATTTAAGGTAAAAAGTCAACCCTTGACAAAATATTTACATATAGTATCTTGACAAACTTTTTACATATAGTATCTTGACAAACTTTTTACATATAGTATCTTGACAAACTTTTTACATATAGTATATTATGGCAGTATTTTTGTAAATACTGAAAAAAAAGGAGGATAATTATGGTCACTGTGGTAAGATGTCCCTTGTGTAATAACTGGATGTGCGTTCTTACAACCAAAAGAGGCAAGCCCTTCTTATATTGTGGTAGTTGCCGTTACGGATTTATGTTGTTGGCCAAGACAGGAATCGAAGCTCTTGATAAAGTTGCTACACAAGTGAATGAGTCTGAGTTAATACCGGAGACTCGTAAGAAGTATAACGAGAAGAAGGGCGAAGAATGAAAGATTACAAAATAGGGTCTGCATTTTCTAAGGAAAAACTGCACGTTACCGGTGCAGGGAAGGGTAAGGATGTAACAAATCCTAATGGGAGTAAATTACCTGGAGACCAGTTAGAAATAAAAGAAGAAAAAGGAGATGGCATTATGAGTATGGAGGAAGATTTTAAGGAATTTATGAAGGAACAGGCCAGATTTAATACAAGTTTGGGCACTTTTGTCGAGGGATTTTCTAAGAGAGAACGGGACCAAGCTGAGGGAACTCGAATTAAAGAAGAGGTAAAAACTGCTACAGCTCCTATACAAGAGAAAGTTGAGGAGTTTGAGACAGTGCTAGAGAAATTACAAAAGCAGCTAGAACCTTTTGGACAAGTCTGCACCAGTGTTGAGGATTGTCAGAAGAAAATTAAGGAATTACAAAAGGGCCCTTCCGAAGAAGAATCCACAGAAAAGACCTTAGACAAGTTTACTGCCCAGGAGAAATACGACTCTATGAAAAACGCTCCTACAGCCCTTGCGGACTTAGATAAGATTTATGTGACGAGATTTGCTGAGGACCCTGAGTATCGAAAATTGGCTCTGGAAAACCTAAAAGATGAGACTTTTGTGGAATTGGCAAAAGAGAAAGCTATCGAGAGTAAACTGACTGCACTCTGCAACGATGAAGTTTGTCGAACCGATGTAGTGGCCAAAATCAAAGAAGTGGAGAAATCTACCGGTAAGAAGTTACTCTAGGAGAATCTATGGCAGGCGAAAAAGTAAGCAAAGAAGATGTTGAGAAAGTCTTAAAAAAAGCTAGAAGGGCAGCCGAAGAAAACAAGTCTGAACAGAGAATAGAAGATAAATCTGTCTCCAAAAAAACTCTCTCCCTAGAGAAGCCCAAGGATAAGCTCGATATAATTCTTGAGGAAATACAGGGCGTTAAAACAAACCTCAAGGAATACCAGGCAAAGACCGATAAATTAGAGAAGGTTTATAATAGCTCTGTTACCAAACAGGAAACTAAGGGGGGAGGCCCTGGGACTGCTGGCAAAACCAACGAAGAACTCCTAAAGGAAGCTGAACGAGAGCAGGAACAGGGGAAACAAACAGAGCAACCTCAAGCCCAGATAACTCAAGAAGAATATCAAGCATTATCCGCTGAGGAAAAAGTAAAATTTTGGGAGGAACAAGCTAAACGGACATCGCAAGGACCAACCGCCGAACAAGCCTTAACCGAAGCTAATCGTCGGCAGCAACCTCAACCTGGAGCTAGCAAAACAGGTATCAATCCTCAATATATCTATCTTCTAACCAAAACCATAGAGAATCTTGGCCCGATTGTTCAGACTGCTGTAGCTAAGGGTGGAGGAGGAGGAGAAAAATCTGGGGAGAGCTTAGAAAGTTTGGGGAAACAATTAGTAGTTGGTCTTTTGAAAAAAAGCATTGATGGTCAGATAGCAGGAGGGGTAACTGATGGAACGAAGCAGCTTGAGGTTTTCAATAATATGCAAAACCAACTATTAGGTGGCTTTTTTAATACCTTGAAACTGCTCGGTAAAGAACCGGCTCAAAAATTGGTTACAGGTATATTTGCCTCCCCTGGCACAGGTCAGAGGATAAGTCCATAAAGGAGAGTATCTAATGAAAGACTTAACCTCAAGTAAAGTTGACCTTCAGGAATATACCCTCAAACGGATAATGTTTTTGATTCCCTTGGTAGAAAACCACCTATCCGAGTTGGTGGCTATCGGAGCATATCTTAGTGACCGTGAAAAGTTCAAAGACGCTTGGTTAGAGACCGATTTTTGTAGGGAATGTTTGGTCAGACACGGCGGAGAAATAGGCGGTTATGCTCTGGAATGTATCAGGGGAGCCTGTGACCCTACGAGTGCCTGGGCTGACCTTCACAATCTCGGGTCCGAAATGTATGACTTCTTTGAACCGAAGAAAAAGATTCAGGATTATACTAAAGAAGTCTTTGATAAGGCTCAGGAGTTTGTGGCTAGGCTCAGGGAAATTAGGAAAAGGTTGACAAGTGGAGATGGAGAGCATATAAAGGAAGAGCGTATAAGGGGGTAAGATATGGAAGTCTTTGACTTAACCACAACTGATATGCCCTATTATGATAATCTACTGAAGAATCCTGAGTATTACAGACGGGAAAAGGGCTTAATTGGTGAAATAGTCAGAATATCTCCAGAGGTTTACTTTAGCTTATGTGCGGTGATGAGAGAAGAAAAAAATCTTAAAGGAGAGTTATCAGCTCTAGTTCCTGAATATATTGATAAATATGCTAAGGCTATGCGTGCAGGAGATAAATTTCCTATACCCGTCCTTGAGTTACTGAGAAACGAGCAAGAAGGGAGACAGCGGGTAGCAGCCGCACAAAAAATTGGGATGAAGAAGATACCGGTTTTATTGGTATTTCCGGTTATAGACTGGAGGGATTGGAATATTGTGGATGTAATTGGAGAGCGTATAGCAGAGCAGAGGATTAGGGGGTGAGATTATGGCAAGAGATGAAAGATTAGGCATGGACATTTTAATAAAGGGTAAAAAATATCCCTTACAGAGTTGGTTTACTACAATAGATGTTGACAAGAAAAGACTTTGGTGTCATGCTAGATTACCTGAAGGAACCCTAAAAATTGCCGGTAGTGAACTTGGTAGTGTTAGTTTTTTTGTTTCTATACAAGAATTTGAGAGAACTACAAAAGAGAATCTTGCCCGGATAGGTATAAAAGAAGAACGTATCTTTGAAAGCGGCTTAGGTGTTGGTGGTGCTCCAAGAAAAGGGAAACCAAAGACAGAAGAGGAGCGAAAAGAGGAGCATATTAGACGCTACGGCACAGAAAAACTTCCCCCCAGGGGAACGGGATTAAAGAAGCAGGAATAAGATTTAGATGAGGAGATTACTATGGTAACAAGAGGACGATTTGGTCGTAAGTCTATGGGTCCGGGAGGAACTTGTTATTGTCCTGAGTGTGGATACAAGATAACGCATGTTACCGGAAGTCCTTGTTTTCATAAAAAGTGTCCTAAATGCGGGACAACTATGGATAGACAAAGTTAGGAGGTGAACAATAATGAACTCGTTTGATAATTTCTTTAACTCATTTTATCCCAAAACAAGAGTAAAAGCTAGGTTAAACGATATTCCTGTAACTATTAGTGCTTCAGCAGGACTGGGTGTAGGTGGTGCTCCTCGCAGGGGACAGCCTAAAACTGAGGCAGAGAGACTGGCTAGTCATCAAAGTAAATATGGAACTACACAATTACCGCCTAGAGGAACAGGACTAACTAGATGAACCTCACTAGAGAAGAACGCTCAACCAGGCAAATATCTTTTAAGCTCTCAAAGGAAATATCCAACAAGCTCCATAATTTGAGCAATGGTAAGGTGGAGATATTCGTTAAAACCGGCTACGTTATTGCTATTGAGACATCACAAAGAGAGCACCTTGTCTCAAAGACTTGACATTTGATAAAAATGTATTAGACTGGTAGTGTAAAATAAAGTTTGGGTTTAGCTGAAAGAAGCAGCCCACTGTTAAGAGTCAAGAGATTGGCTTTTACCAGTGGGCTTTTTTTATTGGATTCCTTTTCTTCTTTACCTTCAGTCTCCAGCGTGCATCAATGGGTGTCTAACTGGAAGATGTAGCACCCCACCCAGAGGGAATAAATGGCGGTTTTTACTGAGGTCCTAAAACCCCTAGTTGAGAAGATAAGGAACGACCCTTATTGGATAGGGCCTATGCCTAGTGTAGGCTATATTGAAAGGGTAGAAGAGGTTACTTGGGTAATCCCAATTTGGATAAAACTGGCCGCAGCGGGAATCCTTTATCCTTCAACAGAGTTCTTAGGCCCCTTCGCTGTTTTATGGAATGGGTCTCAGGTAGTAATTATAGAAGAAGAGGGTATGGCTTACTTCTTAACCAAACAGGGAGCTTGGGAGGAAAGAGTAATTGGCTAGGAGGAGCATATAAAAGAATGAGCGACTGTCCTGAGTGTGGTGTGGCTGCCGGTGGAGCAGTCTTAATTAGTGGCTACTGCGAACTCCCTGACAATGGGTGTGAGAAATTAGCCAAGAAATTCCAGGAAGGGAATATGACCCTGCGAGAGTTAGGAGAGAAGGTAAACGCACCACGAGAGTTTATGCAATTTTTGAATAAAGAAGCCCCTATTGATGTTACTATAGGTCAGCTTCTTAATACCAAGAAGGAGGTGTAACAAATGGCCAGACACATACCTGGAGCAACAAGTGGTGGAGTTGATGTTCGGGCTTCTGGAATGATGGTTGTCCGCAAGAAAATCAAAAAAGATTTAGACGGCGGGACTCTGGGAACCTCTCAGATTAGAAGTCAGGCAAATATCGTCAAAGACCCTCGGCTTTTGAAGATTAACGCTTGTATGGCTTCTAAGCTATCTGGAAAGAAACCTGGCACCTTGGGGAAAGCTCAAGCTGCCTTCAAAGCTGCAAGGGGAGCTTGTAAGTAGGGAATGAGGACGGAAACTTCTAAGAAGATTGTAACTGTTCGTTTGGGCGGGACTTCCCTTAACCCCACTCTGAAGGATAAAAAGGAAATAAATAAGGCAGTTGAGGCATTATCTAAAGAGTGTGAGGAGTGTAAAGGGCAAGTTTTACTCAAACATAACAAAAAGAACGGTTACAAAACCTTGGAGTTAGTTTGTCAAGCTCCAGTTCGCCTTATCGAAGATGAAAGGTAAAACTCTCGGCTGGATACTTCTAGGGGGAGGGGTTCTTGTAGCTTGTCTCCTCTTCAAAAGACAAATTGCAAATGGAGTGGAAAATTGGGAAAAGACTCTTTTTCTCAATAGACTCTCCCCCTACAACGAACTGGTGGAATATAGGGCTGCCGAAGAAGATATAAACCTTTACCTTTTGCAAGCTCTTATCTGGACAGAATCAAGCGGTTTTCCTGATGAACAAACGTGGGAAGGTCCCGGGATAGGATATAGTTACGGCTTTACTGGACTGACCCTAGATGCAGCAAGAGATATGGGATTTACCGGAGTAGAAAAAGACCTGCTTGACCCCCAGATAAACCTTGAGTTTGGGGCTAAGTATTTGAGGATGTGGCTCGATAAGTCGGATGGGAATGTAAAGTTAGCCCTTAGTTCCTATAATGGGGGCTATGTAGCATATTACTACTATCTTCAAATTGGAATGTTTGTAAATCCGAGTTATATAAGCAAGGTCATAGAATATTATGACCTTCTAAGAAAATGAAAGAAAGGAGGATACACGATGGCTATTACATGGGTAGATAAAATTGCCACCGCAGAAAAGGGGAACATCCCCTACGGGGCTATTTTTCTTGCCAGTATCGCTCAGGCTCTAGCAGTAGTTGGAGCCGGTGCTATGGCAAATAAATGGCCTAGTTTGGGGAAATGGTCTCCTACTTTAGTTGGAGGTGCGGGTGCGGTGCTCGTTCCCCAGGGCAAAAAGTTTATAGGAGAGTCAGGGAGTAAGGCTCTTTCTATCGGTCTTGGGTGCACTGCGGTTGCTCCCTGGGTTGGGTTAGGACTTAACACAGCTATAGCAGGTATAACACCTAAACCTCCTGTTGTTGCTGGTGCGCAAACTTTGGCAACCCCACAACCTGCTGCTACTCAGACCGTTCAGGTTACGGCCAACGGTTTGGCTGATGCAGCAAATCTAGGTGTGGATTCAAGAGAATAAAATCGAATAAAAGGAGGTGTAAGCACGATGTTAGACCCTAAAATATTTTTGCCGCAAACGAAAGAGGTTATAACAAGTTCAGCCTTTGTCTCAGGCGGAACTTCCCAGATTAAATTAGAGCTTCCCGGATACTACACTCAACTCCTAGTAAAACTCACCATCAACGTTACTGCTGGTTCTAGTGTCTCTCCCGATGTTCTCTGGATGGCCAATCTCTTAAAGTCAATTAAAATTAAAGCCGATAACTCCGACCCGTTCATTGAGCTTCCGGCAGACTACGGAGGGTTAGAACTCTTTTATCGAGACTGGCTGAGGTCAGAAGGTTCAATGACCGTTCCTACTCTACCTACCGCTGGTAATACTCTGTCTCTCGAATTTCAGTTTCCTATTCACTTCGGAAGGAAATACGACGACGACTACGATAGTAGTGAGGTTATCTCCACTGAGGAGCTTTCTAATCTTGTCTTTGAGTTAATCTGGGGAACAAATAGCGATTTGGGAACTGGATTTGTCATCAATGCTGCTAGTAGTTTAGTGGAGCTAGATATTTCCTACATTCTACTGCAACCAGGAGTGAGCGAGCAAAGGGCTTTCGCACCCAAAGGTTGGCATCCTGAACAGCGTGGTGCTAAGGGCAGAGCTATCATTCCTGCTTATTGGCTGCCGGGAAGTAAAGAAGTTAAGTTCAACACCATTACCGCTACTGGTGAGTTGCGAGAGGACTTCCTGAATGGATACTTTATTAAGGACGTGATGCTTCTGGTATTCGATTCGAGTCCCGTTCTGGTAAATAACATCATTGATAAGATTGAGATTCAGACCAAATATGGCCATACCCACTGGGAGCGCAAATGGGACAGATTACGGGAAGATAATATGCGACTCTTCCATCTGACCACGATTCTTGCTGGTGTTGCATACATAAACCTGAGCGAGATATTCAATGCCGGGCCTGCTGGAATTAGAATGTCCGATGCTGATGCTCTGCAATGGGTATTCGATATTACCAATGTCTCAGTAGCTTCTCCAGGGCAAATAGTGTTGGTGTATTGGACTCACGCACCGACCAAGGGGAGAGCGGATATTGTTGGAAAGAGACCTGCTCAGGAGACAATAGCCTTTTAGTCCCCCTTTCTGATGAACATTTAAGGGGGACATTGGCTGTTAAGTGTCCCCCTTCGGAGTGTGATTATGGTCACGGGAGGAAGGGAGAGACTAGGCGACTATACGGTTGTTACGGCTGATGAGATTTTCAAGCCCAATACACTTTATGAGCTTGTCTATGAACTAAAAACTAGACCCTGGTGGGGTTGTCTTTTTTGGTTCATCAAGTTTCAACCAGATAAGTTTGCTGAAATTTTGCCAGAAGAGATAGAAAAGCAGTCTGGTATTCCTCGAGATGAGATTGAGGTTTACTTTTGGTCTTATAATGAGGAACAAAGTATCTTCAGGGGACAGTTTAAGTGGATACCTAAAGAAGTTGGAATTGAGCCAGCCGTAGGAATTGTATTAGGTCTGATTGTTATTAGTGTTGCAGGTGCTATCACAGCCCTTATCGGCTACCTCTCTCTCCGTATAATAGGTGAGCCTACACTTCAGGAAATCAAGGAGTTCGTAACTGAGGCGGTCAATAAGACCCTCATTTATCTGGATGTCCTTGCTGGCGTTGTTTGCTTTGCCTATCTTACCCCTCTCGTTTTAGCAAAATCAAAAAAAGGAGCAATAAGTTGAGAAATGAATTAGGTTCTTATAATACTATGTCCAGTAACCCAGGTTGGATAGAATGGGCAGCGGGGATAGTTACCTGGTTAAGCGACTTTGCCGGTTGGTTTACCTCAGCTAATTGGTGTGAGGAACTAGCTGGAACACTCACTGATGACCACGCTTCAGGTGGACCACTTGACCAGTTTGAGATGGATGTAGGCCAGAGCTTCCCTGACCTTCAGGCAAAGAGGCAAGCGGTAGTGGATGCCTGGAGAACATATCAAAGAGCATGGCCTTGGGATAAGGCAGCTACAGCAAAAGCCTATGGGAATAAAGCTGCGGAATTTGCAACTGCTCTTCAGGCAAGAATGGCAGAATACGCAGGAATAGATATTGGAGGTATTTCAGACTGGCTAAAGAAGTGGTGGCCTTATGTCTTAGCTAGTGGGATAGTGGTTACTGGTGTAGGTGTAGCCTACTGGAAGTTTAGAAAATAATGGAAATGCTATATCCTGATAAGATTGATTTGGGGAAGCTCATTTTAGGGGATGAACACTACTCTTATACCTTCACCATAGTAAACCCGGAAGGATTAAGCGAGAGTAGTGTCAAACTTGCCCTGGAGATTGTATATGAATACTTCGTCAGGAACTACAGGATAAAACTTGCTCACTGGCATTACTTTGCCGGAACCCCCTCACTCTTTAATTTTCATTTTAAGTTTTGGGAGAGTCCCGGGTTGACATTAGGAGAATTTAGCCAAGAAATTAGAGAATTTGCCCTGGACTACTACCTGGATTTACAGGTCAAGGATTCCTATATCTGGAAGCCAAGTAAATGGCCCCTGATACTTTTAGGAGGCTTAGGTTTATTAACTTTAGGTCTTTGTCTGAGGAAGGAAGAACAGCTAAGAAATCGCTGAAAGCGATAACTGGCTTGATAAAAATAGCTCGATATAGACGTTTTAATCTCCTAAATGACCTGTAAGTCGCTTCAGGTCAAGATAACGCCTGTATGAGGCTCTATGAGCATCGTTTTTTTGAGCGACTTTAAGAAGGAGGCATGAACATGGTTATTGGAGTTGATGGACAGGAAACAAGTATATTACCTGATGTATTGAGGCCCTTTTGGATTTTTGTTAGAGATTCACGTTGGGCAAGGTGGGCACACCGAATAGATAGTGAATATTGCCGAGTTGAAGTCTTGGAAGAAGGAAAACACTGGAAGGTAGGTTTTGAGGACCAGGATGAAGTTTATGGCGAACATAGACCTGATTATGATTATAATGAACCACTTCTTGATGTAATCCGAATGAATGGATTTCTCTTGGTAACAGTTTCAGATTATGGAGGCTATCTTCAAGCCGATATTTACTATGGGGACACTCTTCTTTTTGAGGATGCACATGGAGGGATAATTCCTCACCAGATTGGATACTCTAAAACAGTAGAAATTTCAACTCTTCCTCCCGTTATTCCACCGGTAGAGCCAGGGGCAATACTTAATTGGTTTGCCACCCACAAGTTGGCTACGGGGCTTATCGTTATTGGGGGAATTACCGGTATCGGTCTAGCCATTAAAAAATACTGGAAAAAGTAAAGGAGTATAAAAATGCCAGCCACTACCGAAACAAGACCTACATTAACAAGAGGAGACGAAGGTTGGTTCGTCAATAATCTCCAAAATTTGCTGCTTATTCTAGGATACTACACAGAAGAAGTTACAAGCAACTTTGATATTCTCACCGAACACGCAGTCAAATCCTTTCAGGCGGATTGGCACTTGCGAATTGATGGAGTTGTCGGGCCAGAGACTTGGGCGGCTCTGGATAAAGCCTCAATCGGAGAGCTGCCGAATGGCCCAGGAGGTTTCCTAAATTGGATTAAAGACCATCCAGTCGCATCCGTAGCTATTGCCGGTGCGATAATTGGCGGGCTGTATCTGGTTTTCAGGAAAAAATAAGGATAGCTCAAAATGGGTATGGGATTAAATATAGTAATAGTGGAGGCCACTTACACTTGCTCTTATTGTGGAGATACTTTTGGCTCACAAGAAGAGCTTGATACTCATATTAGGATAGTCCATATTGCTGGTATTCCTGAGTGGCTCGGTAAATACTGGCCAGTATTAGCTCTAGGAGGAATAGGAATAGGTTTTGCTATCTTTGGCTTGAAAAAGAGGGGTAAGAAATGACCGATTATACTTGGATTAAAGGGCTTTTAACTTTAAGTAACGCTCCGGATATAACTACATTCAATAAATTGGGTCTCAATGTGGTATTACCTTTTGCTGGTGGTGTTGCTCAACCGCTGGGACTGGGTGGAGCCAAAATGATACCAAATGGTAGCAGAGGTGCTTGGGGTGAGGAGGCAAAATATAATGTGATGGCTTATTTTATGGAAGATGAACCAGAGCTTAAGAATATCTCCCCTGATGAGATTATCCGAAGAATTAGGCTCTGTCGCTCCCAAACCTCTTTACCCATAACCTGTATATTTACTGGATATTTTTATAGAGAAACGCCAAATAATTGGAATACCAGATATGCTGAAGTAATAAGAGAACTGGATTTTGTCTGTGTGGATGTTTATTTTTATCGCCACGGGGGTCTTAATGACACCTGCCTTAATAATGCTAAAAAGTCAATAGAAATAATTCAAGGTT
>Ga0114922_10004686_pt1 | contig 12674 bp, 10 predicted proteins | sample AartaG_FD_100975 | JGI IMG/M metagenome (GOLD analysis project Ga0114922, IMG submission 100975) | Deep subsurface microbial communities from Aarhus Bay to uncover new lineages of life (NeLLi) - Aarhus_00045 metaG | ecosystem: Environmental > Aquatic > Marine > Oceanic > Sediment | place... | reverse complement strand
ATCATCAGCGGTGTCGTCCAGGCAGCAAACGCGCGCGGTTTAACGATCGGATTAGAATTGAAAACCGAGGCCAGCATGCCACGAAAAGAAATGATCGCGCATGAACGTTTCCGCATTCACGAACGCGTTCGCGCCCTTGTTGCAGATGTCAAAGAAACCGGACGTGGACCGCAAATCATTCTTTCCCGCACTCACCGCGATTTCCTCCGCAGATTATTAGAAAATGAAGTGCCGGAGATTTTCCATGGTGTTGTTGAAATCCGTTCAATCGCTCGCGAACCCGGACGCAGAGCAAAAGTGGCAGTTTCTGCCGCACAAAAGGGCATTGATCCTGTCGGCGCTTGCGTTGGCATGCGGGGAGTGCGCATCCAGGCTATCGTCCGCGAATTACATGATGAAAAGATTGATGTGATTGAATGGAACTCAGACCCCACAACTTTTATTGCTAAAGCGATCAGCCCTGCAAGAGTCAACGGTGTTTATCTAAATGAATCAGGAGACAGATTTAAGAACGCGTTAGTTGTGGTTCCTGAAGACCAGCTCAGCCTAGCAATTGGCCGTGAAGGCCAGAATGCCCGCCTGGCGGCGAAATTAACTGGTTGGCGCATTGACATCAAGAGTCTTCCCGAAGCCATCTCTGATTGGTTATTCGCTTTGAAAAACGATGAGGGAAATAAGGAGTTGGTCAAAGAAGAAGCAGAAGCGATCACTCAGGCAGAAGAGATAATGGGGCGCAAGGCGGAAGGGCGAGTTATCTCCACCAATGATTATGATTTTCTAAGCCAGTTTAATGACCGATTGGAGCACTTCTTGATCACTAAACGGCGCGAGAAACGCGAAATATACGAAAACAAAAAAGAAGAAGCGCTGCAATCCATTCCAGCTGGCGCATTTAAAATGGAGCTTTCTGAAAGCGGTTTATCAGACAAGATCATAGAAGCATTAACTGAAGCAAATTTAGATAATGCCGGCGATTTGGTTCTAGCAAGCAAGATCAATCCTGAAAGGGTTTTAGAAGTTTCCGGTGTTGGACCAAAAACACTAGAGAAGATCGTAAAATTTGGCAGCAAATTACCTGATATTGTTCCTGAAGAGGAAGCGATCGAAGAAGAACCCATACCAGAACAAGAACCTGAAATAGCTGTTGTGGAAACTCCGACAGATGAAGAAGTAATCACCGAAGAAACTTATGAAGAATCTGCGGAGGAACAGGTTGAAGAGATTCTTGAACAAGTTCAAACAATACCTGAAGAACTCACATCTGAACCTATTGAGGAACTTATCGAACCAGAAGCAGTTGAGAAAAAAGAAAAAACTCAAAAGGTTGAGAAGATAAAATCCTTTGAAGAACTATTCAAACTCGATCTCGAAGATATCAAATCTGATGATTTCAACGGTGAATCTGCCCAACCAAAGCAGAAGAAGAAAACAAAGAAATCGAGGCAGATCGAATACGATCCTGATCTCGACATGACTATCTCAAAGAAAAAGCACAAACGCGCTGATTCAAGTTGGGGTGATTGGGAAGAAGAGTAAGTATAGGTAAGAAAATAAGGTGGTGAAAAAACAAAAGAGGCGTAATAAACATATTCCGCAGCGCACCTGTGTTGGTTGCCGGCAAGTGCTTTCAAAAAGAGAATTGATGCGGATCATCCGCACACCAGAGGGCATTCGGTATGACCCCACAGGCAAAGCAGATGGCCGGGGTGCATATTTGCATGACAAACGGTCGTGCTGGGAACGTGCATTAAAAGGTTGTTTAGCTAAAACACTACGAACTGAAATTAATGGAGAAGACCGGAACCATTTGCTTCAAATAATGTTCTCCCTGCCAAAGGAAGAAAATGGCGGTTGAATGTAAAAATATTTTTCCGGGTTGCAGTAAGGCAGGAAAAATGTAAGTTAAAAATTACGTTTCTCTCGCTCTCAAAGGTAACCCGCGCACATTTAAACAAGAAATCAATTGTTCAAAGGGGAAGTTACGGAGGCATATATGAGCGAGAATGAAAATAATATAATTGAACTACCATCGATTACAACAGTACGCGATCTTGCAATAAAATTAAATACCAGCCCCATACAAATCATTAAAATCCTTATGGCGAATGGTGTTATGGCAAATATCAACCAGCAAATCGATTTCGATACTGCTGCGGTTGTTTCAGCTGAAATGGGGTTGGAAGCCAACCTCGAGATACCCGAAGTAAAGGAAATTGGTGAAGTACCGTTATGGCGCCGGTTGATTGAAGATGAAGATCCAAAAAATCTTAGCAACCGTCCCCCTGTTGTCACCATCTTAGGCCATGTCGACCATGGAAAAACCACTTTATTGGACGCAATTCGGCATACCGACGTGGCTAGTGGAGAATCTGGCGGGATCACCCAGCATGTTGGTGCTTACCAAATCGAACATAAAAAAAATAAGATCACATTCTTGGACACACCCGGGCATGCTGCCTTTACTGCCATGCGCGCTCGCGGTGCACAGGGAGCTGACATTGTGATATTAGTAGTTGCAGCAAATGATGGCGTAATGCCGCAAACAAGAGAGGCGATTGCGCACGCACGAGCTGCCAAAGTACCACTGGTTGTCGCTCTAAACAAGATAGATCTAGCTGATGCAAATCCGGATTACGTTAAACAACAGCTTGCAGATGTCGGGTTAATTTCAGATGAATGGGATGGCGACACCATCATTGTCCCTGTTTCTGCAAAAATGAAGACAGGTATTGAAGATCTGCTTGAAGCGATCCTGATCATTGCTGAAAGTAACAAGATCCTTGCTAATCCGAATGGAACAGTCATAGGAACGGTCATTGAAGCGGAAGTGGATAAAAGCAGGGGCATTGTTGCAACTCTTATTGTTCAAAACGGGACGTTACAAATGGGGGATGCTATTGCAGTTGGGAAAGCAAGCGGAAAAATAAAAGCGATGTTTGATTTCATGAACAACCAGATTGAAGCAGCAGGACCATCACAACCAGCTCTGGTCTTGGGGTTGAATGAACTACCCAAAGCAGGGGATTTATTCCAGGTATGTGAATCTGAAAGAGAAGCTCGTGCGATCGTAAATGACCGCAAGCGAAAAGAAGAGGAAGCACGTTCCGTGAAAAAGATAACAGGATTAGAAGACCTGTTTACAAAATTCCAGGCAGGAGAAATGGCTGAATTACGCTTGATCCTTAAAGCTGATGTTCAGGGATCATTAGAACCCGTCACAAACTCACTTAACGAGATCGACCAAAGTGAGATCAATATCAATATTCTTCACGCAGAAGCAGGCAATATTACCGAGAATGATATTATGCTCGCTACTGCTTCAAACGCGATTGTTCTTGGCTTCAACGTAAAAATAGAAACTGCAGCCGCAAAACTTGCGGAAACCGAAAGTGTTTCCATCAGGACATATGACATCATCTACCGCCTTCTGGAAGACATTGAAAAAGCGCTTAAGGGTATGCTGGCACCAGAGGAGAAAGAAACGGTTCTCGGCCAAGCTAAAGTACTGCAGACATTCCCCATTTCAAAATTAGGCACCATTGCTGGTTGCAGAGTGATGAATGGTGAGGTACGCCGTAATGCAAAAGTGCGCGTATCAAGAGATGAAAACAATCTCTTTGAAGGTGAACTTGCTTCTCTAAAACACGAGAAGGATAATGTTAAAGAAGTTCGTTCTGGTTTTGAATGCGGCATAAGGATAAAAGGATTTAACGATTTTGAGATTGGTGACACGATTGAGTCATTCATTGTCGAAGAAGTAGAAAGATAAGAATGCCTTCAAAATTACGCACAAAAAGGATCGCGGACAGGATCCAACAATTATTATCGGAAATGCTTATTACGGGAAAAATCAGCGACCCCAGGCTGGCATCAGTTTTCATCACCGATGTCACTGTGGATCGTGAACTGAGCTTCGCGAATATCTTCATATCTTCACTTGAGGGTAAATCTCAATCTGATGAGATTCTCGCTGGTCTAGAGCACGCAAGCGGATACCTTCGCAGTTCTTTAGCACATGAAATTGACTTGAGGACCTTCCCAATGCTGCGTTTTTTTTGGGACGAGACACCTGAGCGTGCGGAACGTATAGAGCAGCTATTAGATTCTATTGCAGAAACAAATATGACTGATGAAGACGAAGAAAACTGATTTTCACCAGATTCACACCAAGATCCAGTATTTATTAACGCGGTCTGATACACCGCTTATCCTTTCCCACATCCGGCCGGATGGAGATGCTATTGGATCAATCATCGGACTTTCCCTGGCTCTTCAGAAAGCAGGGAAAAAACCACAAATGATTTTATCCGATGGATTACCTCGTAAATTCAGATTCCTTACTGGGGCTAAACGAATTTCCCGGAGGATAAAAGGTAATTACGACCTTGTCGTAACTCTCGATTGCGCAGATAAAAAACGCGTTGGCTCCCCCACTGAACTTCCTGATGTACACATAAATATTGACCACCATATCACGAACGAACTATATGCGGAAACCAATCTGGTCATTCCAGAGCAACCTGCAACAACAGCAATCCTGGCTGAATATCTTCCACTTTGGGGATTTATAATTGATAAAGATGTAGCAAATGCGCTATTAATGGGGATGATCACCGACTCGATCGGATTTAGCACATCCAACGTTACTCCCCGTTTTTTACACTTGGCTGCAGACCTCATGGAAAAAGGTGCTGATTTACCAAGTTTATATCATCAAGCTTTAACTGCACAATCCCTGCCCGCCAGTATAATTTGGGGCAATGCACTTTCAAGGATCAAATCTGAAGGCAACCTTGCTTGGACAACCATCACTCTTAAAGATAGAACCAACGCAGCATATCAAGGAAGGGACGATGCGGACCTCACAAATCATCTATCCCTTTTAGAAAAAATTGATATAGCAGTCCTTTTCAATGAACAAAAAGATGGTAAAGTAAAAGTAAGTTGGCGGTCTAATGCAAAATTTGATGTTTCCAAGATCGCAATGAGGTTCGATGGAGGCGGTCATCCTCCCGCCGCAGGAGCTGAGATAACAGGTGGGCTTGAAACAGTGATGAAACTAGTGTTAGGGGAAACAAAGGAATTCATGCAGGGGAAAAATTGATCAGGAGGAATTTATATGGAAGAAATTAAGAATCCAATTAAAAATACGATATCAGGTGTGCTGATCGTCGATAAACCTATTGGCATGACCTCGCATCAAGTCGTTCAAGTGATTCGTAGAGGAACACGTATTAAACGCGCAGGGCATACAGGTACTCTAGATCCGCGTGCTTCAGGAGTGCTGGTAATTCTCGTTGGTCCCGCAGTTCGATTATCGCAATACCTCTCTGCAGAGGATAAGCGGTATCAGGCAACCATTAAATTAGGTGAAAAAACAGATACATATGATACCGAAGGTAAAATCACAGGCACTTCTGAGGTAGATGTGACTCACGCCCAATTTGAAGAATCATTGAAACAGTTTGTCGGTGAAATCGAACAGGTGCCCCCACCTTATTCCGCAGTAAAAGTGAAAGGCAAACACGCCTATGATTTAGCGCGCAAAGGCGAAGAGGTAAAACTGGAACCGCGCCTTATTAATGTGTACAGTCTTGATCTCCTCGAATGGAATTCACCAGAAGCAGTTATAGATATTCATTGCTCTTCAGGCACATACGTTCGATCATTGGCGTATGATCTAGGGGAATTACTGGAATGCGGTGGGAATCTGACTGGTTTACGCAGGACAAAAAGCGGACGATTCACACTTCGCGATGCGGTACCGCTGAGAAAACTTACGGAGGCATTTGAAACCAATTCATGGTATCAATATTTGATTCCCGCGGCAGAAGCGCTATCAGATTGGCCATCAATCACATTATCTAATGAAGAAGTGGAATTAGTTAAGCACGGACACCGTATTCCCCGTGAGGAAGGACCCGAAAAATTGGCCCGCGCAATCACCGAACAGGGTGAATTGGTTGCATTGATGCAATTTGATCCAGAAATCAAAGAATTTCAACCGCGCAAAGTATTTTTCACCTAAATGGCAGAAGGATGTAAAGAAAGAAAATCCTCGATGAAGGGTGCCTGGATTACTATCGGGTCATTTGACGGTGTCCATTTAGGGCACCAAAAGATTATAGGAAATTTAGTTGAAGGGGCAAAAAGAACGGATGCTCCCTCGATCGTTATTACATTTTTTCCGCACCCTACCGCCTACATAAAGAACATCATAGATCCATATTATTTAACTTCACCAGAAGAAAAAGATCGAATTCTTTCTAAGTTAGGTGTTAATTCAATCCTGACTGTGCATTTTAACCATTCCATTTCACGATTATCTCCACGAGATTTTATTAGCACACTTCATCGTCAGTTAGAATTCTCCTGTTTATTGGTAGGGTACGATTTCCGTTTGGGGGCAGATCGGGAAGGTAATTTGAAAAGATTGGAGTATTTAGGTAATAAGATGGGGTTCTGTGTGCGTGCAATTGCACCACTGAATCAGCAGTCAGAACCAATATCATCCAGTATTGTCCGGGCAGCCCTCAAGAAGGGTGATCTAAACACTGCAAATACTGTACTTGGTTATCAATACTCGATTGAAGGAACAGTTGTACATGGAGACGGGCGTGGTAAACACATCGGCATACCTACCGCAAATCTCTCAGTGTGGAAAAATAAACTACTACCGGCAGAGGGGGTATACGCTGCATTTGCATTAATAAACAAGAGTAGATTTCCCGCAGTAGTAAGTATCGGGTTCAGGCCAACTTTTCATGAAATATCAAAACAACAAACAATTGAAGCACATATTTTAAACTTCTCTGATCAGATATATGGTATGCAAATTAAGCTCCAATTTATCTCACGATTGCGCCAAGAAAAGAAATTTGGAACCGTGAATGAATTGATGGAGCAGATCCGAAAGGATATCAGCAATGCCGAGGAGGCACTAATAAATGATACCACCCCGACGGATATATCTTCTTGATACCAAGAAACTCAGTCCGGAAACCATAGCAGTAGCATTCGCGAAAACTTCCCGTTCGCCAAAATCTTTTGATAAGATCGCGGCCGAATTATCAGATAAGCGCTCTGCCGATTTTCATGAAAAATGGGTTGTGGGGTATGGGCATTCCTCCATTGCCGAACATGCTGTCCTGCATATCGCTGTTGAAAATATCTCTCGATTAGCGGTTGAATGTTTAGAATCCAACCGGCTTGCTTCATATACTGAAAAATCATCTCGCTATCAGATCTGGGATGAAGATAATTATTTCATCCCGGAAGAGATCAGAGGCAGCGATGTTGAAGATAAGTATTCAGAAACCTGCAAATTGCTTTTCAAGGAATATCAGACAGCTTTCGGAAAAGTAAAAAAATATTTCTCAGAGATTAAACCACACCAAAAAAATGAATCCGAACGAGCATATATCAACCGTATTCGTACTTATAGTGCGGATGTGTGCCGATACTATCTCCCTACCAGTTCCTTAGCCAATGTGGGAGTATCAATCAACGCCCGGGCGCTTGAACACGCGCTTCGGAAAATGCTTTCACACCCATTAAGTGAGGTACGGAAAATTGGGGAAGAGATAAAAGCTGTATCTTTAAAGAACATCCCCACTTTAGTTAAATATGCTGATTATAATGACTACCTTATCCAAATTGAAGGTGAGATAACAAAGCAAAGTTTAAAGGTGATTTCGAGAGTTACCTCAGATGATGCCTGGTGTGAATGTGCGGATTATGATGAGGATGGTGAATTCCAAATTTTAGCTGCATTATTTTATAGATTTAGTAATTTATCATTCAAAGAGGCATATGAACATATATCACAATTGCCACAACTAAAACTCGAAAGTGTGACAGAATTACTCCTTGGAAAACTTGGGAAGCATGATATCCCAGTTAGAGAACTGGAATACGCGCAAATCAGCTTTGATCTGACCATTGACCAGGGTGCATATTTTGAATTAAAACGCCATCGAATGATGGCTCAAACTGCCAAACCTTTTTCCCCACAATTAGGGTATGCCACCCCTAAAACCATAAGTGAAGCAGGTCTTCTTGATAATTTTAAAACCGCTATGGAAAAAGCAAGAGAAACCTTCTATGCTATTCACGAAATTCATCCACACGCAGCTGCCTATATACTTCCTAATGCATACAACCGGCGTGTCTTTTTAAAGATGAACCTTCGTACAGCCCTCCATCTGATTAAACTGCGGTCAGCACCAAACGCCCATTTTGCCATACGCCGTGCAGCCCAAAGAGTTGCTGAGGAAATCCGGAATAAATACCCCCTCTTCGCCCCATATTTTATAATTGATACAGATGAGACTTGGCATGCACTGGAAAATGATTTCTTTCTAAAAACATCTTAATAAGCAATTCAAATACTCTCTTGCTATAATAAATTAAATTAAAAGAGGTTGAAAATGACTCGGTTTACACATGTGATTAAGCGCTCAGGAGTTAAAGTCCCATTCACCCCTAACCGAATTACTAATGCCATCTATCGGGCTGCTGTTGCAGTGGGTGGAAGAGATAAAAAGACCGCTGAAAAACTCGCCCTTCAGGTGATTGAATACATGGAAAAAACGATCCCCGAAAAAAATATTCCCACAGTTGAACAGGTCCAAGATGCTACTGAGAAAATGCTCATTGAAAACGGGCACGCGAAAGTCGCCAAAGCTTATATTCTCTATCGAAATGAAAGAGCACAAATGCGTGAGCGGCGCGAATTGCAGACCATTCGCCCATCTACCAATATTCCTTGGGCAAAAATCTGGCAGGTATTAGATTGGGCTGCGTCACACGATCTGCATTCCATAAACCATTATAAAAATCGATTGGAAAACAACGAACTGCAGCAAATTGTTTCAGAATCTGAGATGTTCTATGAAGAAGACATCAAATTAGCTGCCCATGATATCTGTGAAAGGCGAGACGATCTAAGAATCGTCTTGATCTCAGGTCCTTCATCTTCTGGGAAGACCACAACCACCATTAAAATTGGTCGAATTCTCAAACAAATTGGAATCAGTCTAGTCGCATTGAACGTAGATAATTATTTCTTCGATCTGGAAAAACATCCGAAAGACGAGTTTGGCGATTATGATTTTGAAACGCCGCAGGCACTTGATCTACCTTTGATCAATAAGCACTTATCTGAACTCATCAAAGGAAAAGAAGTACGCATACCTTTCTATGATTTTAAGGAAGGTAAACGCCAGGATAAACAAACCAAAATGCAGATCGGGGAAAATGATATTATCTTGATCGATTCTCTCCATGGTCTTTATCCGCCAATGACAGAAGATATCGCTCCCGAAAAGAAATTTAAGTTATATCTTGAACCCTTGCTGCAAATGAAAGACGCCAAAGGTCAGTATATCCGCTGGACAGACATTCGATTGATGCGCCGTATGCTGCGGGATGCAGCCTACAGGGGATATGATCCTGAGCGAACCCTCACTCACTGGCACTATGTCCGTTCTGGAGAAATGCGTAATATCATTCCCAATAACATTTACGCTGATTTCATCATCAACAGTGCGATGCCGTATGAGTTATCTATTTATAAATCACGCTTGTTTGATGGTTTCAAGGATTGGACTGAAAAATTCAAAAAAGACCCCTTGCGTGAAGACGCATATAACCGCTCCAAACGTGTATATGAAATGCTTTCAGAGATTCCCGCGTTGGAAGATGATTCCTTTGTCCCAAGTGATTCGGTTATTCGAGAATTTATTGGTGGAAGTTCTCTGAAATATCATTAGTATCCTAAAGCTCATTATGGCTTATGCTGTCGCAATCTACTTTGATGAAATCTCTGAGCAGCCCATCCTAAATGTATGGAGTGAGCTGGAAAAAAAGAACATTTTACAGGCGATGAACAATCCCGGCATCCGGCCGCATATTACACTTGCTATTTATGATTCATTTAATTGCACAGAATGTGAAAAAGAAATCAGACAATTTGCTAAAAATTTTGGCTTACTTGGTATTAATGCCGACCATTTCGGTATTTTCCCGCTTGCTTCACCCGTGATCTTTATTGCACCAGCGCCAAATAGAGAATTGATGAATTTTCAAAAAAGAATCCATCGCACTCTGAAAAATAACGTCGATGGCTCTTGGGAAATGTACCAACCGGGCAATTGGATACCTCACTTAACTTTAGTCCGTGATATTAAAAAAAAGAACCTTCCTGCAGCTCTTGAAATCTGCATGAAAATAGAGCTGCCTTTAGAATTACAAATCACACAGATCGGAGTTGTCAATTTTGAGCCTGTCAGGCAGATTTTTGAGATAGATATAGAAACCAATTAAATTATTTTTTCCTTATCGAACCATATAAAATTTAATTATTATCGCTAAGACTTTTCTTGTATACTGATTATTGACTCTCATGAGTGGAAATAATTTCTCATATATACCAGGCAGCATTAAGGGGTATGATCTGCCTTTGGAAAAATTTATCCCTCCTCTGCCAAAAAACACCTTCTCTTCTTGGATTGAAAAAATGGGTCTTTCTGACCATTTATTAATTGATCCCATCAGCGCAAATCCACTGCTCCCAGTGGAATTGGCTGCTTCTGGTTACCGCGTCTTAAGTGCACGCAGCAACCCTATCATCTGGTTAATTACAGAAGTTGCAGCCTCAGCACCAACAAAAGAGGATTTCTCAACTGTATTAAATAAGCTTTTTAACACCCGACATAATAATGCCACTCTATTCGATTACTTTCAAGGCTTATATATTACACCCTGTGTAAATTGCGGAAAAATGATCCAACCGGATGGGTTTGTTTGGGAAAAGGGAAAAGACCAGCCAATTTCAAGGTTATATCATTGCCGATTCTGCGCGGATGAAGGCGAAAAAGATATCAGCGATTTTGATCTAGAAAACCTTAATCGGCTTGGAAATTTAGGTATTCACCGTTCACGCGCCTTTCAACGGGTAGTATCTGACGCCCAATATGGACAAGCATCTCTTCACGCTGCATTAGATTGCTATTTGCCACGCGCTTTGTATGTTTGTATGTTGCTGGCGAATCGGTTGGAAAGGTTGTCGTTGAAGAAAGACCAAGCGAAATATATCCGTGCGATATTATTATCTGTCTTTAATGATGCGCATTCTTTAAAGCACTGGCCGCCGCGTGATTATAGATTCCTGAAATTATCCGTTCCAACTAAATTCTTTGAACGCAATCTTTTTTTATCCCTTCAAACCGCATTTCAGCATTGGGAGCATATCAATACTGCCGTTAAAATAAGTTACTGGCCAAATCTTCCTGATGAGGGTGGAGGTATTTGTTTTTATCAGCGAGATTTAACTGAGAAAAATACATTGATTTCTAATAACACCCCTGCTGCTATTACAACAATTTTTCCACACCCAGGCCAGGCATTTTGGACCTTGTCTGCGGTATGGTCCGGTTGGTTATGGGGAAGTAAAGCTGTCAGCCCTATACGCAGCGCTCTAGGTCGAAGGAGATATGACTGGTATTGGTTCACCAAAGCAGTGCATATTGCATTGAAAAGAATTACCCCCTCCCTTCAAGATAATACATTGGCTTTAGGCATACTCCCACAATATACTCCTAATTTAGCTTTCGGGTTATTTACAGGTATGCACGCAGCGGGTTTTGAATTAGGGGGATCTGCCTTTCGAGCATCAGGTGAAATGCTTCAATGCCAATGGAAAAAGCGTCCTACATCTAAAAGTATTCTCGAATCAGAGATTGATTTTCGTAAGATAATTGACCAATTCTTAACGGCTCGCGGCGAGCCTGCAGAATATCATCGTATCATCATGCAAACAATTATTGAATTTACGCGAGGAAATGGGATACCTTTCAACCTTTCTGAGGTTAAGGAATCTAATTTTACAAGGCTGCAGAATTTAATAAAACAATTGCTTGCAGAGACAAATTTTCTTAAACCATTTTCCTCCGATCTCCCTGGTGGAAGCAGATGGTGGCTGCTGAATGAAAAAAACATAGAACCACCCATATCTGAGAGAGTCGAGGCCGTTGTCCGAGAACTGCTATTATCTATAAAAGAAATACACTTAGAGGATCTGGATCGAATAATTTGTGAAAAGTTTACAGGCGAACGAACACCGGAGTCTGAATTGATTAACACAATTCTCCGATCCTACGCAGATCCCAAGCCAGATGATCCCTATCTTTTTAGATTACGTTCAAATGAATCAACCGAAACCCGCCAAAAAGATTTAAAGGAAATCAAGGATACTCTAATAAGAATTGGTAAATCATTTAATCTACAGACAGCAGGAAACTCGATCATTTATTGGAAAGATCCAGTTTCAACGAACTGCTCTTATATTTTCTATCCAATAATTTCTTCAGAAATATCACAATTTATATACAAACACGAACCTCTTGGGAATGCGCAACAAGTGATTGTTTTCCCCGGCAGCCGTTCTTCCTGGATCTATTATCGCCTGCAGCACGATCCACGCTTTGCTTTGGCTGTGGAAAACAACTGGCATTTTCTTAAATTCCGCTATCTGCGCCGTTTAGCAAAAAAGGACGGCCTTAATCTCCATTTATGGGCAGAACTGCTTGATAGTGACCCTCCATTATGGGATCCACCCACCCAATTACAATTCTTATAGAGAAGACACGGTTTCCCGTGTCTTTTTTCTTTAT
>Ga0114922_10004685_pt1 | contig 12675 bp, 10 predicted proteins | sample AartaG_FD_100975 | JGI IMG/M metagenome (GOLD analysis project Ga0114922, IMG submission 100975) | Deep subsurface microbial communities from Aarhus Bay to uncover new lineages of life (NeLLi) - Aarhus_00045 metaG | ecosystem: Environmental > Aquatic > Marine > Oceanic > Sediment | place... | reverse complement strand
TAATTTGAATTTTGAATTTGTTTCGAATTTCGATATTCGGATTTTGAATTTAACGCAATTGACATAAGTGTTTATATAATATCACTTTATAAGCGATACTCGACACGAAGTTGCGCTGTAGTATCCTGTTTACCTCAATTTGATTCTATCGATTGATTTGAACTTATATTTTAAAACGAATTGAGCAGATCAAACAAAATACAGCCTTTCTCTACGAGACCAAGGACCAGGTCGAAGATAAGGACGCTTGTTTTGGGATAGCCAACAGCCTCGAAGAGATGTTAATGTTTATTCTTCATATACCTCAATTAAATGGTTATATTGTGAAACAGAAACTAATTGTTGAGTACCACCAGGCCATTTAACAATAATATCGTCAATTGGGAGTAAGCCTAAACCAAATATTTCAATTGTACTATTTTGAGAATGTATGCAATGTTGTGATGAAATTTCACGAGTTTGAGTTATGGATCCACTACGCAGTTGAATCTTAGCTCCGACAGCAAATTTATTAGAATTGTTTCCAATTAGCTTTATTTGTATCCAATTGTTATTATTGGAAGCATTGTTTCGAATTAAGCGATTCTTTCCATCATAAGTTCCTACGTATAAATCCGGATCCCCGTCGTTATCATAATCTGCCCAGGCACATCCCATGCTGCCGGGTCCTATTGATAAGGGATGTACTGTTACATCATCAAATTCTACTCCATTAATATTTTTGAACAACCTATTAGGACCATAATAATCAGAAACATACAGATCAAGATATCCGTCAAGATCGAAGTCTACCCAATTTACACAATAGCATAATGCAGTAATGTTCATTCCTAATAATAAAGTTTGTTCTGTAACATCTTCGAAATTTCCGTTTCCTAAATTTTTAAATAATTTGTTTGGTCCACTATGATTTGAAAGATATAAATCCAGACGTCCGTCATTATTAAAATCTCCCCAGGATGCTGCTAATCCAAATCCGGCGTCTCCTACTACATCGGTTGTTGCATCTAAGAATGATCCATCACCTTGATTTCTGATAAGTATATTAGTAAAGCCATCTCTGACTAAGTAAAGATCCGGGTCGCCATCATTGTCATAATCACCCCAGATTGCACTCATCGTTCTATATTTGTAAAATATATCAGCAGGCGTAATATCTTCAAATCCGGAACCGGTATTTCTAAATAAACGATTGTCTCCATCAAAATCACATAAAAACAGATCAAGGTCAACATCCAAATCATAATCGGCCCATGACATACCTTTTTTATTACCACTACCTGTTATAGCCTGATAACTCTGACCGTAAAATACATTTCCATCTAAATTTTTCAGTAAATAATTATCTGAATTACTGGTGCTATCTACCACATATATATCTAATTTTCCGTCGTTATCAAAATCAATCCAGGCTGCTTGATTGCTATTTTTGTCAGGATTTGAGTCCCATGTGCTTCCGCTTGACATCGTAATATCAGTAAATCCAAATACTCCATCATTGCGTATTCGAGTATTTTCATTATAATTAGCTAAATATAAATCCATATCATTATCGTTATCCAAATCTCCCCAGGCAACAGCATTTGTTTTACCTTCATATCCGGTTACCGCTGTTGAGACGTCGATAAATTCCTGTGAATTGGACAAATTAGGATTAGAAGAATTATAGTTATCAAGAGACATAACAAGGGAATATTTCTGTGGACCTTCAGGAATTGAATTTCCTTTTATAGAAATCGTCCATAATCCCGATTGGTTACAATGCTCCTTTACCTGCTCAATATTATTTATGTGATCCTCAGCATCTTGAGTTGCCGGGCTTGTATAATTGCTAAGCGTCCATGGATAGTATCTTATCCCATCGTGATCAGTTACAATCAAGTCAATATCATTAATTAATGCAGGCCCACCGCTCGCCGGGGATGCAGGTGGATCATCCCATACTAAAGTCACTTTTAATTCCCCGCCCCCTTCATATACATTTAATAGATAAATATCTGTTTCTCCCTGATCAATCCATCCTTCCCTGAAATTATTACCCAAACGCAATAGATCGATTGCTCGCCTGATTTGGAGAAGTCCGTATCCGGAGGCATTGTCAGGTCCCATAGAATAGAATTCGCCATCATGTAAATCAACAGCCGAATGTACAAAATGTGCTTTAACTGTAGATGGCAGAGGAAAACAGCCTGTTTGCATCAGAAAATCTTCCATAAATATAGCAGCATTGCCAGAAACCATTGAAGCTGCTGCGGAAGTTTGGCTGTAGAAGCCATAACCTCCATACTGTGTGTCTGATACATCTTTATTTAACGTTGCTCTATATGCTTGTGGTGGTGGAGGTGTACCAAAAGGATTATTATAAACAGACACATCTTGTGTTCCAGGATAAGTTGCTCCACCATGTAATCCTGCTGCGACTATTTCAGGTTTAATTCTATGGTCATCTGTCGGACCAAAACTGCTGAAATTAGCAATTCTGGCACCTGGAAGATAATCGGCATCAGAATCGACTGCTCCTACGGCAATGATATTTTTAGCTGTTTTAGGTTGATTCATTTTGTTATAATAGCTTGTACTGCATTGTGTGTTTTCCCGTTCATTGCCTGCAGAAAAGACAACTGTTATTGGTGGTCCAAGCCATTTTCCATCCTCACTACGTCCTAAAACTATCAGGTCATATAACCTTGACTGAGCAGTATAATCTCCGTAAGGTAATTCAGTGCAAAGGTATCCCCATGAGTTATTTGCTATGTGATGGCCTTTCTTTACCGCATCCACAATATCGTCTAACCTGTTTGATTCGCTGGAAACATAGGATCCTGATCCAAATGAATAGGTAGTAATATTTGCCGAGGGTGCCATTCCTTTATAACTTCCGTAAGTTAGATCAGCTCCACCAAAACTTGCATCACCAGCAATAGTGCCTGCTGTCATAGCTGCATGCTCTCCAAGGAATCCATCTATAAACAATGGATCTGAATCTCCTTTTGACCATCTATTGTAATAGTCTTTATGGTGAAAAGAATGAGCTTTTTCATGAATGCTGACCCTTATGTTTTGACCGGAAAGTTCATAAGGTGCTTCCTGAACTTCATTATTTTGAAGAAATATACGGGCTCTACCCATATTCAGAGCAATATCTGACGGTACAGCCTGTATCCAATGAATCTCATTTATGCCGGCAACTTTAGTAAGAGATTCTTTGGGTATAGTGAAAAAAAGTGTTAGAAATTCGATTGATTCATTTTCAATAACACCTCCTTCTTGTACAATCAACTCTTTGACATCAGTTATATTAGAACCGGGAAATAAAAGTGCAGATAAACGGAGACGATCGTTTTCTGTAATTGAATGTGGAGGAAAATCATCTTGAACTAACATAGGAGACAATTTATCTTGTGCTATAAGTGACCAGCTTCCAACAATATATTCACTTCCAGCAAAGTCTTCTTCTAGTGCTATTCTTAGCTTTACAATCCATGCTTTATTGTGTAAGTATTGTATTAACTTAATTCCTGATGATTCGACTTTTTTACTTTCCGTTTTATTGAGAATTCTATCAAATTGAATTATGTGATATAAGTTTGTTTGAGCAGAAACTTCTATTAGAGAATCCAAGGCTTCTGATTTGCTTTGTGGTTTTAAATCTCTTGATTTAAGAGAGATAGGAACTTGATCTATAGTTAAGTCAAGTAATAAAAAAATGATGAAGATGAAAAAGATTAAAAGCAAGACAAAAACTACTAAAAACTGACATTTCCCAGATAAACTCTTAAATAACATAACTTTCTCCATACTACATCAATAATCTCACCAAAATCACCTTGAACTATCAAGAAATTCCTCTTTCAAAGCAGCTTTGTTGAAAATGTGCACGACAATACGTTTTTTATGCCCTACCTTTCTTCCAATCCCTGCTTTTGCACAGACCTTGAACGCTCACCCCTTCATAAATTCAAGTTTTTCAGCAATTCTTAGCATTAGCCCGACCCAATTGGCACAGGTTTGCCGTTTTCGATACAATCCTTTATTATTGCCTTTTCTCTATCCGTAAGATACATCTAATTAATCTACCTTGATACATGGTTTTTGTCAATTTCTTTTTCTCTCCATAGCTTTTCAAGAGCACATATACGCACACAATATTAGAGCTACTTTGATAATGCAAGAAAAAATCCATCGTAGCCAGTTTTGAATTTTGAGTTTGCTTTGTAGAAAAGACCTGAAAATCGTCATTCTGAACGGAGCAAAGCGAAGTGAAGAATCTCTGGCGCACGAAGAATTGAGATTCTTCGCGGAGCCTGTCCTCGAGCGAAGCGAAGGGCTCAGAATGATATCTCAATGTTTTCTACAGAGCATTTTGAGTTTTAAGTTTTGAGTTGCGGAACGCGTTGCTCAACGGTAATCCTCCCGGAAGTTAAATAGGCCCTTCGCTTTCACTCAGGGCTAAAAAAAGAGTGAATAGTGATGCCCTTCGACAAGCTCAGGGGGTTTCGTCGTTAGTCGCTCACATCTCGTGTCTCGTTGTTTGAGCCGCTTCGCGGGGTAATTAGTATTGCGTATTGTGTTGGCGGAACCGCATCGCGGGGAGGTTTTCTTTCGTCCTTTCAGGGCTGATGTGGAATCGCTTACTACTTCGCTCTACGAGCTACGAAGTACAAGTCGCGATGTTGATTTAATAGATTTCTCCATCCATTCGGTTGCCCCTTCGGCTGCGCTCAGGGCTAAAGCCTGGTTCAGGGCAAGCTTTATTCGGTCGGAATGACGTTGGGCAGGTCGGAATGACTCCGCGTTTAAGCTTGGGGCTGTGTGGTAAGCCAGATGCTGGATGCTGGATACTGGATACTTCCGCCTTCGCACGAGGCTATGGAGGACAAGCGATGCGTGATGCAAAAAAGAGGCGAGGGGGTGGAGAAGTGGTGTGACTTGCTCCATCGTTCCTCGCCAATTTCTGTATAATTATAATCCTTTATGTTTTTCGGACCGGCCGTCCGTGGCCGGCCGATTGGTATCTAAATCAAATGCCCGTGTTTAAGATTGTCTCAGCGGTGTATTGGGCGGCCTCGGGAGTGTCTAATTGGCCGGATTCGAGTGCCCGGCGGGCCTCTGCAACGGCCAGTGAGTCCGTTTCCTCTAATTCGAGGGCCTTGCGGATGAAGGGTGCATACTCGGTTCGCAAGGTACTGTCAGCGGCGTCGGCCTGTGAATTTTTGTCTAAATCAGGCTTTTTTGACGGGTCAAGACCGCTTGAGCCGGCGTCAAAAACAATGTTATTGGTTATATCTATCGACATCATTGATTTCCCTGTTTGTTCAAAGAGTTACTTACGTCCCAATTTTCGTAAGTTCGGGGCTAAACTTTAATGTTTTTTGTGGAATTTGTAATAATTTTTTCGAAATCGTCGGATTTTTTCCAAGAATGCCTGAGGAAATCCGTCTCAAACGTGCGGAACCGCTTCGCGGGACGTTACAACTGTATGCTTGATATTTTATATTGTATATTGGCTTGAGATTCTTCGGCTTCGCCTCAGAATGACTTTTTTTAATAGATTCCTCGGCTGCGCTCGGAATGACAGACGCTGCGCTCGGAATGACAGGTTCGCTCGGAATGACAAACGAGGTTTTATTAGAGTCTTTGAGGTTTCTGCCGTTTTCGGACGCAGGTTGGCGTTTTGGGTAGTGATTTGTGTTCGGCAGGGTGTGAGCGACCTCGGAGGCGACGAACTTATTGAAGGCGCGTGGGCTTGTGATAAGAAGCTCCCAGTCCATAGGCTGGAAGCCGGCCCTCATCCGAGAGTTGAAGTAGAGCCTCATTCTTCGTTCGACGCTTTTATCGGTGCTGTCCCAGACCTGCTCGGTGGCCCAGAGGAGCTTTCCGTTCCGCAGGTCAATCAGCTTTAGGTGCAGCGCCACCAGCAGGTGGGGGTAAGGATGATACCGAGTGATCCGGCCAAACAGGACGGCATCGGCTTTTGACTGTTGGCGGATGACTGAAAGCTCCTCTAATGAATAAGATGAGCTGCCGTTCAGATCGAGGTTTCGCCAGGCTGGTTCTGCGCGATAGAGTGCAGAGAGGCTAAACAGGTGCCTTTTTTGTACTGCCTCGGTGATGGCCTGAGTAAGTTCTGTTGAAATCTCGGGACGGGTTGAGAGATTGTCGAGTTCAAATACCACTGTTTTGCCGACGGTGGAGAAATCTGCGTATGGGTTTATATAATAGTGTCCGGTCTCGGCGACGACAGGTCTGTATAATGTGCAGCTTGCCAGAGGTATTATCATGACGGCCATCAGGAGCGATGCTTTGGGAAACGTAAAATGCAAAACGTAAAGTGCAAAATTGAGGAACCGCTTCGCGGAGTTTTTTGAATAGATTCCTCGGCTACGCTCGGAATGACATGCGCTACGCTCGGAATGACATGCGCTACGGTTGGAATGACAATCGGCAATTTTCTTTGGTTTATTCATCTTTTCAGTCCATTCTGAATTATTCATTCGGTCGGCTGCTGAGTTTGCAGTTGGTTTTCGGTTGATTTTACAGGCTCGGCGCCTAAGATACGCAGTACCCTCTGCAGGGCCTCCAACTGTGCGGCCTGTGCGTTTCGCATCTCGTCTCGAAAGCCGAGAATATCACTTTTCCATTTTGTAAGCTCTGTCTGCATCTGTTGGAGGAAGTTGTTGGCCTCGGCGAGTTCGGTTTTCGCGCGGTCAAGCTCGGCGCCGAGCTGTGCCACCTTGTTCTGGAGGGCGGTTTTCTCAATGACGAGGTTGCTTTTTTCTTCCCTGAGCTTTTCGGCCTTTGCGGAGAGCTCCTCGTACTTCTGAGACCACATAAGCGCGCTTTGTACGGCATCGGTCGAGTCGGTTTCGGAATCGGTGAATCGTCGTTCGATTGACTGGTCGGCCACAGTTGCTTCAATTGGCGGCTGCGGCTTGGGCGGCGAGCCGAGTTCAATGGCGATAGGTTCATCGATGAGCTTGCAGCCGGTGAGCATTGTCGCCAGGAGCAAGAACATTAGCAGGTGCCCCGGCCGGCGGCGGGGGCTGAATATCCGGTGGGCCAGGTTTACCAAGCTCACCACAGGCAAGGCCCACCCTGCCGGCTTGTGGGGGCTCAGCAGCTTTTTACCATCCCGAAAGCCTTTGGGTTTGAGGCTGCGACCCGGAGGTATATTCATTTTGTTGGGAGCCGGCATTATTGTTTGTTTGGTTTGCATGATTTTTTCCTTTTGCTTTTACGGTATCATTTTTCGGATTTTGCAACGTCGGCATAGTTGCACTTCACGTGGTTCTTATTGCCACAAGAACAAATTACCTCGATAACGGCGCATTCGTTGTTGCTTTCGATTATGCGTGCGGACCGAGGGGGTGCATCGGTTTGTGGGGTGTCCGCCCCGGCGGAAAACGCGGTCCTGACAGGGACAACAGCAGCTTCCGGAGTCAGGCGGACAGACCCACTCACCTTTACCTGGTTGCTTTTTAATACTCTTATATGTTTCGTCATTTATAAAAATCCTTCATTGACGGCTACGCGCGAAAATCGATGTGGTCGTCGTTTTTTGCGTTTTGCTCATTTGCAATCTCGTCCGAGAGCTGTTCGTCAATCTGTCGCCTGGACTTGCGTTTTCGACGGCGTTTGTTTTCCTGGTCCTTTTTTCTTGCCACGCGTTCGCTGACCTGCGTGAGGCTTTCAACCTGTCGCAAAGGCTCCAGTGGAATAAAAGGTTGTTCAGTATCGGCTGTCATCCCATTGCCTCAACTTAGTTGACAACTTGAATAACGCACTGGCGTGCAACTGACTTACGCGGGATTCGGTGATATTCAAAACCTGCGCCACCTGCTTCATGGTAAGCTCTTTGTGATAGTACAGTATAATGATTCTGCGTTGCTTTGGGGGTAGGTTCTGAATCTGGTTTTTCAATTCGGCGACGAGCTCGGCATTTTCGAGCCTGTCGCCGGGCTGATTAGTGCCTTCGTCTGCGAGCGTCGAGCCTAACGGCGGCATTTCGTCGCTCATGCCGTGTATAGAAAGGAAATGCCTTGCACGGGCATCTTCGAACAGCTTGTACATCTTCTCGACGGAGATGCCGAGCTTTTTTGCAAGCTCTTCGTCGGAAGGCGTCCTGCCGGTCTGCTGGATGATTTGCTGAGCGAGCTTCCTTGCGCGGTCAAACTGCTTTTTGACGGTGGCAGGAGTAAACGACCAGCTCCTGAGTTCATCAAGCACGGCGCCCCTTACCCGGATGTAGGCATAGGTTTTGAACTCGGCGTCGCGTGAGGGGTCGAAATCTCGAGCGGCTTTTACAAGCCCTATAGTTCCGGCGGAGACGAGGTCTTCGTTGGACAGAGGGGGTCTCAAAAAAGAAACGACCTGATGAACTATCCTGTGTACCATCGGCAGGAATTCGACGATGAGCTTGTCGGTGCGGATTTTTTTTGTTTGTCGTTTGTATGCCTTTACGGCTGCATCTTTCAAATGATTTTGGCCGGTCGTCGAGGCGGTATGGACGGCGTCTTGCCTGGGCGGCATCGGCTGGGCGACGGCAGCATCGGCTAAATCAACAACCTGTTGAGCTTCGAGAGACACTATTGCTTATCTTTCTGATTTGCCTTATTGAGTTCAGTTTGAACAATTTCATTTATGATAATGCTCGTTACGCCTTTGGCCGCCCAGGAGAAAACGATGTATGTGATTATTGCACCTATGACGGCTCTCGAGCAAGATGTTGCAGGTGAGAGTCCGCTGCACCAGCCGACGATGGCCATTACGAAGAAGGCCGACACGGCAAAGGTTGTCGCAATAGGGCGGATAAATGTTTTCACTTTTGTGTTCCTTTTCGCTAATTATTTCCTGTTGGGGAAACGCAAAATTGCTTCCCCGACGTATCGGAGTTCGTATAAAACCGGTCAAAACCCCGCGTAAAACGCGGGGCTAAATATTATCTATTTCAAGGTCATACTCCAACAGTCTGTTTCTGTGCCGAGATTAGAGCGGCGGTTTCGGTTAGAGATATAGTTTGTACCGGCTCTATCTCGACTCCCGGCACAATTTCATCGTAGGCTACGACGGACAGCCTGGGTATACTTCTTTCTATCATGTCGAATACGGCGGGTCTGATTCTGGCGTCGCAGAGCAGGACGACGGTGTCGAATGCTTTGTCCATGGCCGACTTCCATGCGTTTGCGATTTTCCTGTTGAGTTCGATTGCCATTTCCGGCGGAATTGCAAGCGATATAGTTTCGACCTGCTGATTTAATGTTGAAACAAGGTGATGCTCGATTGTGGGGTCGAACGTTATAGCGGTGATGGTTCCGGCGGGGTTTTTGTACTGTTCTGTGATTGTTCTGGCGAGTTTTTTCCTGGCGACTTCCGTCAGGAGGGCGGAGTTTTTTGTTTTGGTGGCGTTTTCGCCGAGTGCTTCAAGTACAAGTGTCAGATCTCGTATAGATATATTTTCCTTTAGCAGGTTTTGCAGCACTCGCTGTAGCAGGCCGACCGAGACGAGTTCGCCAACGACTTCTCCGACGAGTGATGGCTGAGTCTGTCTCAGGCGGTCTGCGAGCTGCTGGACGTCCTCGCGTGTTAGCAGCTCGTGGGCATATCTGATTAAGGTTTCCGACAGATGTGTGATGAGAACGGATTCGGGGTCGATTACGGTGTAACCGTTGAGTTCTGCATTTTCTTTGTCGGCAGCGTTAATCCACAATGCTGGCAGTCCGTACACAGGTTCTTTAGTGGGCTGTCCCCTGACGGTTTTCTGAACGGTTCCAGAATCCATGGCGAGGAACTTTTCCGGTTCGATGTTTCCGGCGGCAATTACGTGGTCGTAGAGCCGTATTTCATAGGCATTTGGTTCGAGGTTGATGTTGTCTCGCAGTCTGACAAGAGGTATGATGACGCCGAGTTGCTGGGCAATTTTTCTTCGCAGCGCCCCGATTCGTTCAAAGACGCTGCTTTTCTTCCTTGGGTCAACAAGTCCGATTAGTCTTACGCCGACCAGAATGGAGAGGATGTCCACATCCAGGAGTTCCTCAAGTGGAGCCTGGTCCTGTGCGGCCCCTTCTGAAGGGGTTTTTTCCTCTGGCTGGGGTTTTTCTCCCGATTTTTTTGTTGAATATGCAAAGTATCCACAGGCTGCGGCAAGAACAAGGAAAGGTGTTTTCGGGAAGCCGGGGACAAATGCGAATGCACCGATAACGACGGCGGCAATCCCAATTGGCTGTGCTTTCTTCAGCAGTTGCCTGGTCAGTTCGTAGCTGACGGTGTTTTCGGACCTGATTTTGCTGATGAGAAAGCCGGAGCTTACTGCGACGATGATTGAAGGTATCTGGCTTACGAGTCCGTCGCCGATTGAGAGTATTGAGTATGTCCTTGCGGCGTTTTGGATGGTCATCCCTCGAGTGTATCCGAGTATTATACCGCCGACGAGGTTTATGGCGGTGATTATGACACCGGCCTTTGCGTCTCCCTGTATGAATTTGCTTGCACCATCCATTGCGCCGTAGAATTCGCTTTCCTTTACGATGTCCTCACGACGTTTTCTTGCCTGGGCGTCGGTGATGTTTCCGGCGTTGAGGTCGGCGTCGATGGACATTTGTTTTCCCGGCATTGCATCGAGTACGAACCTTGCGCTGACTTCGCTGATTCTTCCCGCCCCTTTTGTAATGACGATGAACTGTATGACGACGATGATTATGAACATGACCATTCCGACGATGAGGTTTCCGCCTGCGACGAAGCTGCCGAAAGTATCGATGATGGTGCCGGCATCGGCCTGTAGGAGGATGAGTCTGGTGGAGGCGATATTTAGCGCGAGACGAAAGAGCGTGGTGATAAGCAGCAGGGACGGGAATGTTGACATTTCGACAGGCTCGTTTGTTCCGAGGACGATTATCAAAATTCCTATAGCCAGGGATATACTGCATGACAGTCCTATGTCAAGCAGGAACGTAGGCAGTGGGATCAAGAGAGTTGCGAGTATTGCAACAAGCCCTGCGGCAAAAATAAAGTTGCTGTTTGAAGCCAACCTTTGTGTAAGCAACCCTGTGTCTTTTTGTTTGTTCGTATCTGCCATATTCATTCCGTTAGACCGCTGCAGGCCCGTCGCCCGGCGGCGATTAAAGAGATTTTTGCTATTGCTTCTGTTCTTCGAGCTGCTCGGGCTCTGGCTGGTCCGTGCCTAATATTTCCTTTATCCTTACGGCAAAGCAGCCGTCCACGATGACGACGTCTCCGGTGGCGAAATTTATGTCCTGAACGTAAAGCTCGGCGGGCTGTCCGATTGTTTTGTCGAGCTGTAGTACCGAGCCCGGTCCGAGCTGTAGCAATCTGCGGAAGGGGACCTCAGTTTTGCCGAGATTTACGGCGATGGGCATGTTTATGTCAAGCAGGATGTCGAGGTTTTCTTCGCCGCCTGCGGGGCCGGTATCCTGCGCTTCTGCGAACTCGGCGTTTTGCGCCTCGGTCTGCTGCTTAACTTCCGTCTGTTCTTCCTGGGTCTGTTCTTCTGTTTTAGCCATGTTATCTATTTCCCTTTGATTTTATTTTGATAATTATTCGGTGTCAGGCGGCGCGATTACAACAGCGTATTTTCCGGATGAAGTGGCGGGATAGGCTCGTAAAGACGGGCGATTGTTCAGAAGCACCTCAATCGGCTCGTCGATATTTTTTTCGAGCAGTAACACGTCGCCGACACGTAGATTCATTACGTCACTAAGAGACATCGAGGCGGAACTGAACCGGGCGTTGACTTCAATCGGAGCGTCATGCATGTTTTGCATAATCATATCGCGGATTTGCCGAGTTGAAAGCGGTTGTTCCGGTTTTATTTTAGTACCCAGGACAGGTTCTATGATGTCCGAGAGTATTGTAAAGATAAGGTCGATGGTTCCATCGGGGTGATTTGCAGTAAGAGTGAAGCTGGTAAGGTCTTTAAAGTCATCGAATTCGAGGGGCCATTTGCCCTTTACGAGTTGCGAGGAACTCCGGACAACAGGGCCGGCGTTTTCCTCAAAGGCGGTGTTGAGGGCGTCAACAACAGCGATGGTGATGTCCATTAGTATGGATTCTTCAAGCTCCGACAGTTTCTTCTCATCGCGTGCGCCGATGTCCGAATCCCGGAGCATGTGCCCGACAAGGACCAGGGCGGTTTCAGGTGAGATGCTGATGAATCCGCATTGGTTTTTGTTATTGTCGGTCGTGATGAATGACGTGAAGTAATGCTCCGGCTGTTCGGTTGAAACGTTGGCGGCGATTGCGCAGGCGAAATTCTGTGTAATGGAAGTTACAGTGACCTCGAAGCCATCCTGGCAGAAGGTATCAAAGGTCTTGGCAACTTGCTTTGCGAGTTTTTTTGCGAAGGCGTCCATCGCGACAAGCTGGTCGGGGCTGAAGTGATGCGGCAATTGCCAGTCGTAGTCGGCGGTGTCGGGCTGTACCTGTTCGGGGGGGACGTGCTTTCTTACGGAGGCGATGAGCTGCCGGAGCTTATCGCGGGTCAAATTTTTATCTTCGAGAGGGCTTGTCATTGGATAGCGAACTCCTTGAAAAGGATGTTATGAATAAATGGTTTGCCCTCCGGGAAGAGCAGTTCGTTGAAGGAATCCCTGAGTTCTCTCTTGATTCTGCCGAGGTTGTTGGTACCCCTGACCCGTTCAAGGTTAAGGCCGGCGATCT
>Ga0114922_10004684_pt1 | contig 12676 bp, 10 predicted proteins | sample AartaG_FD_100975 | JGI IMG/M metagenome (GOLD analysis project Ga0114922, IMG submission 100975) | Deep subsurface microbial communities from Aarhus Bay to uncover new lineages of life (NeLLi) - Aarhus_00045 metaG | ecosystem: Environmental > Aquatic > Marine > Oceanic > Sediment | place... | reverse complement strand
CCTGGTACCCATGGCACTCGGGTTCGGAGAAGGGGCGGAGATGAATGCACCCATGGCCCGTGTGGTGATTGGAGGAATGCTGGTATCTGCCCTGTTCACCATCTTCTTTGTTCCCACCTTATACGGCTCTATTAAGGGGATCGGTAGAAGTAGTTCCATAGAAGAGAGTTGATTTAAAGGGTTTGATCTGAAAATAGACTTAATTTTCATGCTTCGTGGTGCCCAGACAAGCAATTTTCTTTCTGAAACATATTATGATGATGTAACCATTCAATTAAAGAAGCATAAAATGGTACTACGTTTGTAAAGACTTTCTTTTTTAAAGCTATTATTCCCTGGTTATCAAAGGGGCGCAAAACTTTGGCGCTTGTAATTCTGGCAGCGATAGTTCAGTTTAAACCGGCCTCTTTCAATTTTTTCCAGAGCGTTGTTCTGCTGATTCCCAATATTTTGGCAGCCTCGCTCTTGGAGAAACGGGCTTCTTCCAAGACCTTCTCCATAATTTTTGCTTCATTTTCTTTTCTAAGTAAATCGAATTGTTCTTTGAGTGTAGTGCGTCTTACCTCCTTTCGGGGTTTATTAAGATTTGACTGGTATTGTGTCAGTTCCAAGTAGAGTTGCTCGAACGTCTCTGGGCTGAAACGCGAACCGCAAAGAAGAACAAGTCGCTCGACGAAATTCTTGAGCTGTCTCACATTGCCTGGCCAGGAATATTCCATCAGTTTCTTGATATAGGATATTTGAATGGCAATGGACTTCAGTGCCTGTTCCCTTGATTTCCTCTGGATGAATTCTTGTACCAAGACTGGGATATCCTCGATTCTATCCCTTAATGGGGGAATATGGATGCGCAGAACATTCAGGCGAAAAAAGAGGTCTTCACGAAACCTGCCACTCTGAACCTCCTCACCCAAATCCTTGTTGGCAGTTGCAATCACTCGAACATCAACGGGTATCAGCCTATCACCCCCAACTCTCATGACCTCCCTTTCCTGAAGAACTCTCAGCAGCCGGATCTGGACACTTTGAGGCGGCGTGGCGATCTCATCAAGGAAAATGGTTCCTTGGTGGGCGATCTCAAAGAGGCCTGGTTTGCCCCCTTTTTTAGACCCCGTAAAAGCGCCTTCCTCGTAGCCAAAGAGTTCACTTTCCAGGAGTTGCTCAGGTAATGCTGCGCAGTTAATAGAAACAAAAGGGCAATCTTTCCTGCGGCTAAGGTTGTGTATGCTCTGAGCAAGAATTTCTTTTCCCGTACCTGTTTCTCCCAGGATCAGGATGGTAGAATCGGTCGGTGCAAATATTTCTGCTTTGATGATGACTTCCTGTATCGCAAGGCTTTTATGCATAAGATCCTCAATGAAGTATTTTGCAACAAGGCCTTTTGTAAGAGATTGCCTTATTTTGTGCTCTGCCCTTATGATGTTAGGGGTGGATTTAAAGGTAGATACGCCACCGACGATCTCTCTGCCCATCATAACTGGTATGTGATTGAAGACAAAAAGCTCCTTGTTGATCTTTTCCAGGTTGTCAAGAATAGGCTTTTGTGAATACAATACTTTCATGATGGGAGCCTTATGGATATATTTGCTAATGGGCTCTCCGATAACATCTTGATCATAAGTTTTAAGAGCTTGTCTCGCGGTTTTGTTGATGGCCGTAATATCGCCATTCTGGTCCACACCGACGATCCCTTCAGAGGTGGCATCGATGATATAGCGGTACCGCTGCGTCTTTTTCTGTTCTTCCCTATTTGACTGAGCCACTGACTTTGCGCTTTCAATAGTGGCGGAAATCACTTCATCGGATGTTTGGATTTCTACCCCCTTAAGGCCATATTTTTGGGCGAAGCGTATACTTAAACCGCCGCCAACGACTACTTGGCATTCTTGCCTTTGACCAAACAGGATCACTTCCTCCAGACTGGCAGCATCGTAATAAATACCTTGTACAAGCTTGACATGGAGGAGTTCCTCCATTATTTCAATATCTGTGAATTTGGTCCGGAAAGTGGGGAGAAGGATCTTTTGGCCAAGAGTTGCCGCCTGCTTGAGGCACTTAAGGATATCAAGGGAGGTAAGAGGGAAGGACAAAACAGGAACGTGCAGATTTTCTCGAAGCAAACTAGCCGTTCCCCGCCAACTCATGATGACTTCCACCCCTGCCGCTTCCATCTCCTTTCCTGCAGCCACCGCTTCATACAGTGACTTATAGGCGACCTGAATATCATCGCCTTGTTCTGATGCAATTCTCTTTACATGATTCACTAATGGTATGCTGGAGATAATTACTCCAAGATTGAATTTCCTGTTTTCACTTTTCATTACTTTCTCCTCGGTTCACTGTTTGTTATAAATATTTCATTATTTTAACGATTTGTCAAATTAACTGAACGAAGATCATAAATGCCACTCCCATTATTTCTCCCCTAATTCCTGATATCTTTGAATCTGCCTTAAGGATAATTTACCCTTTAAATATCCCATAAAAGGCGATACCGAAGATTTTAGGAGAATGGATATCACCAAATGAATGTAATCTTTTTGGACATTCAATCTATTGCCCCTACTAATTCTTTGTAACCTTTTTTTTGGCATGATTCTTGTGTGTAATATAAAACATAAAGAGGAAAAACCATATGGGGTTTATCGACTGATGAGGCCAGCGTTTGTGAAAACAAGTTTGCTCGCATTATTAACGATAGGTTTGTCCCCAGTGGGAAATGAGCAATCATGACAGAACAAAAAGGAATCATTACATATACGAAAGAGGGTAAACTCGTAGTACCTCACTTTCCTGTAATCCCCTTCATTGAAGGCGATGGAACCGGACCTGACATCTGGCGGGCTACCCAAGTTGTGCTCGAAGCAGCAGTCGAGAAGAGCTATGGAGGCACTCGCAAGATTCAGTGGCTTGAAGTTTTGGCAGGCGAAAAGGCATTCAACAAAACCGGCACCTGGCTCCCGAAAGAAACACTGGAACAAATCAGGCATTATCGCGTCTCTATCAAGGGACCTCTTACCACACCGGTGGGAAAAGGATTTCGAAGCACTAATGTATCCTTACGCCAGGAGTTGGATCTCTATTCATGTGTGGGGCCAGTCAAGTATATTCCAGGTGTTCCCAGCCCAATGCAGCGACCAGAGAGTGTAGACATGATTATCTTCAGGGAAAATACCGAAGACGTCTACGCCGGTCTTGAGTGGGAAGCCGGCTCTCCTATGGCCCAGGAGATTATTGATTTAGTAAAAAGAAAGGATGGCCGGGAAATACTTGCTGAATCAGCCATTGGGCTGAAGCCCATGAGCCTTTTTGGCACCAGTCGATTGGTGCGCATGGCCATTGAGTACGCCCTGGAACATAAGAGAAAAAGCGTAACCTTGGTACACAAGGGGAACATCATGAAGTTTACCGAGGGGGCCTTCCGAAACTGGGGGTATAAAACGGCCCAGGAGGAATTCGCCGATCAGGTTGTAACTGAGGAAGAGGTGGCGAACCATCATCAGGGTAAAGCCCCTTCTGGGAAGCTGCTCATCAAGGACCGGATCGCGGACGCCATGTTCCAGCAGATCCTCTTACGTCCTGAAGAATATGATGTGCTTGCAATGCCCAATCTCAACGGTGATTACATGTCAGATGCACTGGCAGCCATGGTTGGGGGACTCGGAATAGCACCAGGGGCCAATATCGGCGATGGGAATGCGTTATTCGAAGCCACTCACGGCACTGCCCCCAAGTACGCAGGGCAGGATAAGGTGAACCCTGGATCATTGATTCTTTCAGGTGCTATGATGCTGGACTATCTGGGTTGGAATGAGGCCGGAGATCTGGTGAGGGAGAGTTTGATCAGCACAATCGCCCAAAAAACAGTTACCTATGACCTGGCCAGACAGATGGAAGGCGCCACTGAGGTAAAGTGTTCCGGATTTGCGGAGGCAATAATACTCAACATATAGGAGACAGGACGGATGGGAAAGAATATTGTGCAGAAGATCATAGAGGCACACCTGGTATCTGGAACTTTGACTCCCGGAAGTGAGGTGGGAATCTCAATCGACCATACCCTGATCCAAGATTCCACCGGTACGATGGCACTGCTTCAGTTTGAGACAATGGGAATTCCGAGAGTTAAAACGAAACGATCTGTAGCCTACATCGATCACAATACATTGCAGGCGGGCTTTGAAAATATGGATGACCACAAATTCATTGAGTCAGCCTGCCGTAAGTTTGGGATCTATGTTTCTCGGCCCGGTAATGGAATCTGCCATCAAGTGAACCTGGAGCGCTTTTCAGTCCCGGGTGACACCCTCCTCGGAGCTGACAGCCACACTACTACAGGTGGTGGCGTGGGTATGCTGGCTATTGGAGCCGGGGGCCTGGATGTAGCTGTTGCCATGGCAGGAGAGCCCTTTTATCTGTCTATGCCCCGGGTTCTCAAAGTGGAACTGAAAGGAGAACTTCCACCATGGTCGTCGGCCAAAGACGTGATTCTTGAAATTTTACGCCGTTTGACTGTATCAGGAGGGCTCGGGAGAGTCCTGGAATTTTCCGGTCCCGGAGTAAAAACCCTGAGCGCAACTGAGCGGGCTACCATTACCAACATGAGCATTGAGTTAGGGGCCTTTACGGCCATCTTTCCGAGTGATGAGGTGACCCGTCGCTACTTTCATGCCCAAGGACGGGAGGAGGATTGGAAAAAGCTTGCGGCAGACCCTGGCGCGGTATATGATGAAGAGATAGTTCTTGATCTTTCCTCCGTTGAACCGCTCATTGCTAAACCCCACCTTCCTGACAATGTTGTTCCGGTGAAAGAGGAGGCGGGCAAATCTGTAGATCAAGTTGCCATTGGCTCATGCACCAACTCTTCTCTCGAGGATATGTTGAAGGTAGCATCGATTCTTAAGGGGCAAGTGGTGCCACCTGAAATGAGTCTGGTTATCTCTCCCGGTTCTCGTCAAGTTCTTCTGGAACTGGCTGGAAGAGGTGCTCTTTCTCAAATGATAACAGCCGGTGCACGTATTCTCGAAACTACCTGCGGCCCCTGTATCGGTATGGGACAAGCCCCTTGCTCAAAGGGAGTAACCCTGCGAACCTTTAACCGTAACTTCAAAGGTCGAAGCGGCACTGCTGATGCATTTATTTACCTGGTGAGCCCTGAAACAGCAGCAGCTTCTGCATTGCGAGGTGTAATTACCGATCCGCGGGAGCTTGGCGATCACATCACCGTCACCCTTCCTGATACATTCTTGATCGATGATAGTATGATAATTTCCCCTTCTCTTGAAGGGGAAGAGATCGAAATTGTCCGGGGTCCAAACATCCAACCGCTACCCCGTTTCGGTCCTTTGCCTGAAGAACTAGAGGGGGAAATCTTGATCAGCTTGGGAGACAATATCACCACCGACGATATCCTTCCCGGAGGCGCAAAAATTCTGCCCCTGCGATCCAATATCCCCGCCATCTCCAGATATTTGTTCTCTCGAATCGATCCAGATTTAGTACCTCGAGCTGAAGAGCGGGGGGGAGGATTCATTTTAGGCGGCAAAAACTACGGACAGGGATCGAGCCGGGAACATGCTGCTCTGGCACCTCGTTACCTTGGTGTTCAGGCTGTCCTGGCAGAATCATACGCCCGCATTCACAAGACCAACCTTATAAACTTCGGTATTCTTCCTCTTGAGTTCATCCATGAGAAGGACAAAAAGCGTTTCTCTCTCGGGGACCGTTTACGCCTGAGCAATGTGGTTTCCCGCATTAAAGAAGGGAAACCTTTATCCCTGGAGAACATGACAAGGGGATTTGTGGTGGAAACTTGTCTGAACCTATCCCCTCGGTTGCGCGAAATTATGATCGCAGGAGGGCTGCTTTCCCATATTGTATCCAAAAGGGAGAAATGAATGAGTCTCGAAGTAATTACTTGTTCCCAACAGGTATAAAGGGTATGCTGCTGGTATATATTAAGCATAAAAGGGCATTAGAGACGAACCTATTAACTGGTTTCGGTGAAGTCGAAAGTATTCATTATTATGTGATCCAATAAAAAATCACAGGAGTTTGGTGGAAGCAAAATACTTCACAGAATACGTTAAAATTAAAAACGTCAGGTGCGAACAAGGGCTTAGAAGATAGCGATACGCAGCAAGCTACTTGAATGTGCCCAAGGATTTTTCTACTCGAAAGCTCTTTTATTTATATAATCGACAAAAAAGTCGCAATATCTAAATCAAATTAGGAGGTACATCATGAATAAAGTTATTCGATGGATCCTGGCATCAATGGTATTGCTCCTGTTTATCATGGGCAACACTGTGCTTGCCGCTGACAGGCTCCCATCCAAAATCCGCATTATCGTACCTGGTGGTCCGGGTGGAGGATGGGATACCACAGCCCGGGAAACGGCTAAGGTTCTTCTTGCAATCAAGACCTTCCGGAGCATAGACATCCAGAACATACCGGGAGCTGGCGGAGGTAAGGGGATCAAGGCCCTGATTAACGAAGGTAAAGGAAGAAACAATCTGATTCTGGTCAATTCAACACCGATTTTGCTGCGCTACCTGAATAAAACTTTCCCTGAGTCTTTCCGGGATTTGACTCCGTTGGCGGCAACTATCGCAGACTTTCAGGCAATTGCAGTACGGATGGATTCTCCCTTCCAATCCCTTAAAGACTTAGGGGATGCGATGAAAAAGAAGCCTGGCACAATTGCCATCGCTGGTGGGTCCTCACCCGGATCCATGGATCACATTTCTACGGCAATGGTTCTAGAAGGTAGAGGAGTCTCCTGGCGTGATTGGAATTACGTACCTGCCGCTAAAGGAGGTGGAGACGCCATGACCATGTTGCTTGCCAGCAAGCATATCCATGGCCTTTCCACAGGCGCTTCTGAAGTCATTGGACAGATGGAGGCGGGCAAGATCCGGGTTCTCTGCATCACTTCTTCAAAACGGCTTAGTGGAAGCCTGGCTTCAGTACCCACAGGCATTGAACAGGGTTTCAAGGCGACATTTGTGAACTGGAGAGGTTTCTTTGGGCCTCCAGGCATGTCAAAATCAGTTCGTGATGCTTATGCCGGTGTATTCGAAGAAATGCAAAAAACGGCTGAATGGGAGGAGGTACGCGCGAAATATGGCTGGGCGAACAATCTTATTCCCGGTGATAAATTCTACTCTTTCCTAGAAAAGGAAGAAACAAAGATGAAGAAACTGTTGATTGACATGGGATTTATGAAGTAATCGGCAAGGCACCGTCTCTCACCTGTAAAAAAACAGTGGCAGACGGTGCTCTGCTCAACGCTTGACTGCGGGGAGATTCAAAATCTTATGAGCAGAGAAAAAATCTCAGCCCTTTTATTGGGCCTGATATCCTTACTATATTTTTATGGTACCTATCAAATGCCCGAATTTACTTATGTCAGACAGACTCCGGGAAAGTACTATACATACTTCCTGGGGGCCAGCCTGGTGTTTTTGTCTTTTTTGCTTTTTGTTCGGAATGACATTGCAGGCAGGAAATGGGAAATAAGCTCTGCAAAACTGAAAAAACTGGGTGTGATTATTGGTATACTGCTAGCAATGCTCCCCACATTCAAATATCTCGGGATTATCATCACGTTCACGGTAGGCAGCACTATAATTTCCAGGTTCCTGGGGTGGAAGCGCTGGTCTTCAGGATTTATTGTTTTTGGATTGATCAACATTCTTATTTTCCTTCTTTTTACAAAACTCCTGGGCATTTATCTTCCTCTCGGAAAGTGGCCTGACGCTCTATTGTTCATGATTCAGGGAGAGGGATAGTCATGACAACAGAGGTTATAACCTGGATGATTCAAGGGTTTAAGATTGCCCTTACTCTACAGGGGTTGTTTATGGTAACAATCGGTTGCGTCTTAGGGACTGTGATCGGTGCCCTGCCTGGCCTGGGTCCTATTACTGCCATTGCGGTGATGATTCCCATAGTGGGAAATTTTGATCCTGCCATGGCCATGATTCTGATGGCCGGAATTTATTACGGGGCGATTTTTGGTGCCTCCACATCTTCCATCCTATTGAACGCCCCTGGGGTGGCAGGGACTGTGGCAACTTCTTTTGACGGCTATCCCATGGCAAAACGTGGTGAATCGGGAAAAGCCCTGTGCATGGCCGCCATTGCCAGTTTTTCCGGGGGGACCATATCTGTATTTGCCTTGATGATGTTGGGCCCAGTGATGGCAAACTTCGCCCTGCTGTTCGGCCCTCCAGAGTACTTCACTTTGATGGTGTTTGCCATGTTTGCCGTCACCGCTTTCACCGAAGGCTCTACAATCAAAGGATTGATTTCCGCGGTAATTGGACTGATGTTGGCTACTATCGGCATTGATCTGTCTACCGGATATGTGCGCTATTCCTTCGGTATCGCTGAGTTGATGGATGGAATCTCCTTTCTGGTGGTTATTCTGGGATTGTTTGCCATGACTGAGGTTTTTCTACTGGCCACTCAACCACCCAGTGAGGAAGACCAAGGATACCGGAAGAAGGTAACTTCCCTTAAAATTTCCAAGAAAGAAGCCAAGCAGATTGCGCCGCCGATACTGCGTGGCTCTGTGTTAGGTTTCCTGGTCGGTGTTTTACCCGGCGCAGGGGCTACTATCGCTTCGTTCATGAGCTATGCCGCGGAAAAGAAAATGGCAAAGGACCCGGAAAATTTTGGAAAGGGGGATCCCCGCGGGCTTGCAGCTCCTGAAGCAGCCAACAATGCGGCCTGTTCGGGCTCGTTTGTACCGCTTTTGACGCTGGGTGTCCCCGGATCAGGCTCTACCGCTGTTATGCTGGGTGCATTGATGGCCATCGGTATCAACCCTTCTCCTCAGCTGATGACCAATTATCCGGATCTCTTCTGGGGCGTGATAGCATCGATGTACATTGGGATGGTCATTCTGCTGATCATCAACCTGCCTCTGATTCCTTATTTTGCAAGGGTACTCTGGATTCCCCGTCCCTTGCTGCTTCCAACAATTATCCTTTTCAGCCTGATCGGGGTTTACGGGGTGGGTTTTTCCGTATTCGATCTCCTCATGCTATTGCTGTTTGGGGTACTGGGCCTGGTCATGAGATATATCGGGTTTCCCGCGGCACCCCTTATTCTGGCCTTTATTATCGGACCAATTATTGAGAATTCATTTGCACAAAGCCTGGCGATTTCAGCAGGCAAGTTGTGGATTTTTTACGACTCAACGATTTGCAAAATCTTCTTACTCTTAATAGTTGTTGTTCTATGCAGAAAGATCTGGCAAGCTATCCGTTCCCGCTCTTCAGCCTGAAACATATTCTATCCGGGCGCTCTATGGATCAGAAGGAAAAGGCTCAGTTTTCTATTGGGCTTTTTCCTTAACCTTTTGAACCATCAGTGTGGATTCTCTTCCCGCAATCAAGAGAAGGACAAATAAGGATAGCACTTTTCATCGAGTAATTCCTGATGCTTATTATAGGGTTACATCCTAAAAAAGAGAAACCTGCCAAATATTGAAATACGCTTTAATACAGTTTTGAAATAGTCGCTCATGATAAAGGAGGTTTTATTGATTACTCATCATGTTCGTGTTTACCCATCGAGAGTACATTTAGCAAAAGAAGGGCAGCTTGCATGGAAACTTGCAGAGGTAGCCACAGATAACGTACCAGTAGAGGAAGCTGTTAATGATATGATTATCAATCGGATCATTGATAACGCGGCTGTAGCTATTGCAGCGATTAATCGCAAACCTGTTCGCAATGCGCGCTCCCAAGCCCTTTGCCATCCCAGACCAGGCGGAGCAACTGTGTTCGGGATGCCCAATGACCGCTTCTTTAGTGCTGAGTGGGCAACATGGGCAAACGGAACCGCGGTTCGTGAACTGGATATGCATGATACCTTCCTAGCTGCTGATTTTTCTCATCCTGCTGATAATATTCCCGCAATTCTTGCTGTTGCACACCAACGCAATCGAAGCGGAAAAGACGTGATTTATGGGATTGCAACAGCATATGAGGTTCAGATTGAGCTTGTTAAGGGCATTTGTCTCCATAAGCATAAGATTGATCATATTGCTCATTTGGGGCCGTCTGTTGCGGCAGGGCTCGGTACTTTATTAGGTCTTGAGACAGATACCATTTATCAGGCCATTCAACAGGTACTTCATGTGACATGCACTACACGTCAATCTCGTAAAGGTGAGATATCGAGTTGGAAGGCCTATGCTCCGGCTCATGCTGGGAAATTGGCAGTTGAAGCGGTGGACCGGGCTATGCGAGGTGAGAAAAGCCCTTCTCCGATTTATGAAGGAGAAGACAGTGTCATCGATTGTATGTTGGATGGTCCGAAGGCAAAGTATCAGATTCCCCTACCTGGGCCAGGTGAACCTAAGCGAGCGATCTTGGAGTCCTATACCAAAGAACATTCCGCAGAATATCAAGCTCAGGCTCTGATTGACTTAGCGTTTAAGATGCGTCCCCAGATTCCGAATTTTAATGATATTGAAAGCATTGTTTTACATACAAGTCACCATACGCATTACGTAATCGGAACCGGGGCAGAAGATCCGCAAAAAATGGACCCCAATGCCAGCCGCGAGACCCTTGATCATAGTATAATGTATATCTTTGCCGTAGCCATGCAAGGTGGAATATGGCATCATGTAAAGAGCTATACTCCTGAGCGAGCTGGCAGACCTGATACAATCAAACTCTGGCACAAGATCAGCACGATAGAAGATCCGGTCTGGACACGGCGTTATCATGATCCGGATCCCGGTAAGAGGGCTTTTGGTGGAAAGGCAGTAGTGACTTTCAACAATGGTAAAACCCTTGAAGATGAGATGGCGGTAGCTAATGCTCATCCGTCTGGAGCTAAGCCTTTTGTACGGCCCGACTATATTCGAAAATTCGATACGTTGACCGAAGGGATTATTGATTCTTCTGAGCGTGAACGCTTTATTGAGATTCTTCAGCGATTACCCGATTTAAACGCGTATGAAATTAAACAACTTAATGTTCAAGTGCCTTTTGAACGACTGGAAAACAACGCTCGTGATCAGAGAGGTATTTTCTAATGTTATTTTCAAAAAAAACGGCATGGCAAAAGCGAGCTGATTTTCGTTCAGCGCTTAAATCAAATAAATTGCTTCGATTTCCCGGCGCTTTTTCACCTCTCGTATCAATGCTCATTGACCAAATTGGCTTCGATGGAGTTTATATTTCGGGTGCTGCCCTTTCCAATGATCTAGGACTACCGGACATAGGCCTGACGACCTTGGGCGAAGTATCCATGCGGGGAAGGGCAATTGCCCGGGTCACGGATCTTCCCACTATTATAGATATGGATACTGGTTTCGGTGAAGCCATAAACGTTGCACGATCCATTCACGAGGTAGAGGAACTCGGCCTGTGTGGCGGGCACATTGAAGACCAGGTGAATCCGAAACGGTGTGGACATCTGAATAAAAAAATTCTCGTAGATGTCGAGTTGATGACCTTAAAGGTCAGGGCGGCTGCGGAAGCGAAGCATGATCCGAATTTTATGCTGATTGCCAGAACGGATGCCCGTTCGGTGGAGGGTCTCGATCAAGCCATTGAGCGTGCCAGGGCCTATGTGGATGCCGGAGCCGATATGATTTTCCCTGAAGCACTCACTGATGAAAAGGAATTTGAAGCCTTTCGAAAGGCGATACATGTCCCCTTGCTGGCAAATATGACCGAGTTCGGGAAATCAAAACTTTTGAGTTTTGAACAGCTGCAGAATTTGGGGTACAGCATCGTCATCTATCCAGTGACGGCTTTGCGGTTGGCCATGAAGGCCATTGAAGACGGGTTGGCGAGTATTCTTGTGGAAGGGTCCCAAGCTCATTTACTCGATAAAATGCAACATAGAAAACGCCTTTATGAAATTCTTCGCTATGAAGATTACAATCAGTTCGACAGAGATATCTTTAACTTTTAGATTTAACTATCTTAGGGATTCGCTAGATAAAGTATTACTAAGCGGCATATTTTTATTCACTGATTAGTCCTCGTGTTATGAATCCTATTAAGATAGCTGCTACATCCTTAGCCAATAAGATGATTGATATTAATCCTTCAAAGAACTGATGAGGAGGATATTGATTTAAATGGTTATTTTATCATTTAATAATTATACCTTCACAACCTGAGCATCTCAGCAAGCCTTTTTAGACCAGGTTCAATGTACTCAATGCATACATATAGATTGTATCCAACCGATATTATTTCTTAAAAAGCAAATGGCGATCTCTCACTCAATTGGATGTATTTTTCTCATCGGTATCGTTGTAACCAATGGGATCGTCATGATTGACTATATCAACCGCCTGAGGAAGAAGGAACATCCCTTGAGGGAGGCAATCTTTATTGGAGCAAAAAGACGTCTTCGTCCAATTATGATGACTACACTCACCCTCACACTCGTTCCCATGGCCCTCGGGTTTGGGGAAGGCTCAGAAATGAATGCTCCCCTGGCCCGTGTGGTGATTGGAGGAATGCTGGTATCTGCCCTGTTCACCATCTTCTTTGTTCCTACTTTATACGGCTCCATCAAGGGGATTGGAAGAAACTAAAATCGAATTCAGAACCTTGAATGAGCTATAAGGTCTTGATCCCCGCAGAACCGGCAAAGAAACAGGCTACAAAGTGGTTTTCCCGTACCTCCT